>ENA-OUPO01000555-OUPO01000555.1-human-gut-metagenome-genome-assembly--contig:-NODE-555-length-15311-cov-79.1177_pt1 | contig 15311 bp, 15 predicted proteins | sample MGYA00237940_ERZ548809 | MGnify/ENA primary metagenome ERZ548809 (study PRJEB26490, sample SAMN05194695) | human gut metagenome | biome: terrestrial biome; feature: human-associated habitat; material...
CATCCAGTATTATCTGCGCTTTTGGCTTAGCAGCTGCCGCACCTCGCTCGCCGTATCGGCACTTAGAATTATGCGGTATTGCCCTTGATTTGTTTGTAGGGGCAGATGCTTGTCATCAGCCCGCAGCAACCTTGCGGAATTGGCAGGTATAGTTTGGTGAGCGGCAACAGCCCGATGCGAGCATCGGATCCTACAAATCATTTGCAGTGCTTGCCACAGTCGATAAAGATTTCTCCACGGCGGGATGAGGGCATCCCGCCCTACAGATTGCTTGCATTGCCTGCTGCCTATTATAAAAAGCTCTGTAGGGAACGGCTTATTCCGGTTCAAGAGCCGAATCAGCGGTCTGGTTGGCCTCTGAAGTTTGACTGCGGGCGCAGTGACCTACCGTACATTTTCCGAATAACGCTGCCGGCCAAAAATCTCTCTCCATTTTATCCCATTCGCCCTGAAAAATATGTTGACAAACCGCGTTTCATCTGGTATATTATACAAGCAATCTTTTGCGGTCATGGCCCGTTGGTCAAGCGGTTAAGACAGCGGCCTCTCACGCCGTTAACGTGGGTTCGATTCCCGCACGGGTCACCAAAAAACACTCCAGCTTATGTGGAGTGTTTTTTCGTGTATCCCGTGCGAGGAATCGAACAGGGCAGTGCGCCGCAGCGCACAAAAAACAGTCCAGTGGACTGTTTTTTAGCCCGCGGGAGATTCCCGCGTGTGTCACCAGAACCACTCCAGCTTATGCTGGAGTGTTTTTTCGTGTATCCCGTGCGAGAAATCGAACCAGACGGTGCGCAGGTGCTTTTGTGCGCGATAATGGAACGCTGTGTTTTTGGTTGTATCCTTGACATGAAAATACCCCCAGAGCTTTCAGAGTTTTTTCTCTGTCTACTCTAGGGGTAGCATATCAAAGAAGCACCGGGCTTCATATTTTTTATTTTGCCTGCCTGTTGGCGGCGTGACGCTTGGGCAGGGGGATGGAGCATACGATGGCAATGCCAAGGGCCAGGGCAACGGCAACTTTTAAGGTTTCGATGCCTTTGCTGGTGCACAGGGCGCGGTCGTTGCGCAAAAAATAGTAAGCCGTGTAATAAATGCCCGCGCCGGGCACCAGGGGAAAAATGCCGGTCAGCAGAAATACCGTGATGGGGGCCTTGTGCCGGATGGCAAAAAAGCGGGAAAGCGCGGCCAGCGGCAGTGTGGCAATCAGTGTGGCCATGGGGGCGGTCATACCGCCAAGGGTAGTGCAGGCAATGTAGATCGTCCAGCCAACGGCCCCCACAAAACCGCAGGTCCAGTAATGGCGGCGGCCCACCTGAAAGGTGATGCCGAACGAGATGGTTGCAACCATGGCAATCACAAACTGAACCAGCATGGTAAACCAGACAGGAGCAGCACTCACCATACCACCCCCGTTACTGTGCTTAATAAGGTATACCCCAGAGTGACGCCGACGGCCAGGCATCCCGCAACCAGCAGAGCATCCACAAGCCGGATGGTGCCGGAAAGATAATCGCTGTTGATGATATCACGGATGCCCATAGTTAAGGCAACGCCGGGGGTCAGCACCATCAGCGCGCCGATGATGGCAAAGTTGACCTGCAGGGCCGGGTAGACCAGTTGGGCAATCAAAGCGGTCAGCGTGCAGGCAATGGCGGAAAGCATATCGCGGAAAATGCGGCTGACATGGTGCTTGCTGAGCGCGCAGGAACTGGCGGAGGCCAGCAGCCCGCCCAGCGCACCCACCAGCATTTCCGGCAGGCCGCCGCCAAACAGCATGGCAAAGCAGCCGGCCCCCATGGTGGCTGCTGCACAGTTGTACAGTGGGGAGAGGGTGGGCATCCGCTTCATCCGCTCAAATTCCAGCTGGGCGCTGTTCAGGTCCAGTTCGCCATCCGCCACACGGCGGGAAATGGCGTTGATGGCCTCCACATGGCCCAGGTTGGTGGAAACCGCCGGAACATGCCGCACAGCGCTGACCGTTCCGTTCTGGGCGGAAGCAAAAATGCCGTTGGTCAGCACATAAACATGGAAATCCACAATGCCGAAGCTGCGGGCCATGATCTCCATGGTGTCCTGTGCGCGGAACACCTCGCCGCCGTTGGCCAGCATAGCTTGGCCGCAGTCCATGATCAGATTGAACGCCAGGTCAGTCACGAATGTTCTCCTGCACAGCGGCAAACTCCGGGTAATGGGCATACAGGTGCTGGGCAATGGCTTCCATCAACAGGTAGTCGTGCTCCGAGTCGATATCAATAATGCCGGTATCCATCATCACGCTGATGCCGATCTTGCCGCGCCACAGCATGCCGTCCGTGTTGGTGGCGAGGAAATCCCGCTTGAACACATAGATGGAAGCGTTTACATCATACACATCCGGGGCCTGCTGGCGGCCGGTGAACTCACTCTTGCAGACCTGTTCAACATGGTCGTCCACAGTTTTGACCATGTTGAACCAGGGGTTGCGGCGGGCTTCGCACACGCTGAACACCAGATCCAGATCATCGCGGCTCTGTTTTTTGGCGAAGGCGTTTTCGATGTCCGATTCGGTGCGCAGGGGGCTGGTGATGTCCAGGTCCATGTACCAGTCATACGGCTGGCCGGTGCGTTCCTCCATGCGGTGCAGACTGTCCTGATAAACAGCCATCTTAGGCACGCGGTCGCCGCCCAGTTCCTCGCCGCGCGGCAGGAAGATGACTTCCGGGTACTTGGCGGCAACCAATTCAGCCAGCTCCGGGCTGTCGGTGTTTAGGGCAATGTCAATGTGCAATTCAGGATGCTTTTTGATAAACAGCTCGGCGGCGCTGAGCGAATAATACACCAGCGGGTGACCGCAGAAGGTTTTGAGGTTTTTGTTCTTAAAGCCCTTGCTGCCTGCACGGCCGCAGATGGTGATCAACAGACGGTTCATTGTTGTTCCCCCAATGTCAGTTTTAATACTTGCAGTGCCGTGGCGGGCGGGTTCAGGCTCTCGGTTTCCTCCCCGGCAGCATAGTCAAGGAAATAATTCATCTCGCGCAGGTAGCGCTCGTTGACGTCCTCCTCATAGTGTTCCACCGCACCGTTGGGCAGGGTCAGCGTTCCGGCGCCAAAATCCGCCACGCAGCTGCCATCCTTGCAGAACAGCTCAATGGAGCGGCGGTAGGTGCGGCCAAAGTAATCCAGGTGCACTTCCGCCAGCAGGGTGGGATATTGGGCAATGTAGATGGAAAGGTCGTCAGAATCGATTTCCAAATCGGAATATTTTCCGCATATATTACAAATTGTTTCCGGCACGCCGAAGAGATCGACCAGGTAATCCCATTCATGGATCAGGTCGATGGTCACGCCGCCGCCCAGGGCCTTGTGGGCACTGTACACCGTGCGGTAATCCACCCCCGGCCGCCAGTCCGGCAGGTAGGAGGAACAGATCACCCGCGCACTGTAGGGACGCAGGCCGGGCAGGTGATTTTTCAGCGCCAGCATGGTGCCGCACCAGCGCATGGGTGCAGCCACATAGGCTTTCTGCCCGGCGGGCAGCAGGGTGGCAAGGTCTACATCCGTCTGCTCGGCGGAAACAATGGGCTTTTCGATAAACAGCGCGTCTGCCAGGCCGCGAATTTCCTCCAATGCCTGCGCGTGCAGGCTGGTGGGGTTGGTGATAAACGCCAAATCGTAGTGCGGCAAGGCGGCGGAATCCTGCAAAGTGGTGAACTGGCTGTGCAGCAGTTCCGCCGCGCCGGGGCGCAGCGGGCGGGCTAAATCACTGCGCAGTGCATCCGCCCGCAGCGCCAGCCCGCGCTGTGCGCAGATCGCCGTCAGATTTTTCAAATGCCGGGTCCCGATAGATCCCAGACCGATAAACAGGGCAGTAAGCATGGTGACCCCCTTTTAAGGTAGGAGGTAGGAGGTAGAAGTTAGGAGTTGAATGTGCGGCTTGCGCCGCGATTTTGAAATAAGGCAAAACCTGATATTCAAAATGTGCGCGGATGCGCACACCAATAACTCCTAACTCCGCACTCCTACCTCCTAACTGATTTTCAGGTTTTATCCATAATGCGGATGGCGGCCAAATCTTGTTCAAAGCTCCAGCGGGGCGTTTCTTCGCCGCGCAGGCAGGCAAAAAAGTTGGTCAGCTCATCCACATAGGCGTTCTCTACAATGTTGTCGCTGTAGCGGTTGTCATGCTCAAAGCTGGTGTAGGTGTCCACAAACTGTTTGTCACCATTCTTGAACTCATACAGCGCCTTGGGGTTGCCCTCCCAGAACAGGTGCAGACCATCGCCAAAGCATTCAAAGTTGCGCACCGCCTTGGGGCTTACCACATCTGCTGCCAGCACACCCTGCGCGCCGGAAGCATGGCGCAGCAGCAGGGTAACACAGTCAGGATAGGGCAGGCCCAAGTCGCTGATGCTGTCCTCCTGCACGGTCACATGGGTCACATCGCCAAAGGCATCCAGCAGCCAGGGCAGGTCAATGCCAAAAATCTCGCGCACACCGCCGGTGCGGGCGTTGCCCACAAAAAAGTTTTTGTAGTTTTCCCACGGGTGCCAATCCGGCAGGTACTGGCCAATATGGTAAATATAATGCACCGGCTTGCCGAATGCAGCCACCTGCTGCTTGATGTACTGGGTTTCGCGCCGGTAAAGCATGGTGGAAGAAAGAAACAGCAGCACGCCTTTTTCTTTCGCTTTTGCCATGTTTTCCTCATAGCCGTCAGCAACCAGATTCAGCTCGGTAAATACCGGCAGGCTGTTGTCCAGCAGCTCGCTGATGATGGCCGCGTGGGTCAGGGGAGCGGTGCAAACAAGGGCGGCGTCCGGGGCTTCGGCGGCAACGGCTTCAGCGATGCTGGGGTAAGCGGCGTCGATCAGGCCAAGGTCGGTGGCTTCCACCCGGCGGGATTCCGCCGTATCGACACCCGCAATGCGGATGCTGGAATCAATGCCTTTGGTCAGGCGGGCACGGCGCTTGCCCATGCTGCCCAGACCAACGATCAGAATTTTCATAGGGAGATGCTCCTTTTGGGGTTAAATTCCGGCACGGGGCCGTCATAAAACGTTTTGGGTTTGGCAAAGTCAAATTGGGCCAGAACCCGGCAGATCTTGCCGCTGGTATCGCCGCCGTTATAGGGGCTTTGTGCGGCGTGGGCCACGGCGGAAAATTCCGGGGTCAGGGCACGGCGCAGGGTGGCCTCGATTGCGGGGGCGGCGGCAGCACAGCACAGCACGTTCTGGCAGATGATGCGCCCGGCCTGGCGGCTGCCGATGTTGACAGTCGGCACGCCGAAGGTGGGGGTTTCCACCACGCCGGAGCTGGAGTTGCCTGCCACCAGCGCGGCGCACTGCATGGCGGAAAGATACCGCTTAAGCCCCAGGCTGTTGATGAACCCGGCCCGCTGCGGGTGGGCGGCGGCAAACGCCTGCATTTTGGCGGTACACACAGCGCCGCCGGCATCCGCGTTGGAACCGGTGATCAGCCAGAACACGCCGGGAACAGCTTCCATCGCGGCGCATAAGGCATCCGCCTGTGCGGCAGGATCGCCTGCCGTGGCGGAGGTTTCCGGGTGGTAGGTCACAATGGCAAAGGGCTGCATCAGGTCAAAGCCGGTGGAAGCGCACAATTCCTGCCGCGTCATTTTGGGCAGGGTGCGGATGTTTTCATCGCCCAGGCCGCCCACGCAGAACACGGTTTCGGGGGCTTCGCCCATGCGCACCAGCCGGGCCGCGCTTTCGGCACAGCTGGGGAAGTGCAGCGCCGCCATTTTGGTGATGCAGTGGCGGTAGTATTCATCCGCCGCGCCAAGGGTCACATCCCCGCCGGAAATGTGCGCAATGGGGATATGCCGTGCCGCAGCCGCCGCGGCCACCGCAAAAATTTCAAAGCGGTCGCCCAGCAGCAGCACCGCATCCGGGCGGTGGGCGGCAAAATAGCCGTCAAACACCGTGATGGTGCGTGCAATGGTAAGGGCCACCGGTTCGTTGGGGTTCTCTTCTTCAAAAATCGGCAGGCGGGCCGCAATGGGCAGGCCGTCAGCCTCAATTTCCTGCACCGTATTGCCAAACCGGGCACAGAGATGTGCCCCGGTAACAACCAGCTGTAATTGCAGGTCCTGTGCCGCCGCAACCTTTTGGATAACCGGCCGCAGCAGCCCATATTCCGCACGGGTGGATGTGATGATGGTGATGTTTTTCATAGTTAGGAGTTAGGAAGTAGGAGGGAGGAGGTGAATCAATTAGGAATTAGGAATGAGAAATTAGAAATTGGAGGTGGGGCAAGGATGATGGCGGAACATAAGAAAAAATCTGTAGGGCGGGATGCCCTCATCCCGCCGGGGAGAAACGCAAATCATCTGCCGCAAACCTATAAACGAATTTGTAGGGGACGATGCTTGCATCGTCCCGCGGGCGGGTCTTTGCTACATCTGCCGCTGTTTATCAGGCACTGCGTGGGAAACCACCCCTCACCGGCGTTGCCGGAGCTCCCCTCAAAGGGGAGCCGCTGCGGGTTTTAACTTTGTATTGGCTCCCCTGGAGGGGAGCTGGACGCGATGCGGCCTGAGGGGTGGTTCCTTATTGCGTGCATAAAAAATCACGGAATAAACCCTGCCCAATATTGCCGCTTAAAATGCATCAAAGCGGCTAAGAGGGAGCCATCCCACGGATATTACGATGAAGTTCCAATTCTATTATTTCTATTCAGAGTTTTTCGCCGAGGCCTTTTTGCAAAAAGGCCGGAGAACCCCCCGTAAAAATCACAGCTCGATCTTTTCGTCTTCGGCAAAGTCGCGCTTGGCGGTCTGGCCAAGGACGGTGTACCACAGCATGGGGGAAATACCATCGCCGGGGCGCTTGGTCAGCAGGTTTTCGGCGGTGAACACTTCGCCTGCCTTGATGGGCCGCGCGGCCACAATGCTCTTGCGGGCAATGGCCTTGTTGGGGGCTTCGCTGGCGGTCAGGTGCTTGTGGCCGTCGCCAAGGGCGGCTTCCACATGGCGCACGGCCTGTACCATGGCCTTGAACTCGGTCGGGTCCAGGCTGGCCTTCTGGTCCGGTCCGGGCCAGGATTTATCCAGCGTAAAGTGCTTTTCAATCACCTGCGCACCAAGTACCGTGGCGGCAACATCGCATTCCCAGCCCGGCGTGTGGTCCGAAAGCCCGACCGGCAGGCCGAACTGGTCAAAAAGCTCCAGCATGGCGGTAAGGTTGGCATCCTCATAGGGGGTCGGGTACTGGGTGTTGCAGTGCAGAATGGTCACTTCCGGGCAGCCGTTGTCGTCCAGGATGCCAAGGGCGTCGGTGATCTCGCTTAAGTTGCACATGCCGGTGGAAAGCAGCGCCGGGGTGCGCAGCTTGCCAATCTCCTCCAGATAAGGCAGGTTGGTGATCTCACCGGACGGGATCTTGATGAGCGGCATGCCCAGCGTGCCCAAAAAGCGCACACTGGGGATATCAAACGGCGCGGAAAGATATTGGATGCCGATGGAATCGCAATATTCTTTCAGTTCCCGGTGGCCCTCAAACGAAAAATGCAGCTTGCGGATCATCTCCAGCTGGCTTTCGGCGGCATCGGTGGTCTGTTTCTGGTATTCGGCTTTTTCGGCGAACCTGCTCACCACAAGCTCCGGCACAGCGGTCTGGTATTTTACAATATCGGCGCCGCATTCCTTAGCCACATAAGCCATCCGCTTGGCGGTTTCCAAATCGCCGTTGTGGTTTACCCCGGCTTCAGCAATGATCGTTACAGGCATAAATTACTCCTTGTAAAGTTAGGAGGTAGGAGTGAGGAGTTAGGAGTTATTGGTGTGCGCTGGCGCGCACGGTTTGAATATGATGCTTCTTGCATTTTCAAAATGCGGCGCAAGCCGCACCTTCAACTCCTAACTCCTACTTCCTAACTCCTAACTCAGCTCTGTTGTTCCAGCTTTCTTCTCATCTTTTCCAGCTCTTCCATCTGGCCCATGTCCATCCAGGAGCTTTCATTGATGGGGTAGATGCCCACTTTTTCACCGGCGGCGCGGTAGCGGTCGATCACATCAGGGAAGCCGATCACTTCGCCCATCTTCATCTCTTCCACCACACGCGGCTCCACAACGTAAACGCCGGTGTTGGTCAAAAAGTTCAGCTCCGGTTTTTCCCGCATGGCGGCAATGCCGCCGTCTTCGCCCAGTTCAACAACACCGTAAGGCACTACATAGTGCTTGAACGCGCATACCATGGTAACCAGGTTGCCGTGGGCTTTGTGGTACTGGTACAGGTCGCCGTAATCCAGGTCCAGCAGGGTGTCGCAGTTGGTAAAGAAAAACGGGGAATCCATCCGCCCCTTCAGCAGGCAGAGCCCGCCGCCGGTGCCCATGAACACATCTTCGTCAATAAAGTCAACGGTATAGTCTTTTTCCAGGTCGGCAAAATAGCTCTTGATCATGCCGCGCTTGTAGTTGACAATCATCGTCATATGGCGGCAGCCAAAATCCCGGAAGCGGGAAAAAATCAGCTCGGCAATGGGCTGTTCCCCCACCGGAATCAGCGGCTTGGGCAGAATTTTGGTGTAGGGGTACAGCCGCGTGCCAAGGCCGCCCGCCATCATCACAACGGGGATATCCACCTTTTTGCGGTTGTCCACATCCACGCCGCCCGCAAATACAATATCGGTGATGACGCCGTGCTTGTCCAGGATGGGCAGGGCGTCAATGCCAAGGCGCTGCAGCTCGGCGCGGGCGCGGCCGCGCTCGGCCACCGGCAGGCTGTGGGGGTGATAATTGGCAGCCTGGGTCAGCGGGGCGCTGAGCGCGCCGCCGCGCAGGATACACTTGCGGATATCCCCATCTGTCACAACGGCCTTCAGCTTGCCCTCCGGCGCAATAAACAGGATGCGCTGGCCTGTTTCATCCAGCTTTTTCATCGTATCCAGCACCGTGCAGGACTCCGAAATAAAAAGTTCTTCGACTTTCAGGTAAAATACCCCCTTGGGGAGGTAGGAGTTAGGAAGTAGGAGTTAGGAGTTGAAGGTGCGGCTTACGCCGCAAATTTTGAAAAAGGTGAAAAACTTAATATCCAAAATTGCGCGCGGCAGCGCACACCAATAACTCCTAACTTCTAACTCCTCCCTCCTAACTCAAATTACAGGTTTTTAACTGCCGCGATCACGCGTTCGCAGTCTTGTTCGGTCAGGTTGGTGGAGCAGGGCAGGTTGACGATGTACTTGCGGTAGTCCTGGGCTTTTTCCAGGGCGTACGCTTCGTTTTTGGGGTAGTCGGCCTGCTCGTTGATCAGGGCCCATACCGGGCGGGTCTGGATGCCCTGCTCCTGCAGTTTGGCAATCACGGTATCGCGGTCAAGGCCGGAATCTTTCAGGTACAGGCTGTAGAACCAGTGGTTGGAGCGCACGCCGTCAGATTCCTCTTTGAACGGCAGAATACGAAGGCCGTGTACGCCGTCCAGAGCAGCTTTGTACTGGTCGTAACGGGCTTTCTTGGTCTCCACAAAGCCCTCCAGCCTTTCCAGCTGGGCAAGGCCCAGGCAGGCCTGCACGTTGGTCATGCGGTAGTTGTAGCCGACTTCATCATGCAGAAATTGCAGCATATCGGCCTTGGCCTGGGTGGAAAGGTGCTTGGCGTGCTCGGCCCAATCGGCGTGGTTGGAAACCACAAAACCGCCTGCGCCGGTGGTCATGATTTTGTTGCCGTTAAAGCTGTAGCAGCCGATATCGCCCATGGTGCCGGCGGCCTTGCCAGCCAGCGGGCCTGCGGTGTAGCGGGTGCCAAGCGCTTCGGTGGCGTCCTCAATCAAAATCAGCTTGTAGCGGCGGGCAATGTCCAGCAGGCGGGGCATATCGGCCATATTGCCAAACACATGCACCACGCCCAGCGCGCGCACGCGGGCACCGGTTTTGTTATTGTACAGCCCGTCCTCTTTCAGGGTGCAGTGGTTGGCACAAAAATCCTCCACGGCGTCCGGGTCAATGCAAAGGGTATCGTTGCAGCCGATGAAGATCGGTTCCGCGCCCACATAGCGGGTCAGCGGGTTGACAGCGGCAATAAAGGTCAGGGTGGGCACAATCACCTCATCCCCGCGGCGGATGCCCGCCGCCATCGCGGCCAGGTGCAGCGAGGAGGTGCCGCTGTTGGCGGCAACAGCGCGCGGCATGCCTACATAAGCAGCCAGTGCTTCCTCAAATTCGCTAACTTTGGCACCGCTGGTGGAAACCCAGCCGGAAGTAATAGCCTCGGCAGCGTAAGCTGCTTCTTTTTCGCCGAAGTTCGGCACGGAAAGCGGGATAAAACCAGACATTTGCAAGATCCCCCGATCAAATTTATAGGTGGGTGTGCCCGGCAGAAGAATGGCCAAAGGGCACACAAGGTAAAAACAAAATATATTCTTTTATATTATACGCTATTCTATCTCTTACGGCAAGAAAAACTTGCTGCGGTCAGGGGGCGGTGCTATAATAAACCATATTTCGCGCAATCAACCAGATCAGTAGAAAAAGAGGAGGGAATATGACCAAAAAAGAGGAGTGGCTGGCCGGGACCCGCAGCGCGGTGCCCATTATGCTGGGGTATGTGCCGGTGGGCATTGCCTATGGCGTAATGGCGCGCCAGGCGGGCCTGAACACCTGGCAGACGGTGCTGATGTCCTTGACCGTATACGGCGGTGCCAGCGAGATGATGGCTGCTGGTATGGTGGCGCAGGGCGCTGCTGTGCTGACCATTGTGCTGACAACATTTATCCTGAACCTGCGGCATATCATCATGAGCACCTGCGTGTTCAACCAGATGCAGGGCGGCAGGTTGCCGGTGCGTATGCTGGCCGCTTTTGGCGTTACGGACGAAACCTTTGCCGTGTACACCACCACGGCCAACGCCCCGCGCACGCCGCGGTACTTTTTCTCCATGGCGCTCTGCTCCTATCTTTCCTGGGCGCTGGGCAGCTGGCTGGGGGCCATTGCAACCGGGCTGCTGCCGCCGCTGATCACCGCGGCACTGGGCATTTCGCTGTATGCTATGTTCATTGGCCTGCTGATGCCCGGCCTGCACGGCAACGGCCGCCTGGCCGCGCTGGTTGTGTTGACGGCGCTCTGCAACACTGTGCTGTGCAACGTGGTGCAGCTGGATTCCGGCTGGTCGATGATCCTTTCCACGCTGGGATGCGCGGCGCTGGGGTCATTTTTTGTAACGCCCAATGCGGTAGGGGAGGAGAACAGCCATGCAGAACCGTGATATCTACCTGATGATTTTGGGTATGACTCTGGTGACCTACCTGCCCCGTGTGCTGCCCGCCTTTTTGATGGGCCGCATCAGGCTGAGCGCGCGGATCGAACACTTTTTGCAGCTGATCCCCTATACCGCCATGACGGCGCTGGTGTTTCCCGGTGTGTTTAGCGTGGATGCCAACCCGGTGTTGGGGGTTGTGGGGGCTGCCGTGGCAGGTGGTCTGGCATGGAAAAAGTGTCCCATCATTGTGTGTGTGCTGGCCGCCGTTGCGGTGGAAGCCGTGATGCTGCTGGTGCAGGGCAGCGGGATGCTTTGGAGTGTGGTTGTGGTCGCGGGATGAGGGGAAAAAATAAGGCAGTCGGCCTGGTGCAGGGCGACCAGTTATTGCACACAATTTCTCCCAAGTATTAAATAATAAAGAATAAAGATAAATAATAAATAATAAAGAATAAAGAATAATGTCGGTGCGCCGCCCGCGGCGGCGCAAATAAAACAGGTCCGTTGCTCTGGCCGGAATGCTTTTTGCTGGAGCAGCTGGCCTGGGGCGGATCTAAAACGCCGAAAATATCGTCTATTTCTACAAACGCAGCGGGATTTTGCGTTAAAAAGCCTTGGAATATACAAAGGATTCCGGCGGCTCTTTGCCTTAAATTCTGCTTGTGTTTGCGAAATATCTGTCATTTTCTTTGTTTTCAGATACACCTTAGGCAATACCGCATAATTCTAAGTGCCGATACGGCGAGTGAGGTGCGGCAGATGCCAAGCCAAAAGCGCAGATAATACTGGATGTCTTATCGAGCATTTTGGCAACGCAGATGCCGTGCCGCAGCTGCCGGAGCGGTGCTTAAGCCGCAAGGCGGGAATTGTGCGGTGTTGCCCTTAGTTAAAATGTGACGCCGCGGGCGTCACACAACCATTATTCATTATTCTTTATTCTTTTTTAATTAAAAATAAACCCGGCCCGGTGCAAGATGCGCACGGGGCCGGGTTGTGTTTGTGAACTGATAATAAAATGAAATTCAATTTTTCGGTTTGGCGGCGGCGCGCAGGGCATTTATTTCTTCTGCGGTCAGCTCCCGCCACTGGCCGGGAACAAGGGCAGCATCCAGCGCAACGGGGCCGATGACTTCCCGGTGCAGGGCGTTCACCCCGGCGTCAAACACGCCGAACATCCGCTTGATCTGGTGGTAGACCCCCTGGTGCAGCGTGACCCGCACCACACAGGGGTCAGCTCCGGCGGGCTCCACCTCGGCAGGGGCCAGCGTCTGGCCGTCTGCCAATGTGACCCCGGCGGCAAAGCCGACCCGCATGGCGTTGGTCAGCGGGGTATCCAGCGTAACAAGGTACTGCTTGGGCACATGGCGGCCGGGTGCAAGAATATCATGCGCCAGCGTGCCGTCATCCGTCAGCAGCACAAAGCCGGTGCTGGTTTTGTCCAGCCGCCCGGCGGGGAATAGCTGTCGGCGGGGGAACGCATCTTTTACCAGATCCACCACGGTGGTATCGCGTTTGTCCTGCGCGGCGCTCACAACGCCCTCCGGTTTGTTCAGCATCAGGTAAACGTATTTCTGGTAAGCCCCGGCCAACGGTCTGCCGTCCACGGCAACCTCGGCAGTGGCTTCCTCGATCTGGGTATCAGCCTTTTTGGTCAGCACGCCGTTCACCGTCACGCGGCCCTTGGCGGCCAGCTTACGGCTTTCCCCGCGGGGGATACCCAGCCGCTCGGACAGGTATTTATCCAGCCGCATCATCAGGCGTTCTCCGCGGTGATGGCGGCGGTTTTGCCGCGGGTTACTTTAACAAGGTCTGCCGGGGCGCATTCGATCTGGGTGCCGATCCGCCCGCCGGAAACCAGGATGGTGGGCTGGGCCAGGCAGCTTTCGTCAAACACGGTGGCAAACTGCTTTTTCATGCCAACGGGACTGCACCCGCCGCGGATGTAGCCGGTTACCTTGTTGATGTCTGCCACATGAATCATGGCAACACTTTTCACGCCCACGCTCTTGGCGGCTTTTTTCAGATCCAGTTCCGCCAGAACAGGCACAACAAACACGTAATAGTTGCGGTCTGCCCCCTGAGTGACAAGGGTCTTAAACACCTTGGCAGGGTCCTGGCCGGTAAGCTGCGCCACATGGGCACCGTCCACGGCCTGGCCTTCCTCGTGGGGATATTCGTGCGATGTATAATTCACCTTGGCACGCTCCAGCATGCGCATGGCGTTGGTTTTTGCTTCTTTACCCATGGTAAAAGTACCTCTTTCTCTGTATGTGCCGGAAAATACGGTGCTCCGATTATTTTACGGAACACGTTGCAAATACAGCCTTATTATACGCCGCGGGAAAAATAATGTCAAAACAGGGGTTGACTTTAGCACTTTAACGTGCTAAACTGTACAGCGTTAAAGGATAAAAGAATTACCGTAAAGCGGATAAGAAATAGAGGAGAATATATCATGATCATCGTATTAAAACAGCATGCCCCGGATGAAAAGGTCAAAGCTTTCTGCAACGAACTGCAGACGATGGGGTACCAGATCAACGATTCTATGGGCAGCGATACCCACATTCTGGGCCTGATTGGTGATACCAAGGCGCTGAGCGAAAGCTGGGTGCTGGCAAACCCGGTGGTGGAAACCTGCCGCCGTGTTTCGGAGCCTTACAAAAAGGCAAACCGCAAGTTCCACCCGGACGATACCGTGGTGGAAGTGGGCGATAAGAAAATCAAGGTTGGCGGCGGCCATTTTGCCGTGATGGCGGGTCCCTGCAGCGTGGAAAGCAAGGAGCAGATCACCTTTGTGGCGCAGCGTGTGCAGGCCGCGGGGGCCAGCATCCTGCGCGGCGGCGCATTCAAGCCGCGCACCAGCCCCTACAGCTTCCAGGGGCTGCGTGCCGAGGGCCTGGAACTGCTGGCCCATGCCCGCAGCCAGACCGGCCAGCCCATTGTTACCGAACTGATGAACAGTGAGCATATCCCCCTGTTTGAGGAAACCGGCGTGGATATGATCCAGATCGGCGCGCGCAACATGCAGAACTTTGAACTGCTCAAGGCTGTTGGCCGCACCAACATCCCCGTTCTGCTCAAGCGCGGCCTTTCCGCCACGCTGGAAGAGCTGGTGATGAGCGCCGAGTATATTATGGCAGAGGGCAACCCCAATGTTGTGCTGTGCGAGCGCGGCATCCGCACATTTGAAACCAGCATGCGCAACACGCTGGATATTTCCGCCGTGCCCATGCTGAAAAAGATGACCCATCTGCCGGTTGTGATTGACCCCAGCCACGCTGCGGGCATCGCCTTTATGGTGCCCAGCTTGGCCAAAGCTGCGGTGGCAGTCGGTGCAGACGGCTTGATGATCGAGGTGCACAACGACCCCGCCCGAGCCAAGAGCGATGGAGCCCAGAGCCTGACCCCGGACCAGTTCGATGACCTGATGGCCACCATCCGCCCGGAGCTGGAGTTCTTTGGGAAGACGTTGAATTGAGAAAAGAAATCCGGTATATAAAGATATAGCGAAAGCCCGCAGAGCATTTTTTATGGTGCTCGGCGGGCTTTTGGTTTCGTTGGCAGAAAATAAAAAAGCAGACTTGAATGTTCAAAGACATTCCGTGGGAGCGCGCTTCACTAAAAAGCAGAGACAGGAAACAATGAAACCAGTTTATCTCATATTGGCGAAGCTGATATTGGCGAAGCTGATCATCAAACAGATCACGACCCAGACCAGCGCAATAATCAGGCCGGGAATCTGGGAGCCCTTGCGCCTGCCGGAATTGCTGTTCTGGTAAGTTGGCTTGGTAGGCCGCTGGGACGGCTGGGGGCGCGGTGCGCTTTCGGCCCGGTGGCGGGCGTAATCCGCCGCCAGCGAGACCGGGCGGGCTTTCTGCCCCGGCTCAACGTGGGAGGGGCAGTTGGGATCCTCGGTATGGTGCAGAGTATAGCGGTCCTCAGGGGGAAAAATCATTCCGCAGTCGTCACAGCGCTGGTTGGTCAGATGGCCGCCGCAGATGGAGCAACGCATAAAACAGCCCTCCTGTTCAGTTCTGGTATCACACAAAAAACGACAATAGCTTTGGGCAATACCGCATAATTCTAAGTGCCGATACGGCGAGCGAGGTGCGGCAGCTGC
>ENA-OUPO01000563-OUPO01000563.1-human-gut-metagenome-genome-assembly--contig:-NODE-563-length-15122-cov-6.05396_pt1 | contig 15122 bp, 10 predicted proteins | sample MGYA00237940_ERZ548809 | MGnify/ENA primary metagenome ERZ548809 (study PRJEB26490, sample SAMN05194695) | human gut metagenome | biome: terrestrial biome; feature: human-associated habitat; material...
TTGTTCTCGAGAGGGCTTCCGGCTACCGTGGCCAGCGCTCCCGCCTGTACCGCAAGGCCAAGGAACAGCTGCTGCACTCCTTTAACTACAACTTCCGTGACCGCAAGGCTCGCAAGGGCGACTTCCGCAAGCTGTGGATCCAGCGCATCAATGCTGCCGTCCGCGCTGAGGGCATCACCTACAACCGCTTCATCCAGGGCCTGCGTCTCGCCGGCATCGAGCTGGATCGTCGCGCTCTGGCTGAGATCGCCGTCTCCGACCCGGACACCTTCAAGACCATCGTGGACGCCGCCAAGGCCGCCCTGCCTGAGGACGTCAACGCTCCGGTTGAGGCCTGATTGCTTGAAGTCGTGACTTCACACTAGAAACCCCGCTTCCGAGCGGGGTTTCTTTGTACCATGGGCACTATGACCAACGGATTCACCAGACTCACCGAGCAGTTCCTCGTCCACATCGGCGTGGAGCGAGGGCTCGCCACGGCCACCGTCACCGCCTACGAATCCGACATCGCCAAATACATTGATTGGCTCGAAACCCGCGGCATCCACGAACCGGACGCCATAACCAAACAAGACGTCGAAGACTACATCGCCGCCCTTGACCAGGCGGGGGAGTCCGCCCGCTCCAAAGCCCGAAGACTGGCCTCGATCCACGAATTCCACCGTTTCGCGCTCGGTCAGCACGCGGTGACGGCGGATGTTTCGGCCGCAGTCAAGGCGCCCAAAGGCGCCAGCACCCTGCCCGACGTACTCACCGTGGACGAGGTAACCCGTCTGCTCGACGCGGCGGCAGTCGGCGGCTCAACCGATCCGGTGGTATTACGGGACAAGGCCCTGCTCGAATTCATGTACGCCACCGGCTGCCGCGTCTCGGAAGCCACCGGTGCGAATCTGGACGACATCGACCTGGACAAGCACATCGCGCGACTCATGGGCAAGGGCTCCAAGCAGCGGCTTGTGCCATTGGGCAGTTACGCATGCCGGGCCATCACCGCATACCTCAATGCGGGGCGTGGCGAGTTGGAACAGCGCTCCAGCGCCAAGATTCCCGAGAGGCGCGCACTGTTTCTCAACAAACGCGGCAAGCGCATCTCGCGGCAATCGGTATGGGAAATCGTCAAAGCAACCGGGGAGCGGGCCGGCATCACCAAACCACTCCATCCGCACACCTTGCGCCATTCCTTTGCCACGCACCTGATCCAAGGCGGCGCGGACGTGCGCACCGTGCAGGAACTGCTCGGGCACGCCAGCGTGACCACCACGCAGATCTACACGCACGTAAGCCCTGAAACCCTGATCGAAACGTATCTGACCTCACATCCCAGAGCGCGGTGAGACACACCATTTTGCGACGCGTCCGCCCATAGCGGAATCGCGGCGGGGGAGCACCAAAGTCGGCCGGAAATTCAAGGCGTGACAATACAGTACATAACAGCGAACCGTCAGCCAGGAAGAGGTATTCATGCTGCAGATCAAATCGATCTCGAAGCGCTATAAAACCGGTGATTTCGTTCAGCAGGCGCTTGACAAAGTCAGCCTGAACCTACGCGACAGCGAATTCGTCGCGATTCTGGGTCCCTCGGGTTCCGGCAAGACCACCTTGCTCAACATCATCGGCGGCCTCGACCGGTATGACGACGGCGATTTGGTGATCAACGGCATCTCGACGCGCCAATACAAGGATCGCGATTGGGATTCGTACCGCAACCACACCATCGGCTTCGTGTTCCAGAGCTACAATCTGATCCCTCACCAGACGATTCTGTCGAATGTCGAACTCGCGCTGACGATTTCCGGCATCGGCAAGGCCGACCGTCGCGAACGTGCGCGCAAGGCGCTGGAGAAGGTCGGACTCGGCGAACACATCAACAAGAAGCCAAACCAGCTGTCCGGCGGCCAGATGCAGCGCGTGGCGATCGCCCGCGCACTGGTCAACGACCCGGACATCGTCCTGGCCGACGAGCCGACCGGCGCGCTCGATTCGGACACGTCCGTGCAGATCATGAACCTGCTCAAGGACGTGGCCAAGGACCGCCTCGTGGTCATGGTCACCCACAACCCCGAACTTGCGGAACAATATGCCACGCGCATCGTCAACCTGCGCGACGGCGTGATCCGCTCCGACTCCGACCCGTTCGTCGTGGACGAGACGGCCGAACAGCCGGCCGTGTACAAGACGATGGGCCGCGCGTCGATGTCGTTCGCCACGTCGCTGGCGTTGAGCTTCAACAATCTGAAAACCAAGAAGGCGCGCACCCTGCTGACCTCGTTCGCCGGCTCGATCGGCATCATCGGCATCGCGCTGATTCTATCGGTGTCGACTGGCGTGAACACATACATCAGTGACATCCAGCGTGACACGATGACCGCCTACCCGATCACCGTCGACTCCCAGACCTTCGACCTGAGCAGCATGATGGGCGGACAGATGGGCGGCGATGACGGATACGGCGGCAAGACGCACAAAACCGACGGCATCTACCCGGACGACCGCAGCGTCAAGCAGGCATCCAGCCTGACCAGTTCGATTACCGAAAACAACCTGACCCGCTTCAAGAAATACCTGGATAATTCCAAGAGCGAGATTCACCAGTATGTGGGTTCCGCCGGTATCCAGTACACGTATGACGTGAAATTCTCCGTGTTCGACCACGACCCCGATGGCACGCTGGTCAATGCGGACGGCGTGACGATCGGTGCCAGCGGCTCCACTTCAATGGCCTCGCAGATGGCGTCCACAAGCTCGTCCGGCATGTCCGGCACCTCGTCGATCACCTCGCAGCAGATGTCGATGCTGACCGGCAAAACCGATGAGAACGCCGCGCCCGACTCGTTCAATGAGATCATGCCTGGAGCGGACGACAGCAAGCTCGTAGGCAAGGTCATCACCGACAACTACCAAGTGGTCAACGGTTCATGGCCGAAGTCCAAGGACGAGGTGGTGCTGGTGCTCGACGACAACAACAGCGTGCCGCTGACCACGCTGTACGAGCTCGGCCTGCTGCCCGCCTCCGACTACCACGAGATGATGTCCAAGCTCAACGCCGGCGACAAGGTCAGCACTCCACAAGACAAGATCGACTATGCTAAGGCGCTCGACCAGACGCTGTACATGATTCCGGCATCCGACCAGTACGTCAAGGGCGATGACGGCCACTACCGATTCATCGGCAACGACAAGGATGTAATCGAACAGCGCCTCGAAACGGCCACCAAACTCAAGGTGGTGGGCGTCGTCAAGGCGAAGAAGGATGCTTCGGCCACGCCGTTGGCCGCTGGTGTGGGGTACACGCGCGCTCTGACCAATGATTTGATCGACCGTGCGGCCTCCAGCGCCATCGTTACCGATCAGAAGGCCAACCCGAACACGAACGTGCTCAACGGCATGACGTTCTCGCCCTCGGACGATGCCACCAAGGTGGCCGACGCGCGCACCTACGTGGCTTCGCTGGGCGTGACGCAGAAGGCGAACATGGCCAAGTCGATGATGAGCGCCGGGCAGCAGTCCGGCACGGGCGCATCGGACGCCGCTGGTGCTGGTGCTGCAGGTGTCGCTGGCGCGGCGGGTGCCGGCGATCAGGCCGCCGCCATGGCCGCGATGAGCGAACAGCAGCTCGCCGACAGTTTCGACGCGTATATCGCCACGGCTTCGAACGACGTGCTTGTCGCGATCTACGACCAGTACGTGTCGACCGGCACCTACGACGACAACCTCGCCGCATTCGGTGTGGTGAGTCGTGACGCGCCCAGCTCGATCAACATCTACGCCGACAGCTTCGAAGACAAGGACCACATCGCCGACGCGATCACCGACTACAACAACACCGTCTCGAAGAAAGACAAGATCACCTACACGGATTACGTTGGGCTCATGATGAGTTCGGTGACCACCATCGTCAACGTGATTTCCTACGTGCTTATCGCGTTCGTGTCCGTCTCGCTGATCGTCTCCTCGATCATGATCGGCATCATCACCTACATTTCGGTGCTGGAGCGCACCAAGGAAATCGGTATCCTACGCGCAATGGGTGCCTCGAAGCACAACGTATCCCAGGTGTTCAATGCGGAGACCGGCATCATCGGCCTATGCTCCGGCCTGTTGGGCGTGGGCTTGACCGTGCTGCTCAATATTCCGATCAACGCCGTGCTACACCACTTCATCGGCAATGCGGACGTCAATGCCGCCCTGCCGGTGACCGGTGGCGTGGTGCTGGTGATCCTAAGCGTGGTGCTCACGCTGATCGGCGGCCTGATTCCCTCGCGTAAGGCAGCCAAGCAAGACCCGGCCACCGCACTGCGCACCGAGTAAGCGCATCGACATAGTACGAGACGAGATCCATAAACCTCGGAACACTGGAATACCAGCGGCAAAACGGTGTTCCGAGGCGAGCCCGGCGAGTACATTAGGATGGGCGAGCAGGTATTCCCGACAAAGGGGGCGAGGGCAACGATGGACGACTGGCGAGATACCCGCGATAAAGACAGCGCATTCCGTCAAGGAACGCTGCCTATGACAGGAACGTATGTCGTTGCACCCCCAGCGAACCCGGATGTTGATAAGGTAGACAGTATGCCTACCGATTTGCTTGGACGTGAATACGAAACCTTCCCCGCACCCGAACCGCTGCAACAGCACGGTCCGGCGCGTGTCATTGCCATGTGCAACCAGAAGGGTGGCGTAGGTAAGACCACCAGCTCCATCAATATTGCCGGTGCGTTGGCCCAGTATGGCCGCCGCGTGCTTATCGTCGATTTCGATCCGCAGGGTGCCGCCACTGTGGGACTGGGCGTCAACGCGAATACCGTGGAGAACACGATTTACACCGCGCTGTTCGATATTTCCGTGGACCCACATGATGTGGTGCAGCACACCGCATTCGAGAACATCGATGTGATTCCGGCGAACATCGATTTGTCCGCCGCCGAGGTCCAGCTGGTCACCGAAGTGGGCCGAGAGCAGATCCTGAACAGCGTGCTGCGCAAGCTCAAGTCGGAATACGATCTCATCATCGTCGACTGCCAGCCATCGCTCGGCCTGCTCACCGTGAACGCGCTTGCCGCAGCTGATGGCGTGATCATTCCCGTGGCCGCCGAATTCTTCGCCTTGCGCGGTGTGGCCCTGCTTATGCAGTCCATCGAAAAAGTGCAGTCCCGCATCAATCCCGCATTGGAAGTGGATGGCGTGCTCATCACCATGTACACCAAGACACTGCACTGCGAAGAGGTCTGCCAGCGCGTTTACGAGGCGTTCAGCGAAAAGGTGTTCCACACGTTCATCTCCCGCTCCATCAAACTGCCCGATTCCACGGTTGCCGCCGCGCCCGTGGTGGTCTATGCCCCTGAGCACAAGACATCAAAGGAATACCGTGAGGTGGCACGTGAGCTCATTGCTCGCGGCATCGTGGCGTAACGATTGTTTCGATAAACGATGAATGAGACTTCCCTTTCTCGGCTCCCCTCTCTGAGGGAAGCTGGCTCGCGTAGCGAGGCTGAGGGGAGCTCCGCGGAAGCCGAAATCAGCACGGAGGAATCCGCCACTTCCGGCTTCCGGGTCAACCTCGAAGTCTATTCCGGTCCGTTTGATGCCTTGCTCGGCATGATCGCCAACAACAGACTCGAGCTGACCGAAGTTTCCCTCTCCTCGATCACCGAGGAATTCCTGACATACGTGCGCGGGCTCGATTTCACAAAAAACATGGATGAGGCCAGCGCCTTTCTCGATATCGCCTCTATTCTGGTCGAGGCCAAAAGCGTGGCGATTCTGCCCGGCGGCGAAGACAGCCAGCACGACGAGCAGAGCCTTGAAGCGCTGCGCGAACGCGATTTGCTGTTCGCCCGGCTCCTCCAATACCGCGCCTACAAGCAGGCCGCCGGTGATTTCCGGGCGCGTATCGCCGCCAACTCCGGCCGATTCCCGCACCCGGCGGCCATGGACGAGGGCGTTGCCGCCATGCTGCCTGAGCTGGTATGGACGCTGACTCCGCTCGAACTCGCCCGACTGGCCGCCCAGGTCATCGCCAACGCGCCCGCCTCCGAAGTGTCGATCCATCAGCTGCACGTACCGTTGGTCGATCTTCGGGCCCAATCGCTGGTGGTGCGCGACCGGCTGATCGCGGCATTGGAATCCCAGGGCGACCAGTCGATGTCGTTCAGCGAATTGACCCGGGACTGCGCTTCTCGTATTGAGGTGGTGGCTCGGTTCATGGCCGTGCTCGTGTTCTTCAAACAAGGTGTGCTGCAGTATCAGCAAGATGGTCCGTTTGCCGAACTGCACCTGAGGTGGATACCCGGCGTAGCCGAAACGATGAGCGACGTGAACATTTCCGAAGGTGATTTTGCGTAAGGACGGCGATTGGTGACTGAACAGATTGACGCAACGAATACAACCGAACACATGGCGGATGCCGAATCGACGGCTGAATCCGCAAAGGCCGCGGTGAGGGGAGTGGAGGAGACGCGCCCCGAATACGTGGATTTCGCGGTAGACGATTTTCCCGGCGGGCTGCCCGCCTGTCTGGAAGCGATTCTGATGGTCGCCGACCAGCCGCAGACCGCCACCGAGCTGGCCCGTATTTTGGCATTGGATCGCAACACAGTCGAAGAGGCATTGCGAGCCCTGCACGATGACTATGAGGGCGATGAATCCCGTGGCATCCGCCCGCGCGGCTTCGAACTGCGCCGCACCGCTCGTGGCTGGCAGTTCGCCAGTCGCGCCGCGTTCGAGCCGGTCGTCTCATCATTCGTCACTGACGGCCAGACTGCGAGACTCAGTCAGGCCGCACTGGAGGCGCTTGCCATCGTGGCCTATCGCCAACCCGTCACCCGAGCCCAAGTGGCCGCGATCCGCGGTGTCAACTCCGATGGCGTGATTCGCTCGCTCACGGTACGTGGCCTTATCAAGGAAGACGGCGTGGACCCCGAATCCCGCGCGGCCCTCTTGGTCACCTCCGAATTCTTCCTCGACCAAATGGGTCTGAAGAGTCTCGACGAACTACCCTCCCTAGCGCCATTCCTCCCGTCCGTCGCCGAAATGACACAGTCGAAATCGGAAGATACGGACGTGATTTCGTAGCGATTGGGGCCCGCTGCCTGACCAATATTCGTGCGCTAGACCATCCGATATGTGATTTATGGTCATTGTGACTATAAGTAGTGCTATGCTCTCAATGCAGGGAGAACAACCGGTATGGAAAGAGGCATGGCATGGGATTCGGCAATGTGTCCGAGCGCCGCAGCGCACCGCCACAGGTCGGCGTGTCAGTGGTGATTCTGGCACTCGGCCCGGAAGGCGATACCGGCAACAGTGCCGCCGATTCCGGCAACGCCGCGAACTCGGCCCATTCCCGTCTCTGGTTGCCCCTGGTCAAGCGCGTCCGTCAGCCGTTCCTGGGCTGCTGGGCGTTGCCCGGCGGTGACCTGCGCTCCGACCGGTCGTTGGAACAGTCTGCCTACGCGGCCCTCGAATCGACCACAGACCTGCACCCGCGATACCTCGAACAGCTGTACACCTTTGGAGGCCCGACCCGGTCCCATGGCGGATTGCCCATGGTATCCGTCGTGTACTGGGCGCTCGTCGGCCAGACCGAGGCCGCGGGCTTCGAGGACGGTGACAACGTACGATGGTTCCCCGAAGACGAACTGCCCGAGCTGGCGTTCGACCATCGCCAGATCATCGACTACGCGCTGCTCCGCCTGCGCTCCAAAATCGAATACTCCGACGTGGCCACCCGACTGCTCGGCCCCACGTTCACCCTGCGCCAACTGCACGGCGTCTATGAGGCGATTGGCGGCGAACCCCTCGACTTGGCGAACTTCCGCCGCAAAATGCTTGCCTCGGGCGACCTTGAAGACACCGGGGAGAAGATGCGCGAAGGCCGCCAACGACCGGCCACCGTCTACCGCTACATCCCCAAACGACCTGTCGAGAACGGTACGCCCCACGAATCCGATGGTGACGACATCGTGGAACTGTCCAGACAAGGCGAGCGTGAAGACGCTCTCGACGCGCTGATCCCATCCGCGCGCATCTGATTTTTCCCGCCGACCCGCTTCGGGCCGGTATCACAGACGTATATAGGAAAGGAACCACTATGACCGCACTATTCACTGCGCCGTCCGTTGACGAGATCATCGCCAAGCTGGGCGCGCAAAGCACCTGCGATGCAGGACTGACCCAGGACCCATGGCACTTCGACACCACCACACCCAGCTACGGTCCCGGTGCCTCGATGCTCGACCGTCTGCCCGCCAACGCGCCGCGCCAGCAGGTGTTGCCGGACGAATACCGCAAGGCCTCCGACGAGGAACTGCAGCAGCGCATCTCCGACGCCAAGCAGCGTCTCGGCTCCAAACTGTTGATTCTGGGCCACTTCTACCAGCGTGACGAGATCATCAAGCACGCCGATTTCGTGGGCGACTCCTTCCAGCTGGCCAAGAACGCCACCGAACGCCCGGACGCCGACCACATCGTGTTCTGCGGCGTGCACTTCATGGCCGAAACCGCCGACATCCTCTCCACGCCCGAACAGAGCGTGACCCTGCCCAACCTGTCCGCCGGCTGCTCGATGGCCGATATGGCCAACATCGACCAGGTCCAGGAATGCTGGGACCAGATCGGCGAGATCTGCGGCACCCAGCCGGACTCCGATGGCTTGCAGCAGATCATTCCGGTCACCTACATGAACTCATCCGCCGCGCTGAAGGCGTTCTGCGGACGCAACGGCGGCATCGTATGCACCTCTTCCAATGCGCACGCCGTGCTGGAATGGGCGTTCGCCCGCGGCAAGCGCGTGCTGTTCTTCCCGGACCAGCATCTGGGCCGCAATACCGCCCGCGCGATGGGCATTCCGCTGAGCGAGATGCCGCTGTGGGATCCGTTCAAGGCACAGGGCGGCGCCGCCGATCCGGCCGATTACGCCCGCGCCAAGATGATTCTGTGGAAGGGCTTCTGCTCCGTGCACCAGCGTTTCACCGTCGAACAGGTCGAACGTGCCCGCAAGGCATACCCGGGCGTCAAGGTGATCGTGCACCCCGAGTGCTCGATGCAGGTGGTCGATGCCGCCGACGGTACTGGCTCCACCGCGTACATCGTCAAGGAGATCGCCAACGCGCCCGCCGGATCCGCCATTGCTGTGGGCACCGAAATCAACCTGGTGAACCGTCTGGCCGCGCAGTACCCGGACAAGACCGTGTTCTGCTTGGACCCCGTGGTCTGCCCCTGCTCCACGATGTACCGCATCCACCCGGCCTACCTGGCTTGGGCTTTGGAGAACCTCGAAGCCGGCAACGTGGTCAATCGCATCACCGTGGACGAAGACACCGCCCGCGAAGCCAAGGTGGCACTGGAGCGCATGCTGCGCGTTCACCCGTGATCCATCCCTGACGCCCCTCGTACATGAGGGGAGCTGTCCGCGTAGCGGACTGAAGGGAGCAGATGACGCAAAAACAGAGGAAAGCAACACAATGAGCAACACTGAAATCGTCGTCGTGGGCGCCGGCGTCGCCGGACTGTCCGCGGCACTGGCCGTGGCCGGCACCGGACACGACGTGACCTTGGTAACCAAGGCCGAACTGGTGGAATCAAACACCTATCATGCGCAGGGCGGCATCGCTGCAGCCATCTTCTCCGACGACGACCCGAAGCTGCATGCCGCCGACACCATGGCCGCGGGCCACGGCCTGTGCGACCCGAAGGCCGTGGACATCCTCACCCGTGAGGGTGCGGAGCGCGTCCGCGAGTTCGCCGCGGCCGGCGTCCACTTCGACCGCGACGCGCATGGACACATGCTGCGCGGCCTGGAAGCGGCTCATTCGCGCGCCCGCGTGGTGCATGCCGGGGGAGACGCCACCGGCAAAGTGTTTGAACTGGACGTCTCCGCCATGGTGCGCAAGAACCCGCGCATCCACATCATCGAGAACGCCTTCCTCAAAGATCTCATCGTGCGGGGCGGCCACATCGCCGGCGTCCACCTGCTGATCGACGGGCAGGACAAGGATCTGGCCGCCGACCGGGTGATCTTGGCCGCCGGTGGAGCAGGCCGTATGTACCCGTACACCACCAATCCGCCGGTCGCCACCGCGGACGGCCTCGCCGTCGCATGGCGTGCCGGTGCCCAGGTCGCCGATCTGGAGTTCTACCAGTTCCATCCCACCGCCATGGCCGTGGGCGAGCACTTCCTCGTCTCCGAAGCCGTGCGCGGCGAAGGTGCGGTGCTGCTGGATGAGCATGGCCACAGGTATATGAAGGACATCGATCCGCGCGCCGAACTCGCGCCGCGTGACGTCGTGGCCCGCGAGAACTTCCGCGTGATGCAGGCGCAAGGCGGCAAGCCCGTGATGCTCGACGTCTCGCCGATGGCCCGCGAGAACCCCGACCTGGCCAGCTTCTTGGCCCACCGATTCCCGACCATCGACGCCTATACGCGTTCGCTTGGTTTCGACTGGAGCAAGGAGCCGATTCCGGTGGCGCCCGCCGCGCACTACTACATGGGAGGCATTCGCACCGATCTGAACGCCCGGACCTCCATTCCCGGCCTGTATGCGGCCGGCGAATGCGCTCGTACCGGTGTCATGGGCTCCAACCGTCTTGCCTCCAACTCGCTGCTCGAGGGGCTCGTCTACGGACGCCGCGCCGGTCTGGCCGCCGTCGCGGACGGTGACGACGCGGTCTGGGCACCCGAACCGTTCCTGAACTCCGCCACCGGTGCCGTGTTCGACCATGCGCCGATCGCGCTGGCCGCCCCTGCCGCTACGGCTGCTGCTGACGATACCGCCGCCGACAAGGTGTGGAATCGTACCCGCATCCAGAACACCATGTGGCATGGCGTCGGCGTGCTGCGCGACGAGGCCGGACTGAAAACCGCCATCGCCGAACTCGGCCAAGGCCTCGCCGCCGCAAACGCCCAGGCTGATGTAAACGCCGATGGTGCTGCAAGCAGCGTTGAGGCTTTGGAGAACCGCAACATGCTCACCGTAGGCTATGTGGCCGCCACCGCCGCGCTCGCCCGCACCGAGTCGAGAGGCGCCCACGCCCGCACCGACCACAGCGAGCCAGTCGACAACTGGGCCCACTCCGTCGCCTACATCAAGGACTGACCCATGCTCACATCACACATCATCCGCGTCGCCGTCGAAGCGGCGCTCGCCGAAGACGCGCCCTACGGCGACATCACCTGCGAGACCACCATCCCCGCGGACGAAACCGGCTCGGCCCACCTCACCGCGCGCGAAAACGGCGTGATGAGCGGCATCGACGTGTTCGCCGCAGCCTTCGCCGCACAGAACCCGGCCGTCACCGTCACCGCCGCCATCAAGGACGGCGAGCGATTCCAGCGCGGCCAGATACTCGCCACCGTGAAAGGCCCGGTACGCGACCTGCTCACCGCCGAGCGCATCGCCCTCAACTTCACTCAGCGCATGAGCGGCATCGCCACCATGACCGCCGCCTTCGTGGACGCGGTGAACGCCATCTACGGCGACGATTATGACGGACCCGTCACCCGGCCGCGCCGCTACGAGCGCACCCGCATCGTCGATACGCGCAAAACCACGCCCGGCCTGCGCCCGTTCGAGAAATACGCCGTGGTCTGCGGCGGCGGCCACAACCATCGTTACGGACTGTCCGACGCGGTCATGATGAAGGACAACCATCTGGCGGCGCTCGCCGCGCGCGGCATCGACCTGGCCGGCGCGATCCGCCACGTGCGCGAACAGGTGGGCCACACCACGCATATCGAAGTGGAAGTCGACCGCCTTGACCAGATTCCCGCCGTGCTCGCCGGCGGAGCGGACACCATCATGCTGGACAATTTCTCGCTCGACGACACCCGTCGCGGCGTGGAGCTCATCGACGGCAAGGCCATCGTGGAAGCCAGCGGCAACATGAGCCTGGAGCGAGTGCCAGCCGTGGCCGTCACCGGCGTGGACGTGATCTCCGTGGGCGCGCTCACCCACTCTGTGCGCAGCATCGACCTCGGATTGGATTGGAACTAGTCATGGCCGATACCCCCAACGCATCCGGTGAACCCGGCGAACTGTACCTGGACGCCGCCGCCACCGAATCAGTGAGCCCGGCAGTCATCGAGGCCATGACCCCGTTCCTGACTGAGGCCTACGCCAATCCGGCCAGCGTGCACCAGCCCGGCAAAACCGCGGCCCGCGCGCTGGACGCGGCTCGCGCATCATTTGCCGCGGCATTGGGCGCCCGGCCGGATGACGTGATCTTCACCTCAGGCGGCACCGAATCGGACAATCTGGCCATCAAAGGCATCGCCATGGCGCGCATGCGCAAACTGGGCTTGCGGCCGGTCTGCGGATTCGCCGAAGCCGATGGCAAACAGCCGGCAAATTGTCGCCCGCGCATTATCATTTCCGCTATCGAGCACCCGGCCGTGGCCCAATCGGCGGCATGGCTGCACGAATGGTTCGGTTTCGAAGTCGTGCGCATTCCCGTGGATGCGCAAGCACATCTCGATCTCGACGCACTTGAACGCGAGCTCGACGGCGAGGCCAGTGAACGTACCACGATGGTCTCCACCATGCTGGCCAACAACGAGGTCGGCACCGTGGAACCCGTGGAGGAACTGGTCCGCATCGCCCACGCGCACGGCGTGCCCATCCATGTAGACGCCGTACAGGCCGCCGGGCAGATTCCGATTCGTTTTCGTGACTGGGATGTGGACGCCCTGTCCGTATCCGGACACAAATTCGGCACCCCCAAAGGTCTGGGAGCGCTGCTGGTACGCGGCCGCACACCCATCGAACCGGTGCTGTCCGGCGGCGGGCAGGAACGCGGCCTGCGCTCTGGCACGCAGAACGTGGCCGGTGCCGTGGCGCTCGCCATCGGACTCAACGAATCGAATGCGCGCATGCAGGCGCAGTACCGTGAGTTGGTCGCGTCCCGAGACATGCTCATCGACGCGGTTCGCCGGATCGCGCCTCGCGCCGACCTGACCGGCGACCCCGAACGCCGTCTGCCCGGTCACGCCTCCTTCATCTTCCCCGGCGTCACCGGGGAAGCGCTGCTCGTCGACCTGGACGCGCGCGGCATCGCTGCCTCATCCGGCTCGGCCTGCGCCATCGGGCGCCACGAGATTCCTGCCACGTTGCTGGCGATGGGCCTCGAACCGTCCATCGCCAAATCGGCATTGCGCATGACCTTCCGCAAGCCGTTGACCCGCGAACAAGTCGAACGCATCAGCTTGGCCATCGAAGAGTCCTACACCGACCTGACCCGCCATTAAATCTGACGCCACTTACCAGAAAGGAAAACGACGTGAGCACCACCACTTCAGCGCAACCCGCGCAGCTCACCCGCAACGAGCGCCTCGACCGGCTGCCCTTCAACAAGGCGCACCGCAAACTCCTCGTCGCCTCCGGCATCGGCTGGGCATTCGACGCCATGGACGTCGGCCTCGTCTCCTTCGTAGTCGCCGCCATCGCCGCCGACCCGCACTTCAACCTCACCCCGACCGAAAAGTCATGGGTGCTGTCCATCGGCTTCGTCGGCATGGCCATCGGCGCGGCAGTGGGCGGCTTCATCGCCGACCGCGTGGGCCGCAAAACCGTGTTCACCGCCACACTGATTATCTTCGGCATCGCCAACGGTGCCATGGCCCTATCTTGGTCACTCGGCATGCTGCTCGGCGCCCGACTGATCATCGGACTGGGCTTGGGCGCGGAACTGCCGGTCGCCTCCACGCTGGTCTCCGAGTTTTCGCCGACCAAACAGCGCGGCCGCATGACTGTGCTGCTGGAATCGTTCTGGGCCGTCGGCTGGATCGTCGCCGCCATGATCGGCTACTTCGTGATCCCGAACACCGGCGACTGGGGCTGGCGCTGGGCGCTGGCCATCGGCGCGCTGCCACTGCTCTACGCAATCGTCACCCGCGTGCACATCCCAGAATCCGTGCGATTCCTCGAAGCCAAGGGTCGCGAAGACGAAGCCGAAAAGGCCGTGCGCTACTTCGAGGAAGCCGGGGGAGTAGCCCCGGTAACCTCTCCCAAGGGCAAGCCGCTGCCGAAGATCAAGACGCGCGAACTGTTCGGCTCCAAGTACCTGGCCCGCACCATCGCCATCTGGGCCACGTGGTTCTTCGTGAACTTCTCCTACTACGGCGCGTTCACATGGATGCCGTCGCTGCTCGCCGACCAGTTCGGCTCCCTGACCAAGTCATTCGGCTACACGCTCGCCATCTCCATCGCCCAGCTGCCCGGTTACTTCCTAGCCGCCTGGCTGGTGGAGGTCTGGGGCCGCCGCAAGACGCTGAGCATCTTCCTGGCCGTCTCCGCCGTGGCCGCCTTCGCGTTCTCGCAGGCCGGATCTGTGGCCCTCGTGCTCGTGTTCGGCATGCTGCTGTCCGCCTCCAACCTCGGTGCGTGGGGCGTGCTGTACGCCGTGACCCCGGAAATCTACCCGACCCGCCTGCGTGGCGCGGCCGCCGGTGCCGCCGCAGCGGTGGGCCGCATCGCCGCCATCATCGCGCCGCTCCTCATGCCGTGGTTCCTGACCCTGTCCGGCGGCAACAAGGCCGTGGCCTTCATCATCTTCGCCGCCGCCTTCATCATCGCCTGCGTCGCCGCCCTCTGCCTGCCCGAACGCAAAGGCCTCGATCTCGAAGACTGACGGAAGTCGATGACGGGAGAACAGATATTTGCCTGATTACCGGCAGAACCCCCGCGTCCCGGCGAAAGGGACGCGGGGGTTCTGCCGTTTGAAGGCCGTAAAAACGGCAGAAATCCCGCGAGGGGTTCGTCGAGACGCGGGAGTTCTGCCGTTGTGAGGTGCTTTTCTATGTTCCGACATAGTCAAGGTGTGCGAGTACCATCGTGACGGTTTGTGTGTAGGTATGAATAAACACCTCAGAGTAAGTACTTAAGTACTCGAGAACGCAAGTACCGAACGATTACGCAAAAGAATCAGTATTAAGAGAGGTTTCGATGGCGGTTCGTGGAGATATCCGTAATGTGGCGATTGTGGCTCACGTCGATCACGGCAAGACCACCCTGGTCAATGCCATGCTTCAGCAGTCGCACGTGTTTTCCGAGCGTGAGGAAGTGCCGGATCGTGTAATGGATTCCAACGATCTGGAACGCGAGAAGGGCATCACCATCCTCGCCAAGAAC
>ENA-OUPO01000571-OUPO01000571.1-human-gut-metagenome-genome-assembly--contig:-NODE-571-length-14982-cov-67.637_pt1 | contig 14982 bp, 10 predicted proteins | sample MGYA00237940_ERZ548809 | MGnify/ENA primary metagenome ERZ548809 (study PRJEB26490, sample SAMN05194695) | human gut metagenome | biome: terrestrial biome; feature: human-associated habitat; material...
CAGACCTTGAACAGCTTGATGGTCTGGGCCTCAACGCCCTTTGCCGCATCGATGACCATGACAGCGGAGTCCGCTGCCATCAGGGTGCGGTAGGTATCCTCCGAGAAGTCCTGATGGCCCGGGGTATCCAGAATGTTCACGCACTTGCCTGCATAGTTGAACTGCAGGACAGAGGAAGTGACAGAAATACCGCGCTGCTTCTCGATATCCATCCAGTCGGACACAGCGTGCTTGGCGCTCTGCTTGCCCTTGACGGAACCGGCCTGATTGATGGCTCCACCGTACAGCAGCAGCTTTTCGGTCAGGGTCGTTTTGCCGGCATCGGGGTGGCTGATGATCGCAAACGTCCGGCGGCGCTCGATCTCTTCACGATTTGTCATATATTGATTTCTCCTGAATCAGAATGGCTCTTTATTCGGTCAATCTCACGTTACATTGGTGATTCTCCGTAAACTGGCTTGCCCTCTCAGTCTGCTTCGCAGCCAGCTCTCCCAAAGGGAGAGCCGGTTGCTGCTCCAGGTACAGGCCCTGCAGATCTGCAGCACTTCTCCTTCCAGATGCGTTGGCTCCCCCTTCGGGGGAGCTGGCAAAGCCGACAGGCTTTGGCTGAGAGGGCAAGGATGCCAAAATTACACACAACTTATATTTTACCAGCAATTCCACCTAGATGCAAGAGTTTTTGTTATTTTTTCAGGAGGAAGCAGGGCAAGGGGGCGGTATCGGCCCAATTGGCGAAACCGCAGACAAGGGCGGTGCACTGTTTCAGGGGCCGGGAGCGCATCCACTGGAGGATCTCGGTCTTTTCGTCGGAGCCGATGACCTTGCCGCTGTACAGGATGGCGCTGAGCACCCCGCCGGGCCGCAGGGCCTCGAGGGCAGCTTCCAGCGCAGGGATGCTGCTTTGTGCGCGGGAGAACACCCCGTGGTCGGCACCGGGCAGCCAGCCAAAGTTAAACATCACGGCATCGACAGTGCCGGGCTGCACATATTGTAAGAGGTTGGCGTGGCTGTCGCAGTGAAGCTCTGCCGCAAGGCCCTTCCGTGCAAGGTTCTGCCGGGTGGAGGCAATGGCTTCAGGCTGGATGTCAAAGCCCAGCACCCGGCCCTCTTTGCCCACAAGGCGGCAGAGAAAAGCCGTGTCGCCCCCGTTGCCGCAGGTGGCATCGATGCAGAGCCTGGGGTCAGCCAGCCGCGCGGCGAGGAAGTCCTGCACAAGCTTCACGGCCGTCAGGTCGGGGGTGCGGCGGCGGCACAGCCCGCTGCCCTCTGCCGCAAAACCGAACTTTGCCCAGAAGGCCAGCTCCCCCGCATCGGCAGGCAGAGGAGCCGTGAACACCGTGGCCATCTCTTTGTCATAGCCGCCCAGGCTGCGCAATACCTCTTTTAACAGGTAGGAACCGTAGCCCTTGCGCCGCCATTCCGGCACAATGGTCAGGGCAGCGATGTCCGCGCCCTGCTCCGTGGGCCGGGCCTGGCAGGTGCCAATGATGGTTTTCTCTTTATACAGGGCATAACCGCCCGTGGTCTTTTCCAGTTTCATAATTTGCTCCTTTCGCGAGCTTGCCCTCTCAGTCTGCTTTCGCAGACAGCTCTCCCAAAGGGAGAGCCTATTGTGGCTCCGAATAAGGCCCCTGCAAATCAGCGATTGCTCGCCTGTCAGGTGTGTTGGCTCCCCCTTCGGGGGAGCTGGCATCGCACAGCGATGACTGAGAGGGTCGTTCTTAAAATACCAAGCCCCCGCGCCGCTGTCAAGGCTTCCCGCTACGACCTTATTTCACATATTCTTCACCCGGTCAGCGATTCCTTTTCACAATTACCGGATACAATAGAAACAGTTCCAAGGAGGTGCGGCAGAAGCGCCCCCTCCGAACCATTCCCTTTGAGAAAGGAAGTAACCAGTATGGATAACGAGAACAAGTGGGAATACGATTATTCCTCTGAACATAGCCAGACCGGCGAGACCGGCTACCCCAACGTCGGCTCCTCCGGCATGAACACCGCCAACACGGCAGGTACCTACGGCGAGGCCGCACAGGCTGCCCCCCAGGCCGAGCCGAACGGCGGCAGCGATGGCGGCGCGGTGCCGCCCCCGGAAAGCCCCCGGTATCAGGCCGCACAGGGAAGTCCCAAGCAGCCTCCCAAAAAGCGCCGCCGGAAAAACGGCAATATCGCCCGCAGTGCAGTTGCGCTGGTGCTGGCAGCAGCCATGGGCTTTGTTGGCGGCTTTGTGGGGGCCCGGGTGGGCAACACAGGCGGCAAGGTGGTCATCCAGCAGGTGGCACCTTCCTCCACGTCCAGCAGTGATTCCGGCTCTGCCTCCGCAGTGAACACCGCTTCCGGCATGACCACCGCTCAGGTCTCTGAGATGGTCAGCCCCAGCGTTGTGGTCATCACCACCGAGCAGGTGGTCTACTCCCAGTGGTCCTGGTACGGCCAGAGCCAGGTGGAGAGCGGCGCTGGCAGCGGTGTCGTGATCAGCTCCGACGGCTATATCCTGACCTGTGCACACGTTGTGTCCGGCGCGTCCAACATCACCGTGACCATCGGCGATACCGATTACCCCGCCACCGTGGTGGGCGAGGACGATACCAGCGATGTGGCTGTCCTCAAGATCGATGCCACCGACCTGACCCCCGCCACCGTTGGCAACAGCGACAGCCTTGCCGTGGGCGAGAGCGTGCTGGCCGTGGGCAACCCGCTGGGTGAGCTGGGCGGCACCGTGACCAGCGGCATCGTCAGCGCCCTGAACCGCAGCGTGACCATCCAGGGCACCAGTTCCACCAACACCATGTCCCTGATCCAGATGGATGCCTCTGTCAGCCCCGGCAACTCCGGCGGCGGCCTGTTCAACATGAACGGTGAGCTCATCGGTCTGGTCAACGCAAAGTCCTCCTCCAGCGATGCGGAGGGTCTGGGCTTCGCCATCCCCATCAACGATGCCATCAAGGTGGCGCAGGATCTGCTGGAGAACGGCTATGTCTCCGGCCGCCCCTACATGGGCATCACCTATCTGGCTGTGACCGATGCCCAGACCGCTGCACAGCTCAATGTCAATGCCTACGGCGTTTACGTTGTGGATGTTGTGCAGGGCGGCCCCGCCGATAAGGCCGGTCTGAAGACCGGCGACCGCATCGTGAGCATCGACGGCACCGAGATTGCCCAGAAGGACGACCTTGGCACCCTGATCCAGCAGCATGCCGCCGGTGATACCCTTTCCATCACCGTGGCCCGGGAAGGCCAGATGCAGACCGTCAGCCTGACCCTGGGCGAAAAGAACGCCCAGACCCAGCAGGCACAGAAAAACTCCTGATTCTCCCCAATCTTTTTCCTGATCCATAAATCAAAAATCCCCTGACCGGCGTTGAACTGGTCAGGGGATTTTTATACCTGCCCGAACACGGTGGCGCTCAGGGGCAGGAGGACGGTCTGGCCGGTGCAGATGCGGCTGCTGCCCCGCCACAGGCTGGAGGAGATGCCGTCACTCAGCAGCTTCCAGCTGCCGCCGGGCAGGGTGACGACCTGCGCCGTCTCGGTGGGGTTATAGTAGACGCACAGGGCGCTCCATGCCGCGCCGTTGCCCCACTGGGCGGGGAGCCGCCAGCCCACAAGAGGCTGTTCCAGCGGGAAGAACTCGATGGCGGCAGGGCTGGCCTTGTCCAGCGCCCCCAGCCGGGGGAACGCCGCCCGCAGGCCAATGAGCCCGCGGTAGTAATCCACAAGGCTGTGGAACTGCTCGGCCCGGTGCCAGTCCAGCCGGTTGAGGGCCGGGCTGGAGCGGTAGCTGTTGCCCTGCCCCTTTTTGGTGCGGGCAAACTCCTCGCCCGCCTGCCAGAAGGGCAGGCCCATGCTGGTCAGGTAGATGCCCGCTGCCAGCCGGTTCTGGGCCAAGGCGGTCTTGTCCACAGCGGCAAACTCCGGGCGGGCATAGCGCACCATCAGGAGCTTATCCCACAGGGTGAAGTTATCGTGGGCCGAAACGTAGCTGATGATCTGCCCCGGGGCGTGGGGCGGCAGCTTTTCACTGCGGCACCACGCCGCCACCGAAGCACCGATATCCCAGAAACTCCCGGGCCTGTCCTCCACATAGCCCGGCTCCCGGGCATCGAAGCAGCCGCCCTTGATGGCATCCCGGGTGTTGTCGCAAAAGATGCCGATGCGCTCGTTCAGCATGTTCAGGTTGTTCTTGTTGGCCTCGTACCGGTGCAGGGCGCTGCAGCCGCCCTGCCACGGCTCACCGTACATCAGAATATCCCGCCCGCCGGGCAGCTTGTCCAGTTCAGCCCGGAGGAGGTTCATGGTCTCCACGTCATACAGGCCCATCAGGTCAAACCGGAAGCCGTCGATGTGATATTCCCGTGCCCAGTAGAGCACCGAATCAATGAGATAGCGCCGGGCCATGGGCCGCTCGAAGGCAAACTCATTGCCGCAGCCGCTGCCGTTGGAAAGGGAGCCGTCATCGTTCTGACGGAAGTAGTAGAGGGGCACCACCCGGTTCAGCACATTGTCGGAGCGGTACATGTGGTTATACACCACGTCCATTACAACGCCGATGCCCGCCGCGTGGAGGGCCGCGATCATCTGCTTGCACTCCCGCACCCGCACCTCACCCCGGGTGGGGTCGGTGGAGTAGCTGCCCTCGGGCACATTGAAGTTGGTGGGGTCGTAGCCCCAGTTATACTGCCGGGTCAGGGGGCGGCTCTCATCCACGCTGCCAAAATCGAAGATGGGCATGAGCTGGACATAGCTCACCCCCAGCCGCTTGAGGTAATTCAGGCAGGTGGGGTGGATGCCGTCGCTGCTCAGGGTCGTGCCCTGCTGGGTAAAGGCCAGAAATTTGCCCCGCCAGGCCGTGTGCACGCCGCTGGCCGGGTCCTGCGAGAAATCCCGGACGCTGACCTCCCAAACGCTACGGCGGGCCGGTGGGATCACCGGCCGCACATCCCGCTCCCAGCCCTGCGGGTCTACCCGGGCCGGGTCAAAGATCATGCTGCGCACCCCGTTCACCCCCGCCGAGCGGGCGTAGGGGTCCGCTGCATTGCAGGTGCCAAACGGGGTGGTAAGGGTGAAATCGTAGTATTTTCCGTGCTGGTCGCCGGGCAGATAAATGCTCCACACACCCTTGTCCTGCTGCTGCAGGGGCAGGGTGCCCACACAGGCCCCACCGGTGCCCCGGCGGTACAGGTTCACTGCTGCCTGTTTTGCCGTGGGAGCCCACAGGCGCAGGTGTGTCCCGGCGGGGGTATACTCCACCCCCAGCGGGCCGTAGTATTCCGTCTGGCGGGCAAAGGCTTCGCTCTCAAACAGCGTCTTCCATTCAGCAGGTGTTCTTGGCTCCATAGCAATTCATCCTTTCATTTGACAATAGTGTAACGAACTTTGTCCTTTATTTCAACCCTTTCCTTGCAAAACGTACCAGACTCCACTATACTGAAAGAAAAAACACTGCACGGAGGGAATCTTTATGGCATACACCGACGATTGGGAAAGTCTGATGAACGGCGTGTTCGGCCCGGGGGGCAGATTCAAGGCCGCCCCCGGCACTTCTGCACCCAAAACAGGCGGCAGCGCCGCCCTGCCCGACCTGAACGCGGCACTTCTGGAACAGCAGAAGCGGCTGGACGAGCTGTTGAAGCAGCAGAACGCCCAGCTCAAAACCCAGAGCGATGCCACCGCCGCCGCACTGGAAAGCAGCCGCCAGATGCTGCGGGACATGGAGGACGAAGGCCTGCTGGCCAGGGGCACCACCGACGTGAAGCCGGAGCACCTGGGCAGCTTTGAAGGCCTTGCCGCCGAGGTCAAGCAGACGGTGCTGGGGCAGGATGCTTTTGTAGACAGCGTGGTGCGGGCCATGCGCCGCCCCTTTGTGCTGGGCACCGAAGCCCCCGCCGCCCGCAACGTCATCCTGCTCACAGGCGGGGCAGGCACAGGCCGGCATTTCGCGCTGGAAGAAACTGCCCGCTGCATGGCGGCCCGGGGCCTTTTGCAGAGCGACAGGATCGCCACGCTGGATCTGGCCCTTTACCCCAATTCCGGAGCTGAAAAGCTCTTCCTGCAGGACCTCTACGCCGCCCTGCACGCACCCGGGGAGATCCTTGCCTTTGAGCACTATGAGAGCTGCTATCCCGGCTTTCTGAAGACCCTGTCCGATCTGGCCGTCAAGGGCAGCGCCCCCCTGTCCAGCCGGTATCTCGTGAACAAGGAGGGCATCCTTGTGGATGCAGGCACAGCGCTGGCCCCGGGAGCCGTCAGCCGCATCGACCCCTGCGGCAAATACCTCATCTTCTACTCCCACAAGGGCCGGGAGGCACTGGCCGACAAATTCGGCGCGGCGCTGGTGTCGGCACTGGGGGATGTCTGCGAGACGGCCTCCTACACCCGGGAGGATCTGGCCGCCCTTGCCGCACAGCAGCTCAACGCGCTGGCCCAGAAGATCCGCACCCGGCTGGGGCTGACCCTTTCTGCCGGGGCCGACGTGCGGGACTATGTCGCGGCCCAGTGCACCGCACAGAAGGGTGCGGCAGGCCTTTCCGCCTGCACTGACCGCATCTTCCGCGCCCTGAGCGAATACTGCCTGCGGACCGATGAAACACTTACCGGCACCGTGACCCTGAGCGCCGGGCCGGAAGGGGTGTTGTTCCGCCTGAACGACGGCGCGGACCAGCCCTTGTTCGACCTGCTGCCTGCCGCCTACACCGGCGCGCTGGATGCCATCCGCGCCGAGATCAACGAGCTGGTGGGCCTTGCCCCGGTCAAGGAATATGTGTTCGGCCTGGCCGACAACCTGCAGGTGCAGCAGCGCCGCGCCGCCGCCGGGCTCAAAACTGCCAGCCTTTCAATGCACATGATCTTCACGGGCAACCCCGGCACCGGCAAGACCACCATTGCCCGGCTGGTGGCACGGTATCTGAAAGCCATCGGTGCCCTCAAGGGCGGCCAGCTGGTGGAGGTAACCCGTGCCGACCTGGTGGGGCGTTACACCGGCCACACCGCCCCCCTGACCAACAGCGTCATCGAGAGCGCACTGGGCGGCGTGCTCTTCATTGACGAGGCATACAGCCTTTACCGCGGCGAGCAGGACAGCTTCGGGCTGGAAGCCATCGACACGCTGGTGAAGGGGATGGAGGATCACCGGGATGAGCTGGTGGTCATTCTGGCAGGTTACACCAGGGAGATGGAGACCTTCCTCACCGCCAACAGCGGCCTTGCCAGCCGTTTTCCCAACCGGATCGAGTTCCCGGACTACACCGCCGAGGAGCTGCTGCAGATCACCCAGGTCCTTGCCAGAAACAAGGGCTACACCCTGGCCGAAGCCTGCACCGAACCCCTGCTGGGCTATTATGCCCGCTGGCAGGCGGCCGATGCCCGCACCGCCGGCAATGGCCGCCTTGCCCGCAACACACTGGAAAAGGCCATCTTCCACCAGAGCCGCCGCCTTATCGCCGAGCCCGCCGCTGCGCTGGATCTGATCCTGCCCAGTGATCTGGAATTGAAGGAACCGTAAACACGCAAAAAAGGACTGCTTTCGCAGTCCTTTTTTTGTTATTGATGCTGTTCTGCCAGCCGGGCGGTCATCTCCCGCAGCCCCTGCCGCACTTCGGGCGGGGCAACCACTTCTATCTTGCCGCCAAAGCCGCAGACCCAGCCGTAGAACTGGTCACTGACGCAGATGGGAACATCGAAGTGGAAAGACCCATCCTCTTCCGGCAGGAACACGGGCGTAGTGCCGAAGCGCTCCCGCATGGCACCTTCCAGATCCGCGGTGCACCGCAGGGTAACACGATGCTCCGGCCCGCCGTACATTCCAAAGTGCTTGCGCAGATAGGCAGGCAGGTCAAGATCCGCAAACTGCTCCTGACCCCGCCGGGGCGCATCCAGCACCCGGACCCCGCTCATCTTGTCCACCCGATAATGGCGGATGCCCTTTTCATCGGCAAAGGCAATGAGGTAGTAGCACCCGTTCTCCCAGGCCAGCTGCCACGGGCTGACGGTCCTTTTCTCTTTCTCGCGGCTGTCGGCTTTTCTGTAGAGGAACTCCACCATTTTACCGTTGTTGATGGCCTCGTGCAGGGCATCGATGCTGTACAGCAGGCTCTTGCTGTCGGTCTTGGGGCGGCCCTCCACATAGACCTGACGCTGCAGCTGGCTGCCCTCGTAGTTGGAGCAGAGCTTTTCCAGCTTGTGGATCAGCCGCCTGCTCGTGGTGCCGGATACCACCCGGCTTGCCTGCACGGCATCCACCAGCAGCTTGAGCTCCGCCAGATCAAAGGTGCGGCTGGCAAGGAAATACCCGCCGCCCCGGCCCCGGCGCAGCTTGATGTCATAGCCCAGCGCACCCAGTGTCTCAATATCGCTGTACACGCTCTTGCGCTCACAGCGGATGCCCTGCGCCTCCAGCAGCTCCACCAGCTGCGGCACGTTCAGCAGGTGGTTTTCATCGGTCTGCTGCTCAAAAATGCGCAATAGCGCCAGCAGCTTGGATTTCTGGCCTTCCTGTTTGGGCATTCGGTACACCTCATTTTTTCGTGTTGTGCCAAACCTCTCAGTCTCGCTTCCAGCTCCCCAGCAGGGGAGCTGGAAAAAACAGCAGTGCTGTGTGCTGAAAAGGTTACGGCGCTTTCTTATCAAACGCCGCGCGGCGCTGGGTGGACAGGCGGAACATCTCCTCCAGCTTTTCCCGGTCATCGGCCACAAGGGCGTTGCGCATCTCGTTCAGCGCCCCGCTGAACTGGTCGATCTCGGAGATGAGGTTTTCCTTGTTCCAGAGGAACAGCTCTGCCCACATCTTATCGTTGATGCGTGCAATGCGGGTCAGGTCCCGGAAGGAATCTCCGGTGTACTCGCACAGCGAGGTATTGTCGTTGGCGCACATCAGGCTGACGGCGATGGCATGGCAGAGCTGGCTGACATAGCCGATCATCCTGTCATGCTCCTGCACGGTCAGGGTGCAGATATGCTTGAAGCCCAGCACCTCGGCCAGCTCCCTGGCCCACTGAATGGCCTCCGGGGTGTTCTTTTCCGTGGGGGTCACAATGAAGTTGGCCGGGGCAAAATTCACCTCGGCGGCGTGCTCCACGCTGGAGGTCTCACGGCCCGCCATGGGGTGGCTGGCAATGAACTCCACGCCCGGCCTGCACATGGCCTGAATGGGCTCCACCAGACCGGTCTTTACGCCCGACACATCGGTAAAGATGCATCCCTCCTTCAGCAGGTGGCCGTAGGTCCGGAACCACTCGATCAGGGCCGTGGGGTACAAACCGAAGATGATATGATCGGCCTGACGCACCAGATCTTCAAAATCGTGGGTCTTGCCGCTGGCGATATAGCCGTGGTCGAGGGCATACTGCAGATGGCCCTCGCTGCGGTTGATGCCGTCCACATGGAACCCGGCCCTGCTCAGCTCCAAGGCGTACTTGCCGCCCAGCAGGCCCAGGCCCACAATGAGATAACGCTTTGATTTATCCAACATGTTCCACCTCCGCGCCCAAAGGCTTGATGGCTTCCAGAAAATCCGGCCAGCTCTTGGCAATGGCCTCGGCCCCGCTGATGGGCAGGGCCAGCCCGGCGGCCAGCGCCAGCACCGCAAGGCTCATCACAACGCGGTGGTCGTTGTGGCCGGAAAGCGGCTGCTCCGGGGCATGGAGCGCTCCGGCACAGCCATGAATGGTAATGGTGCCGCCCTCGCTCTCCAGCTGCCCGCCGCAGGCCCGCAGCTCGGTCTCCATGGCCTCGATGCGGTCACTCTCCTTGATGCGGAGACGCTCGGCGTTGCGGATGACCGTGGTTCCCTCACACAGCAGGCCCAGCACCATCAGCACGGGGCCCAGGTCGGGGCAGTCGGCAAGGTCGATGTCCGTTCCGTGGAGCGGGGCCTTTTCAAACACCACGCCCTGCCCGGTGCGGGTGAATCTTGCACCGCACCGCCGGAGGATTTCCAGAATGGCCGCATCGCCCTGCAAGGTCTCTTCAGACAGGCCGGTGATGGCCACCCCGCCGGTCACAGCGCCCAGCACGGCAGGAAAAGCCGCCTGGCTGTAATCGCCCTCCACGGTGTAATCACCGGGAAGATAGTGCTGCCCGCCGGGGATTTCCAGCGTGTTCTCATCCAGCCAGCGGCTCTCCACGCCAAAGGCGTGCTGCACCGCGCGGGTCATATCAATGTAGCTCCGGCTCTCCACAGGCGGGATGAGGTGCAGGGTGCTGGTGCCGCCCAGCAGGGGCAGGGCAAACAGCAGCCCGCTGATGAACTGGCTGGACACATTGCCCGCCAGCTCGTACTCGCCCGGGGTCAGGGCACCTTCCACGGTCAGGCGGTCCGCGCCCTGCTCAAAGCGCAGGCCCTGCTGCTGATACAGCGTTTTGTAGACCGACTGGGGCCGCTCCATCAGCCGCCCACGGCCTGTAAAAGTCACTTCCTGCCCGGTCAGGCTGGCCAGCGGGATGAGGAAGCGCAGGGTACTGCCGCTCTCACAGCAGTCCACGGGGGCATCAACCGGCAGAAAGCGGCCCAGCCCCTCCACCACCGCGTCGTTTTCACCGGTGGTGACACGGGCGCACAGTCGGCCCGCCGCGCCCAGCGTGGCGGAGATATCCTTGCTGAAAGCAAGATGATGGAGATGGGAGGTCCCCTTTGCCAGCGCCGCGCAGAGCACCGCCCGGTGAGCCATGCTTTTGCTGGGCGGCGCGGCGATGTTGCCGCCCACCGTCCGGCTTGATTTTATCGTAATGTTCATCGTGTTACTTTACCTGGCTCGCCCTCTCCGTCAGCGCTTTGCGCTGCCACCTCTCCCAAAGGGCGAGGCCTTGGCAGTCCACCGCAAGGTCTGTGGTTTCGCCAGAGGCTCTCCCTTTGGGAGAGCTGGCAAAGCCGTCAGGCTTTGACTGAGAGGGTGAGGCCGTTCATCGTGTTACATATCCCGGCCAATGGCCCATGCGACCTGACGGCACTTTGCCATGGCCTGTGCAAAGGCATCCGGGGTCAGGCACTGTGCGCCATCGCTCCATGCGTGGCGGGGATCATAGTGGACTTCCACCTCCAGACCGTCGGCACCGGCGGCCACAGCGGCGATCATCATCGGCTCGACCAGATTGGCCTTGCCGGTGGCGTGGCTGGGGTCCACGATGATGGGCAGATGGGTCTTTTCGTGGATGATGGGCACAGCGGAGAGGTCGAGGGTGTTGCGGGTGTACTTCTCAAAGGTGCGGATGCCCCGCTCACAGAGAATGACCTGCTCGTTGCCGCCGGCCATGATATACTCTGCGGACATGATCCACTCCTCGATGGTGTTGCACAGGCCGCGCTTGAGCAGCACAGGCTTGTGCATCTTACCCACGGCCTTGAGCAGCTGGAAATTCTGCATGTTGCGGGCACCGATCTGTACCACGTCCACATATTCCTCAAACTCCGGGATCCGGTCCTCGCTCATCAGCTCGGACACGATGGGCATTCCGGTGGCCTCCCGTGCCTTGACCATATCGAGGATGCCCTCGGTCTCCAGACCCTGGAAGGAGTAAGGAGAAGTGCGGGGCTTATAAGCGCCGCCGCGGAACAGGCTTGCACCGCCCGCCTTTACGCCGTTGGCAATGCGCAGTGCCTGCTCCTCGCCCTCGATGCTGCAGGGGCCTGCCATCACGGCGATCTTCTCGCCCCTGCCGATCTTCACGCCGCCGCAGTCGATGATGGAATCGGCGGGGTGGAACAGGCGGTTGGCCCGCTTATAGGGGGCGGACACGCGGGTGACGTTGTCGATCCAGGGGTTGGCCAGCACGTCGCGCTCATCGATCTTGGTGGTATCGCCCACCAGACCGAACACATTGTAATCCTTGCCGGTGATCAGGGTCACATCCAGGCCCTGCTTCTCGAATTTGTCTACGATCTTTTCCAGCTCTTCCTTGGGGGTGCCTTTTTTGGTCGAAATGATCATCTTGTTTCTTTTCCCTTCTGTTTTGTCTCTATGCTTTCCGTTTTGCTGCACAGCCTGCCCTACTTGCCAAGGGCTCCCCCTTCGGGGGAGCTGGCGAGCGAATGCGAGACTGAGAGGGTTGTTACTGCACCAGGTGCGTCTGCGCGCCGCCATCCAGCCGGAGCAGCTGCACAAGGTAGGCGCAGGCATGGAGATATCCGCTGACCCCCTCGCCTGCAAAGCGGCCCTGACAGCCAAAGGAGACCACATCCACGCTGCGGAAGGGCTCCTTGCCGCTGGGGTCGGCCAGCATCACTTCCACGGCGGGCACGCCGCACACCTGCAGCGCTTCCAGAATGGCCACGCTGTAATAGGCGTAGCCGCCCGGGTTGAGGATGATGCCATCGGCCCGGCCTGCCGCCGACTGGATCTCATCGATGAGGTCCCCCTCGTGGTTGGACTGAAAAAAATCCACCTGAACATCCATCTGGGCACAGCCCGCCTCGATATAATCCAGCAGTGTATTAAAATCGATCTGCCCCTCCATGCCCGGCTCCGTGAACTGGGTCAGGTTGAGGTTGGGACCGTTAATGACTAAAAATTTCATCCAGCGCCTCCATTGCCGCCGTCACGGCATCCGCAGGGGTGGTCTTGTTGGGGATCACAGCATCCGCTGCCGCCAGATAGAGCGGGCGGCGCTGGGCTTCCATGGTTTTCAGGGCCTCGGGGCTGGTGGAAAGGGGCCTTCCGCCGCCCACCAGCAGATCTTCCAGCGGCCGGTCGATAAAGAGCACGATGCCGTTGGCGTGGAGTGCCCGGAGGTTTGCCGGGTCTTTGACCACGCCGCCGCCGCAGGAGATGACCTGCCGGTTCTCCCTGGCAAAGCGGGCGGTCTGCGCGGCCTCCAGCTTCCGGAAGCCTGTCTCCCCCTCAGTGGCAAAGATGTCCGGGATGCTCCGGCCGTCGGCCTTGACGATCTCCTCGTCCAGATCCACGAACCGCTTGCCCAGCCGTTCCGCCAGAGCGCGGCCTAGGGTGGATTTGCCCGAGGAGGGCATCCCGATGAGGGCAATGTTCAGCTGTTCCCGCCGCAGTTCGCTGGTCACACGGGCGATCTCGGCACCTGCATCCTCAAACTTGCGGTCGAGGAAAAATTCTGCCGCGTACACTGCCTGCGCCACCAGCATTTCCAGACCGCCGACGGCAACGGGCACCCCCAGCTCCTCGGCCCGGAGGATGAGCTCGGTCTTATCGGGATTATAGATGACATCGATCACGGCTTCCAGCCCGGGCATGGAGGTGATATCCAGCGCACTCACGCCCACATTGGGGTACATGCCCACCGGCGTGGTGTTGATGATGATCTGCGCCCCGGTGGTCAGGGCCTGAGCATAGGTCAGCTCTCCCTTTTCGGGGTCGGGATGGCGGCTGACGGTATAGATCTGTTTCGCACCCCGGTCATGGGCCACGGCCCAGGTGGTGTTGTGGGTGCCGCCGGTGCCCAGAATGAGCACGGTCCTGTCCTTGAACTCCACACCGTGCGCATCGCACAGGTAGGAGAAGCCGGGATAATCGGTGTTGTAGCCGTAGAGCAGGCCGTTCCTGTTGACGATGGTGTTCACGGCGTTGATGGCCTTGGCGTGGGGGTCGATGTAAGAGCAGTACTCCATGACCACCAGCTTATAGGGGATGGTGACATTGATGGCCTTGAACTGCCGCCGGGTCAGAAAGGCCCGGACTTCCTCTTCCGTGGGCAGGGGGCACAGGTCGTACCGATAGCCGCAGAGCATCTCGTGGATGACCTTGGAGTAGGAGTGGCCCAGCCGCCCGCCGATGAGTCCGTATTCCATTTACAGTACCTCCTTGCGGTAGCCGGTGGGGTCCTCCATCCAGGCCATGCCGTATTTTGCGGTGAGCAGGTCGCCCACAGCCAGCGCGGCGGCGCAGGTCTGCACAATGGCAGCCCTGGACACGATGCAGGGATCATGGCGGCCCTGAATGGACAGCTCCGCGTCCTTCTTTGCGATATAGTCCACCGTATCCTGCGTTTTGTAGATGCTGGGGGTAGGCTTGACCGCCGTGCGGAACACCACGGGCATCCCGTTGGAGATGCCGCCGTTCAGGCCTGCATTGTGGTTGGTGGCGGTGACGATGCGCTCCCCCTGCATCCGGAAGGCATCGTTGGCCTCCGAGCCCTTCTGGTCCGCAAAGCCGAAGCCGGAGCCGAACTCGATGCCCTTGACCGCCGGGATGGAGAAGGCCAGGTGAGCGAGCTTGCTCTCCACGCTGTCGAAATAGGGCTCGCCCACGCCTGCGGGCAGGCCCAGAATGGCGGTCTCCAGCACGCCGCCCACGCTGTCGCCCTCGGCACCGGCGGCACGGATGGCGGCCTTCATGGGTTCTTCCACACTGCCGTCCAGCAGGGCAAAGCCCTCGGACTTGTTCAGCAGTGCCTCGGCCTGCGCCGCCAGCGCGGCGGGATCGTTCAGCGCAAAGGGGGCATCGCCGATCCCGGCACACCGCCCGATGTGCGTCACGATCTCGATCCCGGCCCGGTTCAGGGCTCTCAGCACCAAAGCGCCGCCCGCCACCAGCGCGGCGGTGACGCGGCCCGAAAAGTGGCCGCCGCCCCGGGCATCCTGATAGCCGTGGTACTTGGCGTAAGCAGTGTAATCCGCATGGCCGGGCCGCAGCAGGTCAGCCGTTTTGGCATAGTCGCCGCTGCGGGTGTTCTGGTTTTCGATCATCAGGGCAATGGCGGTGCCAGTGGTGCGGCCGTTGACCACACCGGACAAAAACTGCACCGCATCCCCCTCCACACGGGGGGTGGAAAGGCCGTCGCCCCGGGCACGGCGCTTGTCCATGCAGGCAGCAAGAAAGGCTTCCTCCACGGGCACGCCCGCCGCCATGCCGTCCAGCACCGCGCCGATGGCCCTGCCGTGGCTCTCGCCAAAAATGGTCAGCGAAAGGTCGCTGCCAAAGGTGTTTTTCATGGCTTACTCCTCCACACCCAGCAGGGGGCGCAGGCCCTCCACGGGGATGGTCTCGGCCCGCCAGCAGCCCAGACCCGGCACCTTGATCA
>ENA-OUPO01000584-OUPO01000584.1-human-gut-metagenome-genome-assembly--contig:-NODE-584-length-14668-cov-15.3427_pt1 | contig 14668 bp, 15 predicted proteins | sample MGYA00237940_ERZ548809 | MGnify/ENA primary metagenome ERZ548809 (study PRJEB26490, sample SAMN05194695) | human gut metagenome | biome: terrestrial biome; feature: human-associated habitat; material...
TGGTAATACTGGGCGATGCTGTCGGCGTGGCGGAAGTCCAGCTGCAGCGGCTCCCCGCACAGCAGGTAGGGGTTGGCCGAAATCGCCTGCATGGCCCCCGGCCCGAACGCCCGGAACACCTCCATGGCCTTGCGGGGGCCGATCTCGAACTGTGCCAGATAGGCGATGAGCTCCCGCATGCCGAACATCCGCTTGAACTCCTGCTGGATGCGGTCGGCCTTGTCCGGCGAGATGCCGGGCACCTGCGTGAGCCGGGCGGGGTCGTTGGCAATGACCTCCAGCGCCTCGGCCCCGAACAGGTCGATGATCTTGTCCGCCGTCTTGGCCCCGATGTAGGGCAGCGACCGGCTGGCAAGGAAAGCGTACACGGCTTCCAGATCCTTGGGCATGTCCGTCTCGCACTCCTGGGCGTGGAACTGCCGGCCGTAGGTGGCGTGGTTCTCGTACCGGCCGCGGCAGATGACGCTTTCCCCGGCGTGCAGCTCCCCCACGACGCCGCACACCACGGTGATGACCCCGCCGCCGGACACCTCGAACACGGTGTAGCCGTTGTCGGCGTTCTCGTAGATGATATCTTCCACCGTGCCTTCCAGCTGTTCCAGCTCCTGTTCTGCCATGTGCTCACCTCCCTGTTTGCATAATTATTTATAGTATAGCCCTTTTGGGGGGATTTGTAAATCTGGAAGTTCGCGCCCGGCTGCTCCGGTTTGCCCGCGCTGACCAATACCGCAGCTCATGTTAGCATCTCCTAATTTGTGGCAAATTCATGTCAAAATGGTAACAGTTCCTGTTTCATCGTGAAAAATGCTGACATGAGACTTGATTTTTTGTCAAAGTTTCCGTATAATCATCTCCAAACCAATCGGCCCGACCGGTTGGTCCATTGAAACACGAAAAAAAAGGAGTACATTTCATATGAAACTCAAGAATGTTGCAATCGCTGCTGCCGCTCTGGCACTGGCTGTGAGCATGACCGCCTGCGTCTCTTCCACCGCTGCTTCCTCCTCTGTGGCATCTTCTGCTGCCGCATCCAGCGAGGCTGCAAGCTCTGAGGCTGCTTCCGAGGCCGCTGAGCCCACCACTGCCGAGTACACCGTGTACAACACCACCGGTTCCAAGGTCACCGACCTGTACCTGTACGAAGTCGGCGCCGAGGACAAGGGCGACAACCTGGCCGGTGAGGGCTTGGCTGACGGCGACAGCGTGGTCATCACCCGCGACGTGGAGGCCGACAAGCAGGCTGACGTGACCTATGTGCTGGAGTTCACCACCGAGGACGGCCAGACCCAGGCCTTCGAGACCCTGCACTACGAGACCACCCCGATCTCCCTGAAGAGCGTGGACGCCGCCGCAGGCGCTACCCCCATCGCCTTCGCTGCTCCGGAGAACTAAGTCTCAACCAACTTGCATCGAAAAAGGGCTGCTGCACAAATGCTGTGCAGCAGCCCTTTTGTTTTAAACCGGAAACGCTCAGGCCCTTGCCGCCTGCTGCGCATCGGCCTGTTTTTCGTTCTGCAGGCGCTTGCGCACCGCCAGATAGGCCGGGATCAGGAAGAAGCAGGCAAAGAACCAGGCCACCGGGCTTGCGATGCAGGCGGCAAAGTACCCCCACAGGGGCACGAACCAGACGCCCACCATGGCCCGGGCGATCATCTCGGCCACCCCGGCAAACATGGCCAGACTGGAATAGCCCAGGCCCTGGATGGTATAGCGATAGATGATCAGCACCGCCAGGGGGATGTAGAACACGCTGTTCCAGAAGATGAAGCTCTGGGCGTTGGCCATGATGGCAGTCTCCTTGGCTTCCAGGAACAGGCCGATGAGCAGCTTATCCGTGAACCGCAGGATGAGGAAGGAGGCCACACTATACACGCAGCCAATGCCCAGGGCGGTGTGCACGCCCCGGTCCACACGGTCCAGGTCCTTGGCACCCATATTCTGACTCGTGTAGGTGGTCATGGCAGTGCCGATGCTTTCCAGGGGCACGCAGAGGAACTGCGCCGCCTTGCTGCCGGCAGTCTGGGCTGCCACGATGCTGCTGCCCAGGCCGTTCACGGCCCCCTGCAGCACCACGCTGCCAATGGCCGTGATGCTGCACTGGAGCCCCATGGGGATGCCCATGCTGCACAGCTTTGCACAGTGGGGCAGGCTGAACGCGCCTTCGTCCTTGCTCCAGCGCAGCTCATGGTAGTGGCGCAGGATATACACCAGACTGCCGATGCCAGCCACCGCCTGGCTGAACACCGTGGCAAAGGCTGCGCCAAAGGCCCCCATGCGGAACACGATGATGCACACCAGGTCCAGCCCGATGTTCAGAAAGCTGGCCACCAGCAGGAAGAACAGCGGGCGCTTGCTGTCGCCCAGCGCGCGCATCAGGGCACTGGTGACATTGTATAATAAGGTGAGGGGGATGCCCGCAAAGATGGTGCGGATGTAGACATCGGCCAGGTCGATGATGTTGTCAGGGGTGTTGGTCCACACCAGCACGGCGCGGGTGAGCGCCACGGTGACCACCGTAAGCACCACCGCAAACAGGATGGACAGCCACACGGTGTTGGCCGTGTAGCGGCGCATCTCTTTATAATCCTTGGCACCGAAGGTCCAGGAGATGGGGATGGAAAAGCCGCAGGCAATGCCGTTGACAAAGCCCAGCACCAGATAGTTCAGGCCGCCCACGCTGCCCACGGCCGCCAGCGCTTCCACGCCCACAAAGCGGCCCACGATGATGGTGTCGGCCAGGTTGTAGAACTGCTGGAACAGGCTGCCCAGCATCAGCGGCACTGCAAAGGCAAGGATCAGCTTCAGCGGGCTGCCCTGCGTCATATCCTTGGTCATAGTTTTCCTCCCATCCATGCAAAAAAGAGCCGTTGCTCTGCATTTTTGCCGTGAAAAACGCCCTGCCGGAAAAGGGCAGGACGTTGTGTACATTCATGAAAGATATTATAGCCGAGGCAAGCGCATTTTACAAGATTTGCATTGCATCAACATTTCCGGTTTTTTGCCGGAAGAATTGGTCATTCTGCGCACAGCACCACCGCGTTGCCCACGCTCTGCTTTGCGCGGTGCACCTCGTCCTGCCCAAGGCGGATGCTGACGAAGGCACAGCAGCCGTCACCGATCATGACCGCGATGGCCAGCGCCACCACATCGTGTCAATGGGTTTTGTGCGCAGACCGCCACCTGTACCGTGCATTATAAAAAGGAAGGAAAGTGTGTCAGAACTGTAAAAGATAAATTATTTTAGTTATTTTTGTTGACTTATCCAACGATTCGGCTATAATGGTCGTGTTCCGAATTACTCAAACATTTTAGCTATTTAAAAACATCCAACATACAAAAGGAGAACACTACCATGACGTTTGAAGAAATGAAGAAGATCGTTGTCGATACCCTGAACTGCGACGAGGACAAGGTGACTATGGAGGCCAGCCTGACCGAGGATCTGGAGGCCGACAGCCTGGACGCTGTGGAGCTGAACATGGCCCTGGAGGATGCCTGCGGCGTGTCCGTGCCCGACGAGGAGCTGGCAAAGCTCAAGACCGTGGGCGACATCTACAACTACATCACCGCACACATCTGAGGCAGAATACCATGAACGAGATCCGAGACCTGTTCCCCGGCCGGATGCGGGAACGCACGTTTCAGCTGAAAGCCCGGCGGGATGCCGGGGCCGTCTGGCATGAACCCCAGTTCGTGGAGTGCAAACAGTGCGGCCGCCGCGCCACCCGCACCATCTGGACCCGCAGCCTTTACGTCTGCCCCAACTGCGGCTATCACATGCCCATCGGCGGCTACTACCGGCTCAGTCTGGTGCTGGACCACGGCAGCTTCCGGGAGCTGGACGCCGACCTGCCTCCGCAGGATGTGCTCCGGTTCCCCGGCTACCCGGAAAAGCTGACCGCCGCCCAGAACAAGACCGGCCTGCGCGAAGCCGCCGTCACGGCGACCGGCCGCATCGGCGGGGTGGCCTGTGTGGCTGCCGTGCTGGACAGCCGGTTTTTCATGGGCAGCATGAGCACCGCCGTGGGCGAAAAGATCACCCGCGCGGTGGAGTACGCCGCAGCCAAACGCCTGCCGCTGGTCATCTTCTCGGCCAGCGGCGGTGCCCGCATGCAGGAGGGCATTTTCAGCCTGATGCAGATGGCCAAGACCAGCGCCGCCATCCAGCGCTTTTCCGCCAGAGGCGGGCTGTACGTCAGCGTGCTCACCCACCCCACCACCGGCGGCGTGACCGCCAGCTTTGCAAGCCTAGGCGACATCATGCTGGCCGAGCCGGGGGCGCTGATCGGCTTTGCCGGGCCCCGCGTCATTGAGCAGACCATCGGCGAAAAGCTGCCCGCCGGGTTCCAGCGCAGCGAGTTCCAGTTGGAGCACGGCTTTGTGGATCAGGTGGTGCCCCGCGACCAGCTGCGCGACACCCTGATCCAGGTGCTGCAGCTTCATGTGGGAGGAAAACACGAATGATCAAGGAAATTCTGGAGCAGCTGGCTCCGCTGGATGCGCAGATCACCGCCCTGAAGGGCAGCGGCGACGACATGGACGCCATCACGGCCCACGCCGCCGAGCTGGCAGAGCTTGCCGTAGAAGAGGACGAGATCCTGCGTGCCTGCGGGCCGCTGACCGCCGAGGACCGGGTCTTTCTGGCCCGGCACCCGGACCGCCCCCACATTGACGAGACCATCTCCGCCCTGTTCACCGACTTCTTTGAGCAGCGGGGTGACCGCCAGTGCAAGGAGGACCCCGCCATTCTGGGCGGTGTGGCCCGCTTCCACGGCATGCCGGTGACCGTCATCGGTCACCGCAAGGGCTCCTCGCTGGAGGAGAATCTGGCCTGCAACTTCGGCATGCCGGGGCCGGAGGGCTACCGCAAGGCCCTGCGCCTGATGAAGCAGGCCGAGAAGTTCGGTCGGCCCATTATCACTTTCATCGACACGCCGGGCGCTTACCCCGGCAAGGACGCCGAGGAGCGCGGCCAGGGCGAGGCCATCGCCCGCAACCTGATGGAGATGAGCGGCCTGACCGTGCCGGTCATCGCCGTGGTCACCGGTGAGGGTTCCTCCGGCGGTGCGCTGGCGCTGGGTGTGGCAAACCACATCCTCATGCTGGAAAACGCCGTATACTCGGTGCTGAGCCCCGAGGGCTTTGCCAGCATCCTGTGGAAGGACGCCTCCCGCAGCGGCGAAGCCTGCGAGATGATGAAGCTGACCGCGCAGGACCTGTACCGGGACGGCATCGTGGAAGAAGTGATCCCGGAGCCGGTGGGCGGTGCCCAGCGCGGCCACACGGTGCTGTTTGAGCAGCTGGACGCTGCCCTGTGGGCACACCTGAAAACGCTGTGCCGCATGAACGGCAGGGCCCTGGCCGACCAGCGCTACAAGAAATACCGCCAGATCGGAGAAATGAGGAACGCATGAAGGGCTTCCAGCTGATAGCCACCGGCGGGGCGCTGCCCGGCCGGACGGTCACGAACGAAGAGCTCAGCCGCACCGTGGACACCAGTGACGCGTGGATCACCTCCCGCACCGGCATCCGCACCCGGCACTGGTGCACCGCGGACGAATCCGCCGCCACGCTGGCCATTGCCGCCGCAAAACAGGCGCTGCAGCGCAGCGGCCTTGCCCCGGCAGACATCGCCTGCTGCGTGTGCGCCACCCTGTCGGCCCCGGACGCCACCCCCAGTGTGGCCTGTCAGGTACAGGCGGCGCTGGGCCTGCCGGAGAACCGGCCCGCGCTGGACGTCAACGCGGCCTGTTCCGGCTTTTTGTACGGCACTGCTGTGGCGCGGGGCCTGCTGGCCACGCTGGGCGGGCAGTACGCCCTGGTCATCGGGTGCGAAGCCCTTTCCCGCCTGATGGACCCCGCCGACCGCTCCACCTGCGTCCTCTTCGGGGACGGAGCCGGGGCGGCCATCTTCCGGCTGGCCGACACCCCCTTTGCCCTCACGCTGGGGGCCCGGGGCAGCGACGTCCTGCACGCCGGTGGGCCGGACCGGAACGGTTCCGCCCCCATCACCATGGACGGCAAAGCAGTGTTCCGCTTTGCGGTGGATGCCCTGCCCCGCTGCCTGCACACGGTGCTGGACGAGACCGGCAAGACGCTGGACGAGGTAGACTGGGTGGTCTGTCATCAGGCCAACAGCCGCATCATCGACCACTGTGTGCGGGCTCTGCACGCCGACCCGGCCAAATTCTACAAGAACATGGACCGCCACGGCAACACCAGCGCCGCCAGCATCCCGGTAGCCCTGAACGAGCTGGCCGAGACCGGGCAGCTGCAGCCGGGGCAGACGATCGCCTGCATCGGCTTTGGCGGCGGTCTGACCTGGGGCGGCATGATCGTGGAGTATAAGAAATAAAGGCTTCCCCCGAGGGGGAAGCCTTTCGCAGGAAAACTTTATGAAACTTTTAAATGAAATTTTAGGGACCAGATATCCCATCATCCAGGGCGGCATGGCCAACATCGCCACCGGCGAGTTTGCCGCCGCCTGCTCCAACGCGGGAGCGCTGGGCATCATCGGCGCGGGCGGCATGAACGCCGACACCCTGCGCGAGAACATCCGCCGCTGTAAGCAATTGACGACCAAGCCCTTCGGCGTGAACATCATGCTGATGCACCCGCAGGCCGACGAGTTTGCCAAGATCGTGGTGGAAGAGGGCGTGCAGGTGGTCACCACCGGCGCGGGCAACCCCGGCAAGTATGTTCCCATGTGGAAAGCCGCCGGCATCAAGGTGATCCCGGTGGTGGCAGCCGCCGTGCTGGCAAAGCATCTGGAGCCGCTGGGCATCGACGCCGTCATTGCCGAGGGCACCGAGAGCGGCGGCCATGTGGGCGAAATGACCACCATGGCGCTGGTGCCGCAGGTGGTGGATGCGGTGAGCGTGCCCGTCATTGCGGCGGGCGGCATCGCCGACGGCCGCCAGCTGGCGGCTGCGCTGGCCCTGGGCGCCTGCGGCGTACAGGTGGGCACCTGCCTGCTGGCAAGCGAGGAGTGCCCCATCCATGAGAACTATAAAGCCGCCCTGCTCAAGGCCAAGGACAGTGACACCATCGTCACCGGCCGCAGCGTCGGCGCACCGGTGCGTGTGCTGAAAAACCGCATGAGCCGCGAGTATGTCCGGCAGGAAAAGGCCGGAGCCGACAAGATGGAACTGGAAAAATACACCCTCGGCAGCCTGCGCCGGGCCGTGTTTGAGGGCGACACCACCACCGGCAGCCTGATGGCCGGTCAGGTGGCCGGGATGCTCCACGAGGTGCGCCCCGTGGCCGACATCCTGAACGACCTGTGGGAAGGCGGGAGGCAGCGCATTGCCGCGCTGAACGAGCTATGCTGACCCTTGCCGGAAAGGCCCTGCCCGTGCCCATCCTGCAGGGCGGCATGGGCGTGGGCGTGTCCCTCGGCGGGCTGGCCGGGGCCGTGGCGGCCTGCGGCGGCATGGGGTGCATCTCCACCGCCGATGCGGGCTACCGGGAGCCGGATTTTGCCCGCGACCCCGTAAGCGCCAACCACCGCGCCCTGACTGCAGAGATCCAGAAAGCCAAAGCCCTTGCCAAGGGCGCGGGACTGGTGGCCATCAATGCGATGGTGGCCACCCAGGACTATGCCGCTGCCATCCGCACCGCCGTGGCGGCGGGGGTGGACGCGGTGGTGTCCGGCGCGGGCCTGCCGCTGGAGCTGCCCGGCCTTGTGGGCACGCAGGAGGTGGCCATTGCGCCCATCGTCTCCAGTGCCAGAGCCGCCCGGCTCATCCTGCGCCGCTGGGCCAAGGAGTTTGCCCGCACCGCCGACTTTGTGGTCATCGAGGGCTGCAAGGCAGGCGGGCATCTGGGCTTTGCCGAGGCCGACCTGCTGGCAGACCACTGCCAGTCTCTGGACGAAATTCTGCCGGAAGTGCTGGCCGAGGTACAGCCCTATGAGGCGCAGTTCGGCCATGCCATCCCGGTATTCGTGGCGGGCGGCATCTACACCGGGGCCGACATGGCCCACTATACAAAGCTGGGGGCCGCCGGGGTGCAGCTGGCCACCCGGTTCATCCCCACCTACGAGTGCGATGCCAGCCAGACCTACAAGGACGTGCTCCTGGCCGCAAAGCCGGAGGATGTGCGCATCATCCACAGCCCCGTGGGGATGCCCGGCCGGGCGCTGAACACCCCGCTGGTGCAGGCACTGGCCAAGGGCAAACGCTTTGCGCCCCGGCACTGCGCCCGCTGTTTAAAGACCTGCGACCCCGCAAAGGTGCCCTACTGCATCACCCACGCCCTCATCGAAGCGGTGAAGGGCAATGTGGAAGAGGGGCTGTTCTTCTGCGGGGCCAACGTGGGCCGACTGGACCGGATGTACACCGTCCGGGAACTGATGGACGAATTGACCGCCGAATGGAGGCATGACCTATGAAACTTGCTGTTCTGTATGCCGGTCAGGGTGCCCAGCACCCCGGCATGGGCAAAGAATTTTACGAAAGCTCCCCCGCCTTCCGGGCCGCCTTCGACAGCGCGGCGCTGGATTTTGACCTGCACCGCGTCTGCTTTGAGGACCCGGACGGCGTTCTGAATCAGACCGAATACACCCAGCCCTGCATGGTGGCCTTTGCCTGCGGCGTCACCGCCGTGCTGGCCGAGCAGGGCGTGCAGCCCGCTTACGCTGCCGGGCTTTCGCTGGGCGAATACTCCGCGCTGGAAGCCGCCGGGGTGTTCACCGCAAAACAGGCCATCGAGCTGGCCGCCTACCGGGGCCGGGCCATGGCCGATGCGGCCATGGGCATCACCTGCGGCATGACCGCCGTGCTGGGCCTGGACCGCACTGCGCTTTCCGCCTGCTGCGAACAGGCTGCGGCGCTGGGCTGTGTGCAGATCTGCAACTACAACTGCCCCGGCCAGCTGGTCATCGGCGGCGAGAAAGCCGCTGTGGATAAGGCCGCCGAACTGGCCAAAGCTGCCGGTGCCCGCCGCTGCCTTCCGCTGAAGGTGAGCGGCCCCTTCCACACCCGGCTGATGGCCCCCGCCGGGGACGCCCTCGCCGAACGGTTCAAGACCGAGCGGTTCCGTGAGATGCAGATCCCGGTGCTGTTCAACTGTCTGGGCCGCGAAAAGGCCGACGCGGACACCATCCCGGACCTGCTGGTGAAGCAGGTGCAGAGCAGCGTGTATATGGAGGACACCCTCCGCCGCCTGGGCGAACTGGGTGTGGATCACATCCTGGAAGTCGGCCCCGGCAGTGCCCTGTCCGGCTTTGTGAAAAAGACCCTGCCCGGCGTGCCGTGCGCTTCGGTGGAGACACCGGAGCAGCTGGACGCCGCGCTGGCCGCATGGAGGGACGAAGCATGAGCGAAGAGACTGTGACCCGCGCGGCGGTGGTCACCGGCGGCAGCCGGGGGATTGGCCGGGCGGTGTGTGTGGCACTGGCAAAGCAGGGCTGCAACGTGGTGGTCAACTACTGCCACGGCGCAGAGCCTGCGGAGCAGACGGCAGCGCTCTGCCGCGCCGAGGGCGTGGACGCCGTGGCCGTACAGGCCGATGTTTCCACCGCTGAGGGCTGCCAGAAACTGTTCGAGGAAGCCGTCAACGCCTTCGGGCGGGTGGATGTGCTGGTGAACAACGCAGGCATCACCCGTGACGGCCTGCTCCTGCGCATGTCTGAGGCCGATTTTGACGCCGTGCTGAGCGCAAACCTCAAGGGCGCATTCCTCTGCTGCAAGGAGGCCGCCCGCCGCATGGTACGCCAGCGGCATGGCCGCATCATCAACCTGTCCAGCGTGGTGGCCCTGCGGGGCAACGCCGGGCAGGCCAACTACGCCGCCAGCAAGGCGGGGCTCATCGGACTGACCAAGAGCCTGGCCAAGGAGCTGGCAGGCCGGAACATCACGGTGAATGCCGTGGCCCCCGGCCTGATCGAGACCGATATGACCGCCGCCCTGCCGGAAGCCGTCCGCACCGGAATGCTGCACAGCATCCCGGCGGGCCGGGCCGGAAAGCCGGAGGACGTGGCAAACGCCGCGGCATTTTTTGCCGCAGAACAAAGCAGCTATCTCACCGGGCAGGTGCTCTGTGTGGACGGCGGCATGGCAATGTAAAGGAGAACGTTTTCATGGAAAAACGCAGAGTGGTCGTTACCGGTCTTGGCACTGTGAACCCGCTGGGCAACACCGTGGCCGAGAGCTGGGCCGCCGCAAAGGCCGGACAGTGCGGCATTGCCCCCATCACCCAGTTCGATACCGCTGGGTTCAAGTGCAAACTGGCGGCTGAGGTGAAGGGCTTTGACCCGGAAGCTGTCGTGGACAAAAAAGAGGCCCGCAAGATGGCCCGCTTCACCCTGCTGGCACTGGCTGCCGCAAACGAAGCCATCCAGGACAGCGGCCTTGATCCCGAAGCCAACGCCAAAACCACCGGCGTCATCCTGTCCAGCGGCATCGGCGGGCTGCCCACCATCGAGGAGCAGCACACCCGCGGCGAGGAAAAAGGCATGGAGAAGGTCAGCCCCTACTTCGTGCCCATGTCCATTGCCAACATGGCGGCGGCCCAGGTGGCCATCCGCTTTGGCCTGAAGGGCATGTGCACCTGCCCGGTCACGGCCTGTGCCGGCGGCACCAACGCCGTGGGCGATGCCTTCCACCGCATCCGCGACGGCTACGAGGACGCCATGGTCTGCGGCGGTGCCGAGAGCTGCATCAGCCCGCTGGGCATCGGCGGCTTTACCAGCATGAAGGCCCTTTCCACCGCCACCGACCCGGATGCGGCCAGCCTGCCCTTTGACGCACGGCGCGGCGGCTTCGTGATGGGCGAAGGCAGCGGTGTGCTGGTGCTGGAAGAGCTGGAGCACGCCAGAGCCCGGGGCGCACACATCTACGCCGAGGTGGTGGGCTACGGTGCCAACTGCGACGCCTACCACTTCACCGCCCCGGCTCCCGGCGGCGCGGGTGCCATCGACTGCATGAAGCAGACCCTGGCCGACGCCGGCATCGCCCCGGAACAGGTGGACCACATCAACGCCCACGGCACCGGCACCCATATGAACGACGCCTGCGAGACCGCTGCCATCCACGCGGTGTTCGGGGAGCACGCCAAGGAGCTGACCGTCGTGAGCACCAAGAGCATGACCGGCCACCTGCTGGGCGGCGCGGGCGGCGTGGAAGCCGTGTTCACGGCACTGGCCCTGCGGGACCAGTTTGCCCCGCCCACCATCCATTACGAGCAGCCCGACCCGGAGTGCGACCTGGACTATGTGCCGAACGTGGGCCGCGCCCAGAACATGACCTACGCACTGAGCAACAGTCTGGGCTTTGGCGGGCACAATGCCTGCATCGCCCTGCGCAGATGGGAGGAGTGAGCCATGGCAGAACCCCGTACCGTGCGCGAAACGCCCAATGCGCTGGCCAGTGAGCAGATCGCGGCGATCCTGCCCCACCGCTACCCCTTTGCCCTCGTGGACCGCATCCTGGACTACGAGCCGGGTCAGTGGGCCATCGGCCGCAAGTGCGTGAGCCGCAATGAGGAATTTTTCTGCGGGCACTTCCCCGGCCAGCCGGTGATGCCCGGCGTGCTCATTCTGGAAGCGCTGGCCCAGACCGGGGCCGTGGCCGCCCTCAGCCTGCCCGAAAACAAGGGCAAGCTGGCCCTGTTCGGCGGCATCAAAAATGCCCGCTTCCGCAAGCAGGTCACCCCCGGCGACGTGCTCACCCTGCACTGCGAGCTGGTGGAACAGCGCGGCCCGGTGGGCGTGGGCAAGGCCTCGGCCTATGTGGACGGCAAATGTGCCGCCACCGCAGAGCTGACCTTCGTGCTGACCGACGCACAGTAAATCAAAACAAAAAAGGCTCCCCCTTGCGGAGGAGCCGGGACGCAGGCCTGCGGTGCGGGTCTGCGCTTTTTTATTCGGAATAGTGAGCCAGGAAGCGGCGGGTGCGCTCTTCCTGCGGGTGCTCGATGAGCTGCCGGGCCGGGCCCTGCTCCACCACCACGCCGCCGTCCATGAACAGGATGCGGTCGGCCACATCACGGGCAAAGTTCATCTCGTGGGTCACGATGATCATGGTGGTCTTGCGGTCGGCAAGGTCCCGCAGAACGCGCAGCACCTCGCCGGTCAGCTCCGGGTCCAGCGCGCTGGTAGGCTCGTCGAAGCAGAGGATATCCGGGTGCAGGGCCAGGGCCCGGGCAATGGCCACGCGCTGCTGCTGGCCGCCGGACAGCTGATGCGGGTAGTGGCCCGCCCGCTCCGACAGGCCCATCTGGGCCAGAAGCTCCTTGGCCTGCTGCTCCAGCTGGGCGTGGATGGCCTTTTTGTTGGCCTTGTAGTCCGGCCGCTCCTTGGCCAGCAGCTCCCCGGCCAGCATCACGTTCTGCAATGCCGTATACTGCGGGAACAGGTTGAAGTTCTGGAACACCAGACCGAAGTGCAGGCGCTTTTTGCGCACCTCGCTCTCCCGCTGGGTGGCGGGGTCGGCGGCGTCCCACATGGTCTCGCCGTTCACCCGGATGCAGCCGGTGTCCGGCCGCTCCAGAAAGTTCAGGCAGCGCAGCAGGGTGGTCTTGCCGGAACCGGACGAACCGATGATGGCCAGCGCCTCGCCCTGCTCCAGGGTCAGCGAGATATCCTTTAAAACGTGTGTCTCTCCGAAATCCTTCCCGATGCCGGAGGCTTCCAGTAATGCCATGATTCAAAACCTCCTCAGCAGCGGAAATAATCCAGCTTTTTCTCAAGCCAGCCAAACAGCAGGGTGAGTGCCCCCACGAACACCAGGAAGAAGATCGCCGTGGAGAACAGCGGCCAGATCAGGCCCTTTGCGCTGTACTCCTTGGCCATCATGATGATCTCTTTGTTGGCGATGGTGTTGGCCAGCGAGGTGTCCTTGACCAGGGTGATGATCTCGTTGCCCATGGGCGGCAGGATGCGCTTGATCACCTGCAGCAGCGTCACCTTGAAGAAGATCTGGGGCTTGGTCATGCCCAGCACCTGCCCGGCCTCGGTCTGGCCCTTGGGCACTGCCTCGATGCCGCCGCGGTAGATCTCGGAGAAGTAGCAGGCATAGTTGATGGCAAAGGCCACCACCGCCGCCACCATGCGGCCGCCGGAGCCGGAGGGCCAGGGGTTCGCCATACCCAGCAGGCCGGGGCCCAGATAGATGACGATGATCTGCAGCATGAGCGGCGTGCCGCGGATGACCCACACAAAGGTCTTGACCGCGCCGGACAGCGGCTTGCAGCGGCTCATGGAGCCAAAGGCCACCACAAGCCCCAGCGGCAGCGCAAACAGCAGCGTCAAGGCAAACAGCTCACAGTTGAGCAGGAACGCGCCGGAAAGGCGCCCAAGGATCACAGACACAACAACACACCCATCACATCAGATTTTTCAAACGGTCAACAGGCTCGCCCTCTCAGGCGCTTACGCGCCAGCTCTCCCAAAGGGAGAGCCAAGAACACAGCGGCAAGGCCCTTGCCTCCCCCTTTGGGGGAGGTGGCATTGCGCAAGCAATGACGGAGAGGGCGAGGACGCTAAAACCAACGTTATCCTTTTTATTTCTCAGTCCGCCAGGGCCAGATCGTACTTGTCGGCCAGGGCCTGCATGGTGCCGTCCGCCTTCAGCTCGTCAAAGGCGGCATCCACGGCGGCGGCCGCGTCGCTGCCCTTGCGGAAGGCCACGCCGTATTCCTCGGCGTTCAGCTCGTCCACGATCTTCAGGCTGGCGTAGTCGGTGCCCGCGCCGATCATGGCATTGGCCAGGGTCAGGTCCAGCACAGCGGCATCGGCGGTGCCGGCGGCCACTTCCATCAGGCAGTCGGTCTGCACGCTCTTGGAGACGTAGTCGGCCTTGGACAGGTTCTCGTCGCCCTGAATGGCGGCTTCACCGGCGGAACCGGCCTCGGCCACCACGGTCTTGTCCGCCAGATCGGCGGTGGAGGTGTAGTCGGTGCCGTCCTTCACCACAACGACCTGTGCGTTCTTGGCGTAGGCCTTGGTGGTGGCGGTGTTGGCCATGATGTCCTCGGTGAGGGTCATGCCGTTCCAGATGCAGTCGATGCTCTTGGCGTCCAGCTCCACCACCTTGGTGTCCCAGTTGATCTCCACGAACTCCGGCTCCACGCCCAGCTTCTCGCACACGGCGGTGGCAAGCTCGGTGTCAAAACCGGTAAAGTTGCCGTCGGCGTCGGTGTAGTTCATGGGCTCGTAGACGGTGTAGCCAATGACCATCTTGCCCTTGCCCTTGATATCGTCCAGGTCGCTCTCCGCTGCGGCGGTGCTGCCGGACGCGGCAGAAGATGCAGAAGCGGCGGTGGAAGCGGATGCGGCACCGCCACAGGCGGCAAGACCCAGAGCGGCCACGCCGAGACCGGCGGCCATCAGAAAGCTGCGACGAGAAATGCATTTCATATACAGGTTCCTCCCTCAATGTTCCACCGGGCTGTGCTCCGGCGGCTCCCTCTCATTTATCACTTTGCAGTGCTAAAGCGTTAAACTGTGGCTATAGAATACCTCATTCCGGGCCGTTTGGCAAGAGGAAATGCACAATTTTTGCAATCTGACGGTTCCGTTCGCCTGCAAAAGGGTGTTTTTGGCGGTTCTGTGCAAAAAGAAACGCAAAAAAGCCATCGTCTTTGCATTTCTGCATCAACGATGGCTTCATGTTGGAGCGGCCGACGAGGCTCGAACTCGCTACCTCCACCTTGGCAAGGTGGCGCT
>ENA-OUPO01000589-OUPO01000589.1-human-gut-metagenome-genome-assembly--contig:-NODE-589-length-14612-cov-3.817_pt1 | contig 14612 bp, 14 predicted proteins | sample MGYA00237940_ERZ548809 | MGnify/ENA primary metagenome ERZ548809 (study PRJEB26490, sample SAMN05194695) | human gut metagenome | biome: terrestrial biome; feature: human-associated habitat; material...
GGCGAGGGCGCCGGCAGGCGGCCGAAGCCGGTGCGTATTTGCGCAGCAAATACGCAGACGTCCCACCGCCCCTACCATATGGAGCTTCCGAGCCCGTGTCCCCCAGGGATGCGGGCTCGTTTCTTTCGGACGCCGATACAGATAGTAAGTTGTGGTGGAATAGTTCCTGTTTTGACTGGTTACCAGCTCATTTAAGAACTTTTTCACCGCAACTTAGATTGGCACTCCCACATTTTTCGATGGAAAAACGTGGTTGTCTCGCATATTTTCCGATGGAAAAACGTGGTTGTCTCGCACATTTTCCAAGGGAAACGCCCAAATGGCCTTATACTAGCCAAGAGAGTTGGGAGGCAATATGCAGCGACAGCTTATGAGTGAACTTATCGCTTGGAAATCGAGAGCGAGTCGCAAACCCCTCTTGCTCAAGGGTGCCCGCCAGACAGGAAAGACTTGGCTTCTTAACGAATTCGCGAGCCAGCAGTATCGAAACGTCATTCGTTTCGACTTTATGCTCGAGCCGAGCGTACGCTCGCTGTTCGATGGAGACCTCGACCCCAAGCGTATCATCTCCCAGATAGAGCTTCTGCGCGGCCAAACCCTAACGCCGGCAGACACGCTCATCATCTTTGACGAGATCCAAGAGGCGCCGCGCGGCATCACCTCGCTCAAGTACTTCAACGAGCTTGCGCCCGAATACCATATCGTCGCAGCCGGCTCCTATATGGGCCTCGCGCTCCGGCGCGAAAACGAGTCATTTCCCGTCGGCAAAATCGACCAGCTCACCATGCGTCCCATGGGGTTTACCGAGTTCGTTCGCGCCGTCGATGGCGACCCACTCGCCGACGCCATCCTTGCCGCAGACATGAATCTTCTGGCAAACGTTACCGAGAAGCTCGAGCACTTGCTCAAGGAATACCTCGTTGTCGGCGGCATGCCCGAAGTCGTCTCCGCCTTCGCCGCGACCCGCGATTTCATCGAAGCCCGCAGGCTTCAGCAACAAATCATCGAGGCTTACGAATCCGATTTTGGCAAACATGCGCCCGCCCGCATCGTCGAGCGCATGAGGCTGGTTTGGAAATCCCTCCCCGGCCAGCTTGCAAAGGAAAACAAAAAGTTCATCTACGGAGCCCTTCGCCCCGGGGCGCGCGCACGCGATTTCGAAGAGAGTCTCCAGTGGCTCATGGATTACGGAATCGTTCATAAGGTGCCGCGCGTTTCCGCTCTCAGGGCACCGCTCTCGAGCTATGAGGACCTCTCGGGCTTCAAGCTGTTTTGCATCGACACTGGCATCCTCGGCGCGCTCTCCAACCTCCCACCGACCATCGTCCTAAACGGATCCGCTGTTTTCACTGAGTTTAAGGGCTCGCTCACCGAGCAATACGTCGCACAGGAACTCTTGCTGCAAGGCAAAATCCCCGCGTACTGGTCATCTAGCTCTGGCAATGCCGAAACCGATTTTGCTATCGATCACATGGGGACTGTACTTCCGCTTGAGGTCAAGGCGGCGGAGAACCTTAAAGCGAAGAGTCTGAAAATAGCCTGCGAAAAATTCAAACTCATGCGCTGCGTGAGGACCTCCCTGGCGGCATATAGAGACGAGGACACGCTCGTCAATATTCCACTTTGGGAGATTGGACAGATCGACAAGCTGACAAAGTAGCCCCGTCCCAAAAAGACTAGTTTTGGAGAGGGCTGAGGCTGGGGGTCCAGGCGATGGTGGGGGTTTTACCGTCGAGGGTCTCGTTGATGGTGGCGGCCATGCCGGCGAGCAGACTGTTCTCACTCACGGTAAGCGCCCTGTAGCCGCCGGCTCGCATGAGCTCGCGAATTACCACGGCACCTGCCAAGATCACGCCCGCGCGTTTGGGCTGCACGCCTGGCAGCGCGGCAATGCCTGCAACATCCAGCGTAGACATGCGCTCGATAGCGGCCGAAACCTGATCCAGCGAAAGCTCGCGCAGGTGCACAAAGCTCGAATCGTACGGTTCCAGCTCATGAACGAGCGCCACAAGCGTGGTGACGGTGCCACCCACGGCGACCAGGCGCTCGGCACGCTCAAAGTCACTGGGCAGGCCTTCAAAATAGGCGGCGAACTGCTCGCCCGCCCAGTTGGCGGCGGCAGCAAGCTCGCCGTCCGCAGGCGGCAGCACCGAGAAGAAGCGCTCCGTCACACGACGGCAGCCAATGTCCAGCGAACGCGTGCCCTCCAGCGCAAAGACCCCACGCTCCGGCGCATAGACGCCCGTCGCGAGCTCCGTGGACCCGCCGCCCGAATCGGCAACAATGATGCGCTCGCCAGCGAAGTCGTGCGCCACGCCAGAAAATGTCAGGCGTGCCTCGACCTCGCCCGGAATCACCTGCGGTTCGAGCCCCAGCTCGCGCAGGCCGTCCAGCAGCAGGGCGGCATTGCACGCATCGCGCGCGGCGCTCGTGCACGTGGTGCAGATGCACACGGCCCCAAAGGCACGCGCCTCGTCCACAAACATGCGGCATGCGGCAAGCACGCGCTCGACCGCCGCCTCGCAAAAGCGGCCCGTCGCGTCGACGCCCTCGCCCAGATCGGTAATCTCGGTATGTTTGGACGATTCCACGATCGCCCCGGCCTCGACCTGCGCCAGCACCAGTCGCGACGACACCGTTCCCAGGTCGATCGCCGCCACCTTATATCGTTCGCAATCTGCCATTGCGGGCTCCCCTCCGGGCGCTATTTGCCGTTGGACACGACCGTCTGACCCTCAACGCCGTTAAACCCAAACAGCAGGTCGAGCGTCTGGATGTACCACGGCGCGTCCTTACCGACTTCTTCGATTTCCTTGGCAACTTCGCTGGCCTTCTTGGCGTTCGACGACTTCTTGCCCGAAGACGAATCAGAATCGTCGTCCAGGCCCAGAACGTCAATCTTGGTCTCGCCGGGCATCACCAGGCCCAGATCCTCGGTCGCCGCGTCCTTAATGCCCTCCTCAGAGAGCAGTTTGTCGACACTTTTTTGCAGCTCGTCGTTGTATTGCTGGCGAATCTCGACCTGCTTGGCCAAAATGTCGCTCGAGCGCTTGGCCACATACAGATCGCGCACGGGAAAATACAAGCTCACGAGCACCAAGGCAACGACGATACCAATAAACAGCCCACGCTGGGGCCCATGGGTAAAGTCGTAGATTGCCTTAACCACCGCGTTGTCGTTGGCGTAGTGCATGAAGTCCGAGCCCGAAAGACGGCTCGAGGGCCTGGTCGACTTGTCGTGCGCTTGAGCAGACGGGCGCGATTCGTACGTCGCGCGCGACGGACGGTCCAGGCGATGCGTCGACATATTCGTTTGAGCATGGGAGTGCGAGGTGCCCGCCGTGCGATGCGTGGGACGGGCAGCACCCGTATAATCGGGCCCGCCGAGCGGCACCGTACGCGCACGGCGAGGTGACGGCTCACGCGAACCGGCGGAATAGTACCTGTTGTCGTAAATCTGATCCATGTGCGCCTTGTGCGGTTGAGGTTTGTTTGCGCTAAGTATTCTAGTTATAGCACGAGCGCGCGTACCACCTTCGGCAGCCTTTGCTCGACATAAAAAAGGCGCTGAGCCACACGGCCCAGCGCCCATAGCGTTTTACGGCATCCAGCCAAGGCGGGGAGGAACCGAGTCAGCCTCCTCCTCGCCAAATTCGCCCGTTTAGCGAATGTTGTAGAACGCGGTCTTGCCAGCGTAGCGCGCGCTGCCCTCGAGCTCGTCCTCGATGCGGATGAGCTGGTTGTACTTGGCGATACGGTCACTGCGGCACGGGGCGCCCGACTTGATCTGGCCGGCGTTGACGCCCACGACCAGGTCGGCGATCGTGGAGTCCTCGGTCTCGCCGGAGCGGTGGCTCACGATGCAGGCGTAACCGGCCTCCTTGGCGGTCTCGATGGCCTCGAGCGACTCGGTGAGCGTACCGATCTGGTTGACCTTGACCAGGATAGCGTTGGCGGCACCCAGCTCGATGCCCTTCTTGAGGCGCTCGGTGTTGGTGACGAACAGGTCGTCGCCCACCAGCTGCACCTTGTTGCCAATGCGCTGGGTGAGCGCGACCCAACCGTCCCAGTCCTCCTCGGCCATGCCGTCCTCGATGGAGATGATGGGATAGGTGTCGACGAGCTTCTCCCAGTAATCGACCATCTGGGCGCTCGTGTACTCAACACCCTCGCCCTTGAGCTCGTACATGCCGGTCTCGGCGTTGTAGAACTCGGTCGAGGCCGGATCCATGGCGTACATGAAGTCGACGCCGGGCTTAAAGCCGGCCTTCTCGACGGCCTTGGTGATGTACTCGAACGGCTCGGCATTGGTCTTGAGGTTGGGCGCAAAGCCGCCCTCGTCGCCCACGCCGCCGCCCAGGCCTGCCTCGTGCAGCACGCCCTTGAGGGTGTGGTAAACCTCGGCGCACCAACGCAGGCCCTCGGAAAAGCTCGGGGCGCCCACCGGCATGATCATGAACTCCTGGAAGTCGACGTTGTTGTCGGCATGCACGCCGCCGTTGAGGATGTTCATCATGGGCGTGGGCAGCAGGTGGGCGTTGACGCCGCCCAGGTACTGATACAGCGACAGGCCCGCCGACTCGGCAGCGGCGCGGGCGACGGCCAGCGACACGCCCAGAATGGCGTTAGCGCCGAGCTTGGCCTTGTTGGGGGTACCGTCCGCGGCGATCAGCGCGGCATCGACGGCGCGCTGATCGAAGGCGTCGAGGCCCACGACGGCATCGGCGCACTCGTTGTTGACGTGCTCGACGGCCTGCGAGACGCCCTTGCCCAGGTAGCGACCCTTGTCGCCGTCGCGCAGCTCGCATGCCTCAAAGGCGCCGGTCGAAGCGCCCGAAGGCACCATCGCGCGGCCGAAGCTGCCGTCCTCGAGCACGACCTCGACCTCGACGGTGGGGTTGCCGCGACTGTCGAGCACCTCGCGACCGTAGACGTCCAAAATATCGCTCATGTTGTCTCCCTCTCACTTGGAAACGTAATGGATGCAAGCGACCGGCTGACCGTGCACCATCGGTGCGCCTCCGTAAGTTAGCCATGTCGCACTTTTTGCATTATGCCCTAAGTTAGCCGAGGGATACATATGAATTGGAGAAATCATTCTTTAGGGCCCTTGTTTTTACACCAGGCATTCATCTCTAGAGGTCCTCTCCATTAAAATCTCCAATCCGCATACCGTCTTTACCCGACTTGCGAATGTAAGAGCCAATAATGTGCTTTCACATCATGCAAAGTTCTGGATATCGTGCAAATCTAAGGGTCTGAAGTTCTGGATATCGTGCATAATCAGGTTATAAAAGTTCTGGATATCGTGCACGAGGTAGCCATGCTTAAACGAAAAGCCTATGACACACTACTAAAATGGAAGCATGAAAGCGCTGGTAAAACAGCACTTCTTATTGAAGGAGCCCGCCGCGTCGGCAAGAGCACGCTTGCCCGCACGTTTGGAGAAACCGAATACAAGTCCTGCCTTGTCATTGATTTCTTTCAAGCACCTGCCGAAGTTAAGCAATATTTTGAGGACTATCGCACTGACTTCGACTCGCTCTTCCTCTATCTCTCGGTTTTCTATAACGTCAAACTCTATGAGCACGAGACGCTTATCGTCTTTGACGAGGTCCAGATGTACCCGCAAGCACGCGGACTCATCAAGTATCTCGTTGCAGACGGACGTTACGACTACATCGAAACTGGATCCCTGCTCAGCATCAAGCAGAACATTAAAGATATCGTCATCCCGTCCGAGGAAGAGTCTTTGGAACTTGAGCCCCTCGACTTTGAGGAGTTCCTCTGGGGCATGGACGAAAAGGGGCTGGCCGATCTCATTCGAATGAGCTTTAGCAAAATGAAGCCGCTCCCCGATGCCCTACATCGCAGAGCGCTCTCCCTTATGCGCGAATACATGCTCGTAGGCGGCATGCCTGAGCCGGTATCCATCTATGTTGAACAGCGCACTTTTGCGCCCGTCGACGCATCGAAACGCCGAATCGTCCAGCTCTATCGCAACGATATCTCTCGTTTTGCAACCGGTTATGAATTCAAAGTCGTCTCCGTACTCGATGGCATCCCGGGTCAGCTCTCTAGGCACGAAAAGCGATTCAAGCTTTCCTCACTTGATAAAAACGCGCGCATGCGCACCTACGAAGAAGCCTTCTTTTGGCTGGCAGACGCGCGAATTGCCAATATCTGCTATGCCGCAAGCGAGCCGAGCGTGGGCCTTTCACTCAGCATGGAGCAAACAGCACTCAAGTGCTACATGGCAGACACCGGCCTGCTTGTAACGCTTGCCTTCTCTGATAACAACGATACCGATGAAGACGTTTACAGGGCCGTGCTTCGCGGCGACATCGGATTGAACGAAGGAATGCTTACCGAAAACTACGTTGCCCAATCTCTAAAGGCCAATGGACACAGGCTCTTCTTTTATTTCCAAAGCGGAAAGAAGGAGGGGGAGGAGCGCATGGAAATCGACTTCCTCGTTACCCGACCCTATGTCAATGCCGCCGGAAAGCCGCGCATCAGCCCCATCGAAGTTAAGTCGCCACGCAGATACGGAACCATCTCCCTCGACCGATTCCGCGCGCGCTTTAACAAGAAGATTGGGACGGCTTACGTGTTGCACCCTAAACAACTCGAGTGGGATGCCGAAGCGCAGCTGGCACATCTTCCGTTGTATATGGCCTTTTGCTTGTAGAGACCTCTCTGCGAATGGATGCCGTGAGAGACGCAGGTCTCACTCGCTTGCTTTTGCTTGGTCCCACAGGTCATTGAGTTGAGCGGTTGAGCAGACGGCAAGGTCATCGCCCGCCTCGCGCGCAGCAGCCTCCATTGCGGCCCAGCGACGACGGAACTTGGCCGTGCTCGCGCGCAGGGCGCTCTCGGCGTCGATGCCCTCTTTGCGTGCAACGTTGACCAGAGCAAAGAGCAGGTCGCCAAACTCCATCTCGCGCTCGGGCGAGCCGGGGGCCTCGGCCTCAAACTCGGCACGCTCCTCGGCAACCTCGTCCCACACGTCCTGGACCGTCTCCCACTCAAAGCCCACGGCCGCTGCCTTGCGCGACACCTTCTGGGCCTGCATCAGCGCCGGCAGGTGCGTGGGCACGCCGTCGAGTAGACCCTCGGGTGCGGCCTCGCCTGCCGCCACGGCCTTGTCCTTGGCAGCCTTCTCGGCAAGTTTGACCTCGTCCCAGATCTTGAGCACCTCGTCGGAGCTCTCGGCATCCGCATCGCCAAACACGTGTGGGTGGCGGCGAATGAGCTTGGCGTCGATATCGCGTGCCACATCGGCCAGCGTAAACTCGCCCGCGTCCGCCGCAATCTGCGCATGCAGCACCACCTGCATGAGCACATCGCCCAGCTCCTCGCGCAGATGCGCCACGTCGTCCGCCTCGATGCAATCGAGCGCCTCATAGGCCTCCTCGATCATGTTCTTGCCGATGCTCCGATGCGTCTGCTCGCGATCCCACGGGCAGCCATCGGGCTGACGCAGACGCCAGATGGTCTGCACCAGATGCTGCAGCTCGACCGACGCGTCGACCAGCGTGGACAGATCGCGCGAGCCCTCGGCATTTTGCTGAGCCATGTGCTGCGCCATGGTTATTCCTCCTCCAGGATCACGTGGCGGAACGCGCCGCCCTCGTAGATGCCGTAGCTGTGCGTACCGTCCTTGGGAATACTCACGCTGCCGGGATTGAAGAGCCACAGGCCCGGGTGCGCCTCGCTTGCCTCGTTAACCTTGATGTGCGTGTGGCCGTAGACGAGCGCGGAGCCCTCGGGCAGCGCGGGCGCGTGGTCGACGCTGTTGTGCATGCCAGCGCCAAAGACGTGGCCGTGCGTCAGGAACAGCTCGCGGCCGGTCTCGTCGAACAGCGTGGCGTAGTCCGCCATGACGGGAAAGTCGAGCACCATCTGGTCGACCTCGGCGTCGCAGTTGCCGCGCACCGCGATGATGCGGTCGGCCAGGGCGTTGAGCAGCGGAATCACGCGCTTGGGGGCGTAGTCGCGCGGCAGGTCGTTGCGCGGGCCGTGGTAGAGCAGGTCGCCCAGCAGCACGACGCGGTCGGGCTGCTCGGATTCGATGGCGGCGACCAGGCGCTCGGTCCAGTATGCCGAGCCGTGAATGTCGGAAGCGATGAGGTATTTCATGGTGGTCCTTTCGGGTAGGGTTGATGGGGGCTGAATACGGGGTCCGGCGGATGTGGAGCCCATCTACCGTGTTACTCGAATCGTAGCGCCGCGCTCTGAGCCGCCTGCATCACGCGTTGGAGTGGCACGCCATGTTCGCGGGCAAGACGGGCGCAATCCTCGTACTCGGGAGCCGCGCGCTCGCTGCCGTCTGGCAGGGTGGCCACTTTGACGGCCACCTCGCCCCAAGGCGTCGCCACCTGCTCAAAACGACGCGGCAGGCAGACGCGCTCCATGACCTGGCGGCGAATGCCGTTGGTCGTGGTTTCCAAAAAGATGATCGTCTGCAGACGGTTAATGTCCTCGCGGGCGCAGATTACCTGCAGCTGCCAGCCGGGACGACCTTTTTTGCAGTAGAGAGGCAGCCAGTGCACCTCGCGGGCGCCCGCCTCGCGCAGGCGACCGGCGGCATAGGCGAGCACCTCGGGTGATGCGTCGTCGATGTCGCACTCCAGCTTGACGATGGTTTCGGGCGCATCGGTCTCGCGTGACAGCGGAGATGTGCTTCCACGTTGCATACGGTCCGGATCCTTTCCGCACGGGCTCGTTTTGTTCACCCAAACGCTAGCACATCGCGGGCGACGCGGGAGCGACGTCCTTGGACGGGCGCGACTTTCGTCCGTCGTCGCCCTCGCACCCAACCAAACGTGTACATCAGCCTCCAAACATGTCATTATTCGCAGCTTTTGGAGGCTGATGTACATGTTTTGAGAGCAAGCGAGGCCGCACCGCGCACCCTTTCCAGTCGATTTCGGCACCTCGCGCGCACGACGCGCCGAGGCTACGCCATTACAATGGAGCGGATTCACCATATGCAAAGGAGTCGCCATGCCCGCATGCCCTCTGATCGATTGCCATACCCATACCTCGTTTTCGGACGGCCATGCCTCGTTTGAGGACAACGTCCGCGCTGCTGCCGCCGCCGGCTGCCGCGTCATGGTCTCGACCGACCACCTCACCCTGCCCGCCAGCATGGACGCCAACTGCGAGGTGCAGGTTGTCGAGGGCGACTTGCCGGCACATCGTCTGGCCTTTGAGGACGCCCGCAAGCTCGCCGCGCAGATCGCGCCGGAGCTCGAGCTTATCTATGGCTTTGAATGCGACTGGTACGAGGGCTGCGAGCCTTTGGTTGGGCGCTGGTCCGCGGGTGCCATAGTGCGCTTGGGCAGTGTGCATTGGATTGGCGACCCCGGCGATATCATGGCCGGTGCCGCGGGTACGGCGGGAACGGAAAACGTCGCTCGCCCCGATACACCCGATTCCCTTTGCGGTTGGATCGACGACGACACCAACCTGCACGTTTGGGAAAACCTGGGGGTACGCGGCGTGTGGGAGCGCTACATCGACGACTGGTGCCGTGCTTGCGAAAGCTCACTCAACTTTGACGTAATGGCCCATCCCGACCTGGTCATGCGCTTTTCGAAGGACGGCTTTGCACCCGACTTTGACCCCGCGCCGTTTTGGGAGCAGATGGCCGAATGCGCCCACGATACGGGTCGCCGCGTTGAGGTCTCGACCGCCGCGCCGCGAAAAGGCCTCGACGACTACTATCCCACAACCGGGCTGTTGCGTTGCTTCGCTCACGCCGAGGTACCTATCACCTTTGGCTCGGACGCACACCGCGCCTGCGACATCTGCTGGAACATCCGCGAGGCACAAGCCCACGCCTACGACTGCGGCTACCGAACCTTCGACATCCCCCACGCCACCGGCGAATGGGAACCCACGCCCCTCGCCTAAGACTAGTGGCGGCGAGCGTTGAGCTCGCCGGCCAGTTCGTCGAGGGTGATACCGTAGCGTTCGAGCGTTACGAGCAGGTGGTAGACCAGGTCGCCGGCCTCGTAGCGGATGTGGTCGTGATCGTTATCCTTGCAGGCCATGATGACCTCGCTCGCCTCCTCGGCAAGCTTCTTGAGCAGCTCGTCCTCGACGTCGGTCAACAGACGAGCGGTGTAGCTCTTCTGTGGCGACGCATCGCGACGACCGTGAATCACCTCGGCCAGACCCGTCAACGTCTCGCCGATATTTCCATCCTGGACATTTGCGGTGCGCACACCCATAGTTCAATCCTTTCCGTTTTACCGAGCGCCCAACAGGGCGCCCGCCTTAGGCGAGTTTCTTAAAAAAGCAGGTACGGTTGCCGGTGTGGCAGGCCGGACCTGGCGAGTCGACCTTGACCAGCAGCGTATCGCTATCGCAGTCGGCCCAGAGCTCCTTGACCTCCTGTATGTTGCCGCTCGTCGCGCCCTTGTTCCAGAGCTCCTGGCGGCTGCGGCTCCAAAACCACGTGGTACCGGTCTTGAGCGTCAGCCCCACTGACTCCTCGTTCATCCAAGCAACCATAAGCACCTCACCGGTGTCATACTGCTGAACCACACAAGGAATCAGCCCGCGGGCGTCGTATGTAAGCTTTGATGGATCGGTTGTCACCTGTTCCATTTAGAAATCCAATCTCACGGGAATTCCCTGCGAGGCCATATACTCTTTGACTTCGCGGATGCTGAAGGTTCCAAAGTGAAAGACGCTGGCCGCCAGCACGGCGTCGGCTTCGCCCTCGATCACGCCCTCGGCAAAATGCTCGAGCGTGCCCACGCCGCCGCTCGCGATGACGGGAATCGGCACTGCGCGCGCCACGGCACGGGTGAGTGCCAGGTCGAAGCCAGCCTTGGTGCCGTCGCGATCCATGCTGGTGAGCAAGATCTCACCGGCGCCGCGACGAGCCGCTTCCTCGGCCCACGCCACCGCATCGATACCCGTGGCGTTGCGACCGCCCGCCGTGAAGACCTCCCACCTATCGGCACCGGATGCGCCGGGCAGGCCCGCACGCTTGGCATCGATCGCCACGACCACGGCCTGGCTGCCAAACGCCGCGGCGGCCTGGCTGATCAACGACGGATCGCGCACGGCGGCGGAGTTAAGCGACACCTTGTCGGCGCCGGCGGCAACCATGGTCCGCATGCCCGCCAAGTCGCGGAAACCGCCACCCACGGTATAGGGAATAGCGAGCTCCTCGGCCGCGTGCGCCGCCATCTCGATGGTCGTCGCGCGGTTGTCGCTCGTCGCGGTAATGTCCAAAAATACGACCTCGTCCGCACCCTCGCGGTCGTAGGCACGCGCCAGCTCCACCGGATCGCCCGCATCGCGCAGGCTCACAAAGTTGACGCCCTTGACCACACGGCCGTCCTTGACGTCCAGGCAGGGAATCACGCGTTTGGTAAGCATGGCTACTCCTCCCCTCGGGCGGCGGCCAGCGCCTGGGCCAGCGTAAAGTTGTCCTCGTAGAGCGCGCGACCGGTAATGGCACCTTCAATCGCGCCCTCACCCACCGCGGCAAGCGCGCGGATATCGTCAAGCGTCGAGATACCGCCCGACGCCACGACAGGAAAGCCCGCGACCTCGGCCACATGACGATACGCTGCCACGTCGATACCCGTCTGCATGCCGTCGCGCGCGATGTCGGTGTAGACCAGGTGCTTAAAGCCCAGCTCGGTGAGCTGCGCCACGGCGTCATCGAGCGCCACACCCGCGCCGTCGCGCCAGCCGTTCACCTTGACCTGGCCATCGCGCGCGGCGATATCTGCCACCAGCAGCTCGCCAAAGCCGCGAGCCGCCACCTCGGCAAATCCCGGCTCGGTCACGAGCACCGTGCCCAGCGCGATGCGACGCGCGCCATAGCCGGCAAGCTCGTCGATGCGTGCAAGCGAGCGAACGCCGCCGCCCACGTCCACGGACAGACCGTCGACGCCGCAGATAGCCTTAATCGCTGCCGAGTTGGCAGCGCACGCGTCCTCGTCCTCGCCAAAGGCAGCGGACAGGTCGACGACGTGCACCCAGCTCGTGCCCTGCTCGGCAAAGGAGCGGGCAACGGCCACGGGGTCGTCAGAATATACCTTGCAGCGGCTCCGGTCACCGCGCTCCAGGCGCACGACCTTGCCGCCGATCAAATCGATTGCGGGAAACAGAATCATCGGCCGGTCCCCTCGACGATGCTCACAAAGTTCTTAAGAATGCGCTGACCCAGCGCAGAGGATTTCTCGGGATGGAACTGGCAGCCCCACACGTTACCGTGGCGCACGATGCACGGAAAGCTCCGCGTATAGTGCGTGCGCGCCAGCACATCGGCGGCATCGGCGTCGTCTGCTACCGCGTAGCTGTGGGTGAAGTACATGTTGGCGCCCTCGGCAAAACCGGCAAGCAGCGGATCGGCCGCACCGGCGGGCGTCATGTGCACCTGGTCCCAACCCACGTGCGGAACCTTCAGACGGCTCGACTCCAGGCGCGTGCACGAGCCGCGCATAATGCCCAGGCCATCGACCCAGGGGCCGCCGACCTGCTCGGGGGTGTTGCCGTCGGCAACCGCGCCCTCGTCCGCAGGCACGCCCTCGTTGCCGCGCTCAAAAAACAGCTGAAGGCCCAGGCAGATGCCGAGCAGCGGAGTTCCGGCGGCGACGGCATCGAGCACGGCAGCTTCCTCGCAACTCTGGCGCATAAAGGCGATCGCGTCATAGAACGCGCCCACGCCCGGGATGACCAGGCCGTCGGCGTTGCGGATCTGCTCCGGGTCGTCCGACGTGCAGGCAGCGGCACCGGCACGCGCAAGCCCGCGCACGACGCTCGACAGATTGCCCTTGTGGTAGTCGACCACCACGATCTTCGGTTCGCCCACGCGACCCTCCTCCTCATCTTGTCCGAAAACCACCACAAAGGTGCCTGTCCCCTTTGTGGTGGTTTTTATCTTTGTGACGGCTACAGTGAACCCTTGGTGCTGGGGATGCCTTGCACGCGGGGATCGAGCTCGCAGGCGTGGCGCATCGTGCGGCCCACGGCCTTAAAGGCCGCCTCGATAATGTGATGCGAGTTGCCGCCCGCCAGCTCGCGCACGTGCAGCGTAAGTTTGGCATCGCGCGCAAAGGCGTAGAAGAACTCAACGGCCAGCTCGGTATCGAAGCTGCCCACGCGCTCGGTCGGCACGGGCAGCTCGCAGTAGGCCTGCCCGCGGCCCGAGATGTCAACGGCGGCCATCACGAGCGTCTCGTCCATGGCGATCGCCGCGTCGGCAAAGCGCGTAATGCCCGCCTTGTCCCCCAGCGCCTGGCAAAACGCCTCGCCCAGCACAATGCCCGTGTCCTCGACGGTGTGATGCGCGTCAACCTCCACGTCACCCACCGCGTGTACCGTCAAGTCAAACAGACCATGGCGGCCAAAGGCGTTGAGTATGTGGTCGAAAAACGGCACGCCGGTCGAGATATCGCACACGCCAGATCCGTCCAGGTCGAGCTTGACGACAATATCGGTCTCCCCCGTCTTACGGGTTACCTCGGCATAACGGTCCATCTACATCTCCTCCTTCACCAGCGCGGCAAACGCGGCCAGCACCTCGTCGTTTTCCTGAGGGGTGCCCACGGTGATACGCAGGCAGTCCGCGAGGCCCGGTGCATAGCTAAAGTCGCGCACCAAAATCGAATACTCATCGCGCAGACGCTCGCGCACGCGCGTGGCATGCGGCGTGCGCACGAGTACAAAGTTCGCCGCGCTCGGCCATGCCTCCACGGGCGTGCCCTCGGCAGCCATTCCGCGCAGGGCGCCCAGCTCGCGCTCGCGCTCGGATGCGACCTGCGCCACCACGGGCGCGTACGCATCGCGGGCACGCACACAGGCAAGCGCTGCCGCCTGGCTCAGCACGTTGACCGAATAGATCTGGCGAATCGCCGCGAACACGTCGATGACCTCGGGCGCCGCGATTACGTAGCCCAGACGCGCGCCGGCGGCGCCAAACGCCTTGGACAGCGTATGTAGAATCACCAGGTTGGGATGCTCGGCGATAAGCCCTTGCGCCGTGGTGGCCGCGCCAAACGAATCGTCGGCAAACTCAACGTAGGCCTCGTCGACCATTACCATGCCGGGGCACGCATCGCACAGGGCCGCGACAAAGTCGAGCGGCGCCACGTCGCCCGTGGGATTGTTGGGCGAGGTCACGATTGCCAGGTTGCACTCGGGCGCGGCCGCGAGCACAGCCGCCTGGTCGAGTTCAAAGGTCGCCGGGTCGCGCCACACGTCGCGCACCTCGGTCTGGCAGAGCGACGCAAAGAACGCATACTCGCTAAAGCACGGCGGGCAGTTGAGCAGAGTCCTCCCCGCGCCGCCAAACGCCAGCAGATAGTTATAAAGCAGCTCGTCGCCGCCGTTTCCCACGCAGATGTTCTCGCGCGTCACGCCATGCCAGACGGCAAGCTCGTCGCGCAGGTCGTTCGACATGGGATCGGGGTAGCGGTTGAGCGGCGTGGCAGCCAGGGTCGCGTCGATCGCCTCGCGCACGCCGGCCGGCACGGGATAGGTGTTCTCGTTGGCCGAAAGGTTGATGCGCGTGGGCGTAAAGTTGGGATCGTAGGGCTCAATGCCGGCCAAGTAGGGCTGGACGAGCTCCTTCATGC
>ENA-OUPO01000591-OUPO01000591.1-human-gut-metagenome-genome-assembly--contig:-NODE-591-length-14556-cov-11.5751_pt1 | contig 14556 bp, 6 predicted proteins | sample MGYA00237940_ERZ548809 | MGnify/ENA primary metagenome ERZ548809 (study PRJEB26490, sample SAMN05194695) | human gut metagenome | biome: terrestrial biome; feature: human-associated habitat; material...
AAACCGGAATTTCTCTAGGTATGCAAAAGAAGTTCGTAATTACCGCCCTCAAATGTGACGTCATTGCCGCACTGTCTTTATAGAAAGACACAGTCTCTGTTCCGATCTGCCTGAAGCCAAGGGAAGTCAACAGTCTGACCGAAGGTGTGTTGTTCAAAGCCGTTCCTGCTGTAATCGTAACTGCGCCTCTGTCCTTCATCATATTAAGAAGTGTGGTAATGCTCTCCTTTGCGTATCCTTTTCCATGATAGTCGGAATGGAAACAGTATCCTATCTCGTAGCCAATTTCCCTTACATGGAAGGCTACGTATCCGATAACAATGTTTCGCAGGCAAACGGCAAAAAACATGTGCTCATCGCTGTCCGCAAAGGAAGCCCACTTCGCGATTCGGCGAGAAACAGACTGGTCATCCAAATCCTTTGGTTTATCATATTGCGCGTAAGCGGATTTCGCCTCGTCCGCCCATATCGCTTGAATCGCTTTCCAATCTTTGGCATAAACCCGCCTGACTGAAAGTCGATCAGTCTTAATCATACGTCAGCCTCCATTCATTCCGATTTGCATCGCTGTTCTTACCTTCTATTTTATCAGATATCGTCTACAGATTCCACCTCACGGTGGACACCCTTGTCTTCGGCTGTATCCTTCCCACTACTAAGGCGGATTCGGGACTTTCACCCGTTAGAAACGTGCGCCGCCAGGCGCATGAAAAAGAGTCGCTCGCGACTCTTTCGCGCCCGAGCGGTATGCGAAGCATATACTTCATTTCCGCGAGGTGCGCATCCTCGCGGAGCGTTTTATGTGATAGGAATTTCCTATCACATAAAGAGAACAGCGCAGCTTTCGGGGATTTTCCCGGAAGCTGCGCTGTTTGTTGGCCTTTAAGGCATGATAAAGACAATTACCGTGCGCGTTTTCTCTTATAGTGGACGGCGCCGGCCAGAGTAAGGGTACTTGCCAGCAGGAGGGCGCTCCACAATGGAAGATTGCTGCTGTCTCCGGTGCTGGCGCTGGCAGTGTCCTTGACGAAGATGACCTCGATGGTATGGGTTCTGCTGACATTCTCAAAGGCGTAGGAATTCACCGCGCCGATGCTCTTGCCGTCGATCTTGACGTCGGCGACAGCATAGCCCTCATCCGTGGTGATGGTGAAGGTCTGATCTTCGCCCTCGCGGACGCTGACATCACCGGAGGGAGAAATGGAGCCGCCAGCCCCGGCAGTTGCCTTGATAGTGTAGTTGCTGTAGTCCCAATCGTCCCCAACGCTATCAGTGGTGATCTTGGTGTCCTTGGGCTTACCGGCGGGAGTGGCCGGTTTAATCATGAGCACGAAGGGGGCGCTGGTAACGTCGTTGTAGTCCTTGTCCCCCGCCTTGGTTGCAATGACGCTCACGGAGCCGACCTTGGCCGGAGTCAGAACGCCGGTATCGGGATCAATGGTCGCTTCGCCGGTGCTGTGAGCAGTGTCAATGCGGTAGGTCACAGCGCCTGTGCCGGAGCCGCCTCTGGTGGTCAATGTCAACGTCTGACCATAGAACACACTGTCCGCACCGATAATGACAAGTGCCTCCTGACTATCCTTTTCTGTCAGGATGATGTTCAGGATGATGGTGAAGTCCTTGTAGTTGTTGCAGGAAGCTTTCAGGGTAATGGTGACGGTGTCACCGGCCTTGCCGCCGGAAATCGCGTAGGTCAGCAAACTGCCGTCCGCTGCAAAATCATGCTTGGTAAGTGTGATATTCGAGCCGTTGCTGACGCTGTATTCGCTATTATAGCTCCACACTTGTCCGCCGGGAAGCCCCGACCAGTCTGGCGTGTAGGTATGCACGGAAGCGTCCGTGTACTTCTGCGTCAGCTCGACCGTTTTGAGGCTGCCTCCATCCGCCTTCTTCACCATGCCTTTCAGTTCCATGTTCTCCACCGTGTTGTGGTTGTCGGTGTCTGTCGGGGTGGACTCCGTTTTGAGGCTACTGCTATCCGCCTTGTTCACCATGACTTCAAGTTCAATGTTCTCCACCATGTTGTAGTTGTCGGTGTCTGTCGGGGTAAACTTCGCCCGGAAGGTCTTGGTTACGGTTGAAGCGTCACCCACAGATTTGCTGCTGTCCATCCAGCTCCAACCGTCCGGCAGCTTTATATCCGCAAGTCTCTGACCGGATTTTGCCGTCAGGCCGGTGGGAACGGTGTAGGCCGGCGTTGCCTTTTCTACTACGAATTCACAATACCTGGTATTATACTCATGGTAGTTGCCCGTCTCGCCGATCCGTGCAAACATACGGTAAGTACCGGCGTTCAGCGCGGGCGGATTGCTGATATCCCACGTCTGAACGGAGCCGCTGTCAACAACGGCATAACCGTAGGTCACTTGAGCATTCAAATCACCCGTCCGGTCTGTCAGGGTCGGTGTGCCTGGCGTTTGACCGTAAGTATAGCCCACCATGCTGACCTTGCCATACTGTTGAGCCTTGTTGACCCTGACCGTTGCGGTGCCGGTTGCTTCCGTATAGGTATCCCCATCCTCCGGCGTGAACTTCCATCCGATATCATGGCCCAACGTACTCGCATCCAGAATCGTATCGCCCGGTTGCTGCCACGAGAAGGTGCCCTTAACGACCGTATCGCCGGCCTTCATCATTCCGGTGATCTTGATCTTGCTCAGCGACTCACCGTAGGTGAGCTCGGTAGGCGTGAGCGTCGGTGTACCGGTCAGAACCGGGGTAAGCCTGTTCTTCGCGCTGACGTTGATGGTCAGGGTGATATCCTGATAGTTGCTCGTGGAGATTGTAACAGTAATCGTGCCGAATTGTCCTTCGTCCGTGCCGCTTCTGTTTGCTTCCAGCGTCAGCTCACCGGTCTTGCCGTTTACAAGAGTAACAAAGGTACCAATGCCCAGAGCGGTATCAACCTTCTTGTCATAGATGATCTCGCCGTAGTCGCAGGGAGCAGTCAGCTTCGGCAGCAGCGTCGAGAGGTCAAGGGAATAAGTCTTGTGCAGATCGTTGGTGATGGTCAGCGAGCCAGCCTCTGCTGCGGGTGCAGCAGCTTTGGTGATCTCGAAGGTCTTGCCGGCCTCTCTGAGAACATAGTTGCCGCCTTCAACGTCCTTGACGGTCACAGTCGCAGTACCGACATTGGTATTGTTGCTGTAGAAAATCTCGTACTCCTTCGGGTCGATGATGTTGCCGGTGTCGTCCTTGACGGTGACGGGCGGTTCCAGAGCATCGCCGGTGTAGGTGCAGGATGCAACTTCAATCGTGGGCGTCACTTCTTTTGGCGTGATCTTCCACTTGACCGTGGCCTTACCGGTGTAGTTGCCGGTACCTTCGATGGTCAGGGGAATGCTGTCATTGGCATCGGTGGCCTTGTCGCCGCTTTTGATAACATAGGTGATTCTTGTTTCATACCAGTTCTCCAGCGTCACGCCGGTAATCTTCGGCGATTGCTCTGCCGCATTGTACGCGAATTCGTATTTTTCCAGCGTGATGGTTGCGCCCTCGATGGACTTGGGGGCGACGGGGACTTTCACTATGTCGGTTACAGCTGCGTATTTCTCGTAGCCTTTCGCCGGGGTGAATATCCAATCGACGTAGCAATCGCCGGTTCGGCTGGGTATATCGTATTTATTCAACCACGCAAAGGTGCCCTTGACTTCTTTTCCTGTGGTGGGGTCTTTCATCGTGCCCTCGACCGTAAGCCTGCTGTTTTCCAATGTCTGGCGGTAGGTGATGCCCGTCGCGCTGATTTTGAAGTCATCTGACTTTACGGGCGTGATCTTCTCGCCAATAACGACCTTGATGGTCAGCTCGAACTGCTGATAGTTCGCGGCTACAACCGGGGCGGTTATCTTGCCGATTTGCTTGTTAACATCTGCGGAGTGCGCGGCCACGATGGGCAGAGTCAGAACGCCCTCGTTTGACACGAACATACCGTTGTTACTGTCGAGGTAGGTGCTATCCGTAAAATGGTAATCGCACCTTTGATACTTGATTTTGCCGTACTCGCAGCCCGGAGTCAGCTTCGGCAGGAGCGTGGCCAGGTTGAGCGTGTAGGTCTTTGCCACGTCGTTGTAAACATACAGCGTGATCTCAGCCGGGGTCACAGTGGCCTGATTGATCTTAAAGTGGTCATCCTTGGAGGTGAAATTGAAGTTGACCGATCTGACGTTTGCCGCCTTGCCCTCGAACGCGTAGTTGGAATCTGTGAGCGTCAGGGTGAAGGAAATGGCCTCTTTCGTACCGGCGTCCGGAGAATCCTCATAAATAAATCCATCCTGCTGCATGGTAAAGCGGGCGTCCGTGATCCTATAAACGCTCCCGGGGATGGAAATCATGCTGCCCGCAGCGCCCAGGAACGCCAGATTGGTCTTGGGAAGCGTAACGCTTGCGCTGCCGTCGTAGGTCTTGGAGACGGAAGCGACGTTGCCGATGCCTTTGATCTTCACCGGGCTGATGGTTACTTTTATGGACTTAGCAGTGGTGTCATTGTAGCCCTCAGCTCCTACAACTTTGTAATAAACCGTGTATGTTCCGGCATCGGTGGCGGCGGGAATGGCAGTACTGAAGCCGCCGCTCGTGCCCAGACGGTACTGCATCTCGCCGTACTTTGCGTCCACGCTGCCCGCCGTGACGAGTAGCTGCTCATTGCCGTTGTAGGTCAGGGCGTTTGCCGCGGGTGCGGTGATCGCGCTGGCCGGGGTGGCGGCCTTGGTGACGGTCAGCTTTTTGTGGCTGCTCATCACCGAATAGCCGTCCTTGGTGGCGGTGAAATAAATATCGTAGATTCCGATTGTGTTAGCGTCGAGGTCTACAACGTAGTACCAGCTGCTGCCGATCTTTTTATATTCCGCTTTCTTCTGGCTGTATGTGGGATTGTTGTTTCCAACGTTTTCCCCGATGTAGATGTATACATCCGCACCCTTCGCATTACAGCCGGCGCAGAGCTGGACGGTTGTGCCGCGCTCCACCTTCGGCGAGTTGCCGGTCAGGTTCTTGCCATCGACCTTCAGATTCAGGGTCTTGGTGGTGATGGGCAGGCTATTGATGATAACGTTGTTCAACTGCGAACCATTGACATCATCCGGGGCATACCACTTGTGGGTGCCATCCGCGTTCGTGACTCTGAAGCCAAGGCGGGTAGGCTGCTGCAGGATATCCTTCCACTCCGTGGTATCGGCCAATGTCAATTTGCCGATCACGGCGGGATACCTCGTCCCGGCGAGTTTTGCTCCCCTGTGGGCAACGACCGCATCAATGCTGGCTGTGGTGTTGTTTTGTGTGTTGCTGAAAGTGGTGGTATTGTTGCCTGCAGCCGCCTTGACCGTCACCGTACCCTTGATGCAGTGTCCGTTCAGGTTAAGTCCCGTGTCCTGCGTACCGTCGATGGTATAATCGCCGGTCACATCGGCCAGCAGCTGAAGCGTCGCGCCACCGTCTCTGTCTGCATCAATGGCTGTTTGTAGGTTGGTAAATCTCCGCCGCAGGCGACCGCCCTCACCATCGTTCAAGTCTGCTTCCGCCACCGCGGGCGCGTTGCAGTAGGGGCAGGCAGTGGCGTTTTCGTCAAAGCCGTTCTTGCCGCCGTGGGCGCAGGACTTTACCACCAGGTTGCAGGTCTTGGAAGCGGCTTCCTTCAGCGTGAGCTGTGTGTCGCTGCCCTCACGGTAGTAAGCAAGCCCCGCTTTCCGGGGAAGCAGATCCCCCAATACGATGCTGTTATTCAGCCGCAGACCTTTTCTCAAAATCCTTCCGCCGTACAGCTCGACTGTACCGCCCCAAACCTCCAGCTGGAGCAGGGTGGTGCTGTCATTCTCCGGATCAAATACCAGCGTACCGCCGTCCCGCACGGTCACGCCCACTGCGCCGTTGCCGCCGCTGCTGTCAATGACCGTCAGATTGCCGGTGCGAATCTGGCTCGTGGCCGTAAGGCCGCCGACATTCAAGCTGTACCCACTCAGGCTATGTCCGTTCAGATCCAGCGTGAGGGTCTTGCTGGCATATATGCCGTGAGGAAGCATCCCGTTTGCCAGCAGCCGTACGGTCTGACCGTCAGCTGCCGCATCCAGGGCGGACTTCACATCGGTATAATAGGTTTCACCGATGCCAGCCGCAAGCTGCGTCCCGCAGACCGTGCACTTGCCATCTTCACCGATGGTGCTCACGCCCTTGGTGTTCGTGTGGGTGCAGGAAAAGCCGCAGGCGCACTTGTTGTCCTTGCCCATCGTGTGCGTTGTGTGCGCCACCACGATAACGTCCTCGGTCAGCTGTTTTACACTTCCGTCGACGAGCGCACCCGCCTTGTTTTCTGCGTTCTCATCATATTTCGCAAAAGCAAGCCCATCGCCCAGCAGCCCCAGCACATTGCCGTAAGTATCTATAGATCGCTCTACAGAAACACTGTATGTACCGTTGCTTGTGATAATCGTGCCTTTCTTCAGGCCACCCACCAGCTTGCCGTAGTTCTGGATGAGCAAGCCGCCGGTAAGGTTTGCCTTGCCTTTGAATTCCAGTGTACCTCTGCCCTTGCTTTGCTCATCGTTATCTACGAAGACAGCAGGCTGCGCCGTTTGTGCAGGCTGGGAAATCGTTGCTTCATCGCCGATGATCAGCTTGCCGCTCTCTATATTCAAAGACGGAGTGCCCTCATAGGACAGGCTATGCCCATTCATCATGAACGTAACGGTTTTTTCGACAGGCTTCCCATCTGCATCACGGCAGAAGCTGATCGTGTCATCATCTTTCAGCGTTGTCAGCATCGTCACCGTGCCGCCATCCGCAACGCCTTCAAAGGCTTCCGCCAAATTGAGATAATATTTGCCGGTATTATCCTGTGCCCCCATCGCCGTGTTGCAGACGGTGCAAACACCATTTTTAATCGTTTCATGCGCACAGGTAAAGCCGCAGCCTGTGCATGTGTTATCCTTGAACAGACTTTTGTTGTTTGCGCCCTTGTGCGTACACTTGATGACAGCAACATCCTCTGTCAGCTCTCTGGTAGTAGTATCCTTGGCAATTACATCGCCTGTCGGGGCATCTTCGTTGTATACGGCAAAAGCATAGCCTGTCTCCAGCAGATCGAACACCGTGGTGTATTGGCTAGAGCCCTCTACGCTGACGCTGTAAGCCTCGCTTCCACTGTTGGTAAATGTGCCGGCTGTCAGCTTGTTTTTCAGCTGTGCATCGCCGCTCATAGTTAAGCCGCCGTCCAGCAGGGTATTGCCCTGCAGATCCAGCACGCCGCCGGTCGCCTCGATGGCGGCATACTGCCTATACTCGGAAGCGACGCTGCCTATAATTTTCGTTACCGTATCTGCCACGGTCAATGTGCCGCCCTTGAGTGCAATTGCGCCGTTGGTATTACTGCTCGTGTTGAATTGCGCCAGCGCGCCATCCTTGAGCGTGATCTCTCCGGCGTTCATGGTCAATGGAATGCCGCGACCCTCTGCCACCCAATTGGACGGAAATCTTACTTCCCATTTAGTACCGCCATGACCCAGAATAATGCCTGCCTTGATGTTGTTGTTCTCAACGGAAACATTCTCGTTGAAAATCGTCAGCAGCGTGATATCTGCACCATTTGCTGCCTGAATCGCTTCCGCAAGGGTTTTGTATTTCGTGCCATTTACCTCTGCCACGTCGGGATTGGGATTCTCCGACTCGGTTGGCTTGGTCTGTGTGCCGTCGTAGCCGCAAATCGGGCAGGGGGTTTCCGTAGACGGAGTGCCTGTGCAGCTTTTGTGTTCGATCACGATGACGCAGCCGGTGTCATCCATACGGTAACTATCATAAATAGACTTATACTGACCCTCTATCAGCGTACCGTTCTCATCGCAACTCTGCAATGCCTTGCCTGCCAGAAACGGAGCAATATTATCCGCCTTTGTAAAGAACGTACCTGTAATGATCACGCCCACATCCAATGTCAGGTTAGCGTTTGTCATTGTGTAGAGCTGGTTCAGCCGCACACCGCTTTTGACATGGACGGTGGCACCGGAGTCTACATAAATGGCGTTGTGACTGGAACAGGTAATCGTGCCAACACCATCCGTGCTTGTCACGGTCACGTTACCGCCGCTGACCAGAAGTGTATGGGTATCCGTGCCTTCCCATTTCTTCCCGTTCAGGTCAATGGTAAACGTGCCGCTGTCGACCACGATTTGTGTTGTGGTCGTCACATCCGCCAGCAGCTTCACGGTGCTGCCTTCGCTGTTCTGCGCCGCCGTGATTGCCTCCGTCAGGGTGGCGTACTGTGTGGTGGTGCCGTCGATGGTGACCTCCGCCACCGCGTTTTCCACAGTGCTGTCCTCGCCATTCTGAACGGTAATGCCATTTTTCGCTGCCAGTTTCGGTAGGGCGGGCGTAGCTTCTTCCTGCTCCTCCTGCACGATGGTGCCGCCCTCCGTCGCGTCCTCCGTCTCCTGTTCCGATATGGCGGTCGTGGCTTCTTCCTGCTCCTCCTGCACGATGGTGCCACCCTCCGACGCGTCCTCCACCGCCTGTTCCGATGTGGCGGGCGTAGATTCTTCCTGCTCCTCCTGCACGATGGTGCCGCCCGAGAGTGTGTCCTCCGCCGCCCACGCGGGCGCGGGCAGGAGCGTTAGACACAGCGCCAGCGCCATGAGCACACTCAATATTCGTTTTTTCATGTCTTTCCTCCTTGAAAAATCGTCTTACTTTTATGTGGAAATCCGACATCTGTCGGATGATGTTTTTACAGATTGTCCGGCACTAAATGCAGCTTCTTCGCGGCGGTCTTGGCCTCTGCCCGGCGCTTCACGTCCAGCTTGCCGAGGATGTGGCTGACGTGGGTCTTCACTGTGGGCAGCTTCACGTCCATGATCTGCGCGATCTCGGCGTTGGACTTGTCCGCGCAGAGCAGATGGAGAATTTGCAGCTCCGTGGGCGTCAACTCCTCACCGGGGGCAAGGCGGGGTTCGAGGAAATGCGGGTAGAACGCCGCCTGCGTCCGCACCGCCGCCATCAGCCGTTTGCGCCATGCTTTATCGCCGTCCCAGTCCAGCGCTTCCAGCAGCGGCAACACCGCCGTGCCGTATACGCTGACGGTGCGGATAAAGCGGTACTCCGCCGCCCCGTCCAGCGCCGCCGTCAATCGCTCTCGCCACCGCTCATCCTTCTTGCGGTGCAGGGCGATGGCAGTCAGGACATTCAGGTGAATGCCGTCGATGATGCGGGCGCAGTTTTGAATATACGGCTCCAGAGGGGAGAGGGTCAGCTGCGCCGTGTCCGGCCTGCCGTCCTCCAGCTCCACCATGGCCTGGGTGAGATACTGGTAGCGCCGCATGACGTTCAAGTGCGCGGGGTCGCGCGGGGCTTTTTCCCGATACCATGCGTCCGCTGCGTCAAGGTCGCCGGTGTGCATGTCAATACGGCAGAGCATGGCGTCCATATTGGGCAGAAAGCGTGTCAAACCGCGCTCGGCAAAGCATTCACGGAGCACCTCGATGGTGCGCCGCGCATCCATCGCCTGTCCGTTTGCCAGCTGGCTGCGGGCCAGAAGCCCGCTGACGGCGAACTCCATGTCCGGCGTGCCCCGGTTGCGAATCTCGTTCAGCTGCGGGAGGAGGGACAGCATCCGCCCAGTGACGTCCGCGCCCTTTTCAAATTTGCTCTCGGCAATGGCGCAGTCGGCAAGACACACACTGTCCCGCCCCAGTACTGCCTCCACGGGGAGACGGAGGGTTTTGTAGAGCAGGTCGTCCTTTTTGCTCCATTCGGAAAAGTCCTTGCCGCCGTTCATGATGCTCGGCAGCGCGCTCGTGACGGAGAAGGACGGCAGCGCCAGCTCTTTGTTCGTCAGCAGCCGAAACACGGCGGGGATGGTTTCCGTCAGACCCTTCACGCCCCGCTGGGGCAGGGAAATGTCCAGCCACGCAAGGCGGCCGCGGGCCTGCTTTCCGGCGGCGTCCTGCCTGCCACAGTGTTCGACAAACTTTTGCAGTTCGCCATACCAGCGCTCCGAGCCTTCGTAATCCATGACCAGCGCGCAGAGCATGCTCATGCCCTGCATCAGAGAGGGGGATGCGAGAATTTCCGCCTCCGGCAGGCTGCGGTAGTATTTTTCCATCTCGGCATAGTGCCCCATGCCGGGGTGCAGCTCGGCATTACGCACCAGCAGCTCGGAGACCTTGGAATGGTCACCGCCGCTGGTGTAGCATTCCAGGGCGTGGGCGTAGTCCTCCTTCAGCTCATAGTACAGCCCGCCCCGGCTGATGAGCGCTTTGCGCCTTTCCTCGGTATACTCCCGTTCCATCTCCCAAAGGAGAAACGCCCGGAAACCCGACCAGAAGTGGAAGCGCTGGCAGTCGTCGTAGCGCAGCATAGTGGTGTATCGAAGAAGCCAGTCCAGCCGTTCGCCCGCACGAGGATCGCCGCTGACCATCCGCGCCATTTCCAGGTCAAAACTTTCAAAGGGGGCCAGCTCCAACAGGAAGCGCCGCACCGGCAGGTCAAAGCGCCGGTAGATGGCGGTCTCAAAGTAGAGGAACACCTCGTGGAACACCCACGCCACCAGCTCCGGCGTCCACGGCTTGTTCGGGAACATGCACCGCGCCGTGACGGCCACACCCAGCGGATAGCCCAGGGATTCTTTCAAAATCCCGTCGATCTCGCTATCTGTTACGTTTGCTCCCGAAAGCTGAAACAGTCGCCGCACATCGTCCGCGTCAAAAAGCAGGTCGTCGGCCTCCAGCACCGTCATCAGCCCTGTGTACTGAAACGCCATCAGGCAGCCCAGCGGCGCACCGCGCGAAAGCAGGACGAAATGGCGCTCCGGACTTGAGCGAATCAGTTCGCAAAGAGCCTGCTGCCCGGCTTCCTCCTGCATGAGCTGAAGATCGTCAATCAGCAGAATGTCCCAATCCTGCGCTGACGGTGGAATTGCCCAGTCCGGATCTGCCGCACTTTGCCGCAGCACATTCCGCCCGCGCAGCAGCGCGTCCGCCAGTACGGTCTTTCCAAAGCCGCAGGGCGCACTGAAAAAAAGGACTCTGCCATGTACCATGAAGCTGTCAAACCGTTTCTGAACGGAAGGCTTTATAATGATTTTTTCGGTCATATCTTCCCTCCCTTTGATACAGAACGAGATCGCCATAAGCTTTTCGCCGCCTGTCTCAAATTATATTATATGAGTCTGTTTCGAAATGTAAATCATCCCAAAGGATGAGACACGCTGCATAGCAAACTGCTATGCAGATCAAAATATGTTTGATGATCGGGTGGAAATCACATCTCCTGGCGGTATGTTTGGCGGCGGCTCAATTCAGGAATACGATATTTACAGTATTCGTTCGATGCGACGAAACCCTGTGATCGCTGACCTGTTTCACCGCATGAAGTACATGGAACGCCGTGGAAGTGGTCTGCGCAAAATCGTCAGTGAAACTGAAAAGCTGCCTGGATACACAGAGGCATATAAGCCCGAATTTTCCTCAACAGCGACAGATTTCAGGGTTATTTTGAAAAATGTGAATTACCATCTTAGTCAGAAAGACTTAGTCAGTGACCAAGATTGTGACCAAGTTAGTGATCAAGATAAATCTCAGGACATCCTACACGCAGTCTTGGATTTTTGCATAACAGAAAAAAGCAAACAAGAAATTTGCTCGTTTATTGGTTATCGAAATCTCACTCATTTTACAAGAAAATATCTGAATCCTCTACTGGCAAGTGGCCAGCTTAAAATGACTATTCCAGATAAGCCAAACAGTCGAAAACAAAAATATATTACAGTTCGTTCCGAATAAACAGAGAAGCAGGGCATTGGGTCTCATCTCCCATTGTCCTGCTTCTTTTCATTCCAAATTATATTCACATCATTTACCCATACACCCAATCCTGGATCGCAAATTTCAAACTCTGTACCTTGCCCAGCAGCCAGATTGCAGCCAGCGGCAGTCCCATCGGGCTAATCAAAAATTCCATCCCCCATATGCATATCGTCCAAAGGCTTGATGATGTAGTTCTTCACTTTCGATGTATAGTCAATCAGCGTTGTCATCCTGATCTTTGCCGACTGCATCAGCAGCCATTTCTCGCAATACTCTTCCACCGTGGGTGTACTGCGGCGATACGTCTTGTTCTCAATCTGCTGAATCGCTTCCTGTTCCTTCTGGTACAGTTTCTCTCTCGTTCTTGCATATAAGGAAACCCGCCGTCCCTGCTGATCTGTTACACGGGTTCGATAATACTGCGTTCCCTATACTTTTTCTTATTACCCCAGAGATGTAGGATTTCTCACAGGCGGCAGCGGGCTTCACTGCTCCATTGGAATTTAACCATCCCGCCTTCCTTATAGCCGGACCGCGAATTACGGAAGCTGTATTCTCCTTTGGGGATATTTACAGTTCTGCGATACTCTTTTATGGCTTTCACCAAGAGCTGAGGGTTACTGAAATACTGCTTCACAAAATCATACGACTTCACATCATGCATCCGAAGATTTGTTTTACAAAATTCGCTTGGTTTTTTCCCAGACGCTTAAATTGATCATATACTCCTTCCGCATGAATAATCAGCATTTCAATTTCTGGAGCAGTAATGACATTTACCACGTCAATTTTCTGTTCTTATGCTTTACTCAATCGAAATTCCTCTCTGCGAGAATCCAAAATCCGTATCACAGAAATCTGCTCATCGAATCCCTTCCGTAAGTATCGCTCCTCAAATCGTTTAGCACTTCTGCAACGGATAACACATTCTTCCAGCATTTCTTCTCTTTTGAAAATCAGAAGATCATTATCAACCAGTATGTCGATAATAGCTTCCTCGGCAGATCCTTCACATATACACGCCTTGTATTTTGCCAATTCCATTCTGCTGCCTCCTTAATTGATTGCAGCAGCCAGGCTTTTCTTCAGGTGCATGTACGCTTCATATGCTGGCGTTGTTCCCTCCAGGAAACCGCTCTGGTAGGCATCACTCTTTTTAATATCATTACGTTTCAATATATACTTTATTCTTTATGTGCGTGATCGTACATCTTTTGAATATCCTCCGGCAGCTTATCCGGTATCATACTATGTACCCGATCTTCGTTGCCATCCTGCATGGCTTGTTCATAATACCAGCACTTGAATTTAATCATATCCAACACACGACTTAAATGTTCAATTTCAGCTTCCACTGTTTTCTTTTGCCTCTCAAACAGTTCTTTTCGTTGAGGATAAGTAGCTGCTCCCTCCACACACCAGTCCATAAACTGCTTAATATCCTTGATTTCCAGACCGGAGCGTTTCAGGCACTCAATTACACGTAATGCTTCAATCTCTTTCTCACTGAATTTACGGATGCCGGAAATTCTTTCCATTCCCGGAAAAAGCCCCTGCTTGTCATAATAGCGCAAAGTTGAAATCGGAAGTCCAAACATTTCCGAAACCTGTCCAATCGAATACATGTATGCCTCCACAAAAAGTTAACAAATTTATTTTACAAAGTACCTTGACCTAAAGTCAGGTTCAGGCTTTATCATTAGTATAGCAGTTATACAGAAAGATTACAATGGCTATTCAGAAATATAGGAGGAATGATTTTATGGCAGAAAAACAAACCGCAGGAAGAAATGAATTGGGAACATTCGCTCCCAAGTTTGCCGAACTGAACGATGATGTATTATTTGACGAGGTATGGAGCAGAGAGGATAAGCTTTCTCTGCGTGACCGTTCTCTTGTGACCGTCACTACTCTGATGGCACAAGGGCTGACCGATTCCGCTTTCCGGTTCCATCTGGAAAATGCAAAGAAAAACGGGATTACCCGGGAAGAAATTGCAGAGATTTTGACCCATGCCGCTTTTTATGCAGGCTGGTCGAAAGCATGGGCGGCGTTCCGTATGGCAAAGGAAGTGTGGAGTGAAGGAATCGGCAATGACGCAATGGCAAAACACGCTGCTTCTATGGTATTCCCTATTGGAAATCCCAACGATGGCTTTGCCCAGTATTTTTCAGGCAGGAGCTTCCTTGCACCCGTGTCTAAGGAACAGATCGGTATTTTCAACGTGACCTTTGAGCCGGGATGCCGCAACAACTGGCACATTCATCATGCCAGAAATGGTGGCGGTCAGATTCTTGTTTGCGTGGCCGGACGAGGTTACTATCAGGAATGGGGCAAACCGGCACAGGAGCTGTGCCCTGGCAGTGTGGTAAATATTCCTGTTGGCGTAAAGCACTGGCACGGTGCAGCGCCGGATAGCTGGTTCTCTCATCTGGCGGTAGAAGTTCCCGGAGAGGAAGCCTCTAATGAGTGGCTGGAAGAAGTCAATGATATCGACTACATTCAAGCAGCGAAAAAAGCAACATCATGATCTAAGAACTAAGGAGATATTACCATCATGGAAAAATTAAATTTAACACAAGAATGGGACAAGGTGTTCCCGAAAAGCGACAAGGTGGATCACAAAAAAGTGACTTTCCATAACCGCTACGGCATCACACTGGCGGCGGATCTGTACACGCCAAAGAGTGTAGTGGGCAAGCTTCCCGCTATTGCCGTCAGCGGTCCGTTCGGTGCGGTCAAGGAGCAATCCTCCGGTCTATATGCTCAAAAA
>ENA-OUPO01000594-OUPO01000594.1-human-gut-metagenome-genome-assembly--contig:-NODE-594-length-14505-cov-10.0918_pt1 | contig 14505 bp, 12 predicted proteins | sample MGYA00237940_ERZ548809 | MGnify/ENA primary metagenome ERZ548809 (study PRJEB26490, sample SAMN05194695) | human gut metagenome | biome: terrestrial biome; feature: human-associated habitat; material...
ATATGCGGCCGTAGCTCATCTGGTAGAGCGCCACCTTGCCAAGGTGGAGGTAGCGAGTTCGAGCCTCGTCGGCCGCTCCAACAGGAGTGGAAATTCACTCCTAAATATGGTGACGTGGCCAAGTGGTAAGGCAAGGGTCTGCAAAACCCTCATCCACCAGTTCAAATCTGGTCGTCACCTCCAAAAGATTCCCGGAAGCTTCGGCTTCCGGGATTTTTTTGTTTTGCGTTGTTCCCTATCAGCCTCCTCGCCCTCTCCGTCACCTACGGTGACAGACTCCCCCTTTTGTCACCTGCGGTGACATCTTCCCCCGGAGCGGGGGAAGTCTTTCCTCAAAGGGAGAGCCTCTGGCGAAACCGGTCACTTTGCAGTTAAGCCGAAAAGTCTGCCGCAGTGCCGCACTTTCGCAGAAAGCGGCACTGCAAATGCCGTCTACCTTTACGCCCCCTCCAGTGAAAATGCAATGCCGGAACTTCCGCGGACGCTCCGGCATTGCTCTCTTAAAAATTATTCTTCCGCTGAATACGGCCGGAGCAAGGCGTAGGCCATTCCAGATCGTCCCCCTCAGAACTTCAGCCGCATCTGGTACCACACCACACCCCCGTGGGTGGAGCCGGAAACGCCCTCGTTCACAAAGCCGAACTTTGCATAGTAGTGCACCAAGGCCTCCTTGCAGGTCAGTACCAGCCCCTTCCGGCCTTGGGCCCGGGCGTCGGCAATGGCCTGCTGCAGCAGCTGCCCGGCGTACCCCTGTCTGCGGCAGGCCGGGATGGTGTTTACCCCAAAGATCATCTGCCAGGCACCATTCTCCCGGTGGAGGGAGGCGTCGGCGTACATCTCATCGGTCAGGTCCGGCCAGTCGGTGCAAAAACCATCCACAAAGGCCAGCAGCCTTTCCCCCTCCCACAGCAGCCAAAAATGATCGCCGTACTGCTGCAGCCGCCCGGCAAACTCCTCTGCCGTAGCCGCCTCTGCTGCCGGGAAGCAGGCCGCCTCCACCGCTGCAATGGCCTCCAAATCCTTTAAGGTCCCCTTGCGGATCTCCATACATAGTCTCCCCCTCTTTTTCTTCCGAGTGTACCACAGTTCCTGCCCAAAGGCAAAGGTCCTGCCGTTTTTTCCTTTTTGGGCCATTTGCATCCGCTGCCGCTCCGTGTTACAATGGCTATATTGCATCCAGGAAAGGAGCTGACACGCCATGCCCGCCGAAAACCATACCACCCTCACCCCGGATACGCCGGTGCGCTACCTGAAGGGCGTTGGCCCCAAGACTGCTGAGCGGTTCGAGAAGCTGGGCATCGTGACGCTGGCCGACCTGCTGTGCCACTACCCGCGCAGATATATCGACTTCACCAAACCCTATTCCATCGCCGAAGCGCCCACCGATGCGGAGTGCGTCGTCAGGGCCGAGGTGTTCGCCAAACCCGGCGGGCGTATCCTGCCGGGCGGGCGGCGGATGGAGCGCATCACTGCCGGGGACGATGTGTCCAGTCTGGAGATCACATGGTTCAATAATCCGTATGCCGCCCAGAAGCTGCAGCTGGGGCAGGAATATTATTTTCAGGGCATCGTTACCGGCGGGATGCTGCGCCGCCAGATGGTCAACCCGCAGGTGCGCACCGCCGAGCAGATCAAGGCTTCTCCCTTTGAAGCGGTCTACCCCCAGACCGAGGGCCTGACCAGCAATGCCATCGCCAAGTGCGTGCGGCAGCTGCTGCCCCATGCAGAGCTTCTGCCCGACCCTCTTCCGCCGGAAATGCTGGCAAAATACCGTCTGCTCTCCAAGGCAGATGCCGTGCGGGCCATCCATTGCCCTGCCACCGAAGAGCAGGCCTATGCAGCCCGGCGGCGGCTGATCTATGAAGAACTTCTGGTTTTGCAGCTGGGCATTGGCCGGATGAAAAACCGGGGTGCCGCTGCCACCGGTGCGCCCATGCAGCTTGCCGACCCGTCCCCGTTCTGGGCCAGCCTGCCCTTTTCCCCCACCGGAGCCCAGCGGCGGGCCGTGAGCGAGATTCTGGCCGACATGGCGGGCGAGACTTCCATGAACCGCCTTTTGCAGGGCGATGTGGGCAGCGGCAAAACGCTGGTGGCGGCTGCCGCCATCTGGGCGTGCATCCGGGCGGGGTATCAGGCCGCGCTGCTGGCTCCCACCGAAATTCTGGCCGCCCAGCACGCCGAAGGCCTGAACCGGATGCTTGCCCCTTTCGGGATGCGGGTGGCTCTGCTGACCGGCGGCATGAAGGCCGCTGCACGCCGCACCACCCTTGCCGCCATCCGGAACGACGAAGCCGATCTTGTGGTGGGCACCCACGCCATCCTCAGCGAAGGCGTAGAATTTGCCCGGCTTGGTCTTGCCGTGATCGACGAGCAGCACCGCTTTGGGGTACGACAGCGCGGAATGCTGGCCGAAAAGGCCGCGAATCCGCACCTGCTGGTGATGAGCGCAACGCCCATTCCCCGCACGCTGGGCCTGCTCATCTACGGCGATTTGGACATCTCCATTCTGGACGAGCTGCCGCCAGGCCGCACACCGGTCAAGACTCGCTGCATCACCGGCAAAAAGCGGCGCGACCTCTACCATTTTCTCGATCAGGAGATCGGGCGCGGGCGGCAGGTGTATTTGGTCTGCCCCGCCATCGAGGACACACCGGATGGCGGACTGAACGCCGTTAAGAGCTACTACGAGGACATTGCCAAAGTCCTGCTGCCGGAGCGCCGGGTAGGCCTGATGCACGGCAAGCTCAAACCCAAGGAGAAAGCTGCCGTGATGGAGGACTTCAAAGCCGGACGGCTGGACGCACTGGTGTCCACCACCGTCATTGAGGTGGGTGTGGATGTGCCCAATGCCAGCGTAATGGTGATCGAGAACGCCGAGCGCTACGGCCTGAGCGCTCTGCACCAGCTGCGCGGCCGCGTGGGACGCGGTGCAGCGGAGAGCTGGTGCTTTCTTGTCAGCGACAACCAAAGCGAAAACGTACAAAAGCGGCTGAAATTTTTGTGCAGCACCACGGACGGCTTTGCGGTGGCGCAGTACGATCTGGAGACCCGCGGCCCCGGCGACTTTTTCGGCAGCCGCCAGCACGGCCTGCCCACCCTGCAGATCGCCGACCTGATGAACGACACCCGCACCCTGCACGCTGCGCAGGCGGAAGCCGTTGCCATGCTGGCCGACGACCCGCTGCTGGAAGCGCCGGAGCACGCACTGCTGGAACAGCAGGTGCAGCAGATGTTCGAGAAAGCCGGAGCCATGAACTGATCCGGAGGTTTTTTGCGCACAAGCAACAGCAAATGCAAAAGCCGCTGCACGGCTGGTGCAGCGGCCCCTATTATCGAACGGAACGCTTTGCGTGCCGTTCGCCCATGCTTATCACATCGCAGAACACGCAGCGGCTTTTGGTGGAAAGCTGGGTATCCTTATGGTAGCAGCCAAAAAACCACTTGTCGTAGGTCAGCTTCAACAAAATTTTATCCAGAAAGCTGTGCAGCTGGTTGGTCTCGCCGCTGGCAAGGGCGGTAAAATCCAAAAATCTGCTTGGCGCATCGTGGGTCAGCACATAATCCACTTTGTAATCGCACGCTGCAAGGTTCTCCTCACAAAAGGCGTATTCCTCCTCCGAAGGCATTTCTTCCCTCCACCAGTTCACGCCGGGTTCCCGATCCTCCACATCCTGGCTTTCCGCACCGCCAAAGCACAGGTATTTTTTGTTCTCCAATTCCAGCACACTGCCGCGGCACACATGGTACACATTGCCACCCAGTGCCTGCACCTTCCCGCCAAAGCGTTCCTCGGTGGGATACTGCTTTAAAAGGTCGTAGTTTTCGTGGCTGCCGTCCAGAAACAGCAGGGTATACGGGCGCTTGCGCAGCCAATCCAGCTTTTTCTGTTCCTCCTTGCTGTCGTCCCACACAAAGCCAAAGTCGCCCAGTACCACCACGGTATCCCGTTTGCCCAGCCAGCGCAGCTTGCCGTGCTTGAAGCGGTCGATGTCGCCGTGGGTGTCCCCTGTCAGATATACCATTCCTGTCCTCCCTGACCGGATGTGAAATCGGCACAATAAGCCTTGTCACACCCCGCCAAACCTGTTATTATAAAGAATACAGCCTTCCGCTGTGATCTCGTTCTTATCCGGCGCACGGCGCTTGTGCCGTGCTGCCTGTTGTTTTATATTATCGCTTTTTAAAGGAATTGTCCACATGAAACGTATTTTTGCGCTGGTTTTGTCGTTCGCTGTCCTGTTCAGCTGCCTTGTGCTGCCCGCCGGGGCTATGTTCGACCCCACCCCGGTCTATCAGGTGCAGGCACAGAGTGCCTATATCGTCAACACCGATACCAATATCATCGTCTATGATAAGGACAGCACAAAGCAGGTATCCGCCGGTGGTCTGACAAAGTACATGACCATTGCCCTGCTGCTGACCAACTATGCCGACCATCTGGACGACACCTTCCAGATGCCCTTTGCCATCTCGGATTACGTTTATAACACCAACAACGCCGATATGCGCTCCAACGAGACCTTTACCTACCGCGAAGCCATGTACGCCATGCTGACCCGCAACGCCAACGAAGCCGCCATGGGCCTTGCTTATGCCCTTTCCGGCGGCGACCTCGCGGGCTGGGTGAGTCAGATGAACACCCTGTCCCAGCGCATCGGCACCACCGGCAGCACCTGGACGGATGCCTGCGGCATCGACAGCGGCAACGTGACCTGTGCCGTGGATATGTACCTGATCCTGCGTTATCTGATGAGCTTTGATGCCTTTGTGGAGGTTTCCGGTGCGCCCAGCTTTACCATGCCCGCCAAAGAAAAACACCGTTCTTCGTCTGTTCTGGTCAGCCAGAACGCCGCGCTGAGCAAATCCAGCGGCGGCAAATACTACCGCAGCGCCATGCAGGGCGGCATGTGCGACGTGACCGCATTCAAAAGCGACAGTGGCAATCAGAGCTATGTTTCATGGGCCAATAAGGATGGTGCCACCTATATTTTCTGCGTGATGCAAAGCCCGGACACCTGCGACGATTTCGGCTACGCCAACCGTCGCCCGGCCCTGTGCGAGACCGTGAAGCTGATGGACTGGGTGTTCGACAGCTTTTCCATTCAGGCCGCGCTGGACACCGACCTTACGCTGGCCGAGATCCCGGTGAAGTATTCCTCCGATACCAGCTCCCTGCAGCTGTATCCCGCCGACAGCATGATGACCCTGCTGCCCTCCACCGGCGACGGCAGCGTGACCCAGAAATATTTCCACCTGCCGGATTCCGTGTGTGCCCCTGTCCAGCAGGGCGATGTGGTGGGTACCGTGGAGCTGAAGCTTGCCGGTGAGACCATTGGCGTGGTGGACCTGATCGCCGGGCAGGATGTCAGCCGCAACCCGCTGCTGTTCACTGTGGCGCGTTTTCAGGAATTCTTAGGCAGTCTGTACCTCAAAGTTGTAATAACACTGAGTATTATTTCCATCATCATCTACTTTGCGTGGGTCCTTTTGAACAACTGGAACCGCCGCAAGCCCACCAGAAAGATCCGCCGCCGCTGAGCTTTACACCGTTCAGCTGCATTTTGTGGAAAAGTGATGCAAAAAGCCCCGTCAGCCTTTTCAGGATGACGGGGCTTTTGGTTGCGCCAGCAGGAGTCGAACCTACGATGGGGGAGTCAAAGTCCCCTGCCTTACCGCTTGGCGATGGCGCATCGTGCAAGATATTATACCATATTCTTTGTTTTTCCACAAGGGGAAGGTTCCACTTTTCCGCTTTTGCGGCGGCTCTGTGCCGCCTTTTGCAGCCTGCAATTTGTGAAAAACCAATTTTTTTCATCATAACAACAAAATACGCCCATTTTGTTGCGCTTTTGTTACACTATATGTGGTAAATATAGGATTGAATAAACCTCCTCTTCCCGGCTTTTTCGTCTACTGCCTCATGGCGGGGACATCGAGGTCTGTTCTGGTGTTTCCGTTCCCGGCAGGCACCACATCCCAATTCGTCAGGAAAGCGAGGAGTCATATGAAAAAGATCTTGAAAATGCTGGTCCTCGGTCTGCTCAGCGCTGCACTGCTCTGCTGTGCACTGCCCTCTGCCTTTGCCGCAGAAGACAAGGATTCGCAGGTCTACACCATTGGTTTGGATGCCATGGGCGGCAGCAGCTCCGCTGTGGCAGTCACCACCAATCTGAGCGGCAAACTCAGTGCCCTGCCCGCGCAGCCTGCGCTGGAAGGCTACACCTTTGACGGCTGGTATACCGAGCCGGTGGGCGGCACAAAAATCAGCACCTCTACGGTGTTTACCGGTGATACCACTGTGTACGCACACTGGACCGTGAAAAATGCCACCACTTCCACCAGCACATCCACGCCCGCTCAGCCGGAACAGACCGCGCAGGAATACGATGACGGCCCGATTCTGAGCGTTCTGACGGTAGCCGGTGCTCTGATCACCACGCTGGCCGTGGCTGCCTTTATTTAAGTCTTTTCACACACTGTATCAATTTTATCAATAGAAAGGAAAATCTCCATGTCTACTATGAAACTGCCCGCAAACTATGCCTCCATCAGCGAAGAGGAAATGGTCTATCTGGACGGTGGTGCCCGCGACGCTTACAACAGCTTCCTGAATGTCGGTAAGGTGTTCAACGCCATTGCCCGCATCTTCTCCGGTGCAAGCTCCATCATCAACAATGTCAACGTGATCTACCAGTCCTTCCTGACTCTGGGCGATCTGCTGAAGAGCTTCTGATCCGGCTTCTATTTTCATCTGTTTTTCAAGAACTGTCTCCGTTGTGGGGACAGTTCTTTTTGTTTTTAACGCATTTTAATCGTTTACATCAAAAGAAACAATTTTTCTTTGGCTTTGGCAAAAAAATGCACGGAAAAGGCATTTTTGTTACGCTTTTGTTACGTATACTGTGCTAACATATAAGGTGGAAGGTCATTCATCAAACTGGCGCTTTCACGCCGAAAACTGATATATCAAATGTGGTTTTGTGGTGCGAAAATTTTCGTATTTGTCGAAAGTTTTCGTTCGCCTAATCCGACCACTTTTTGCGGGAGAAATCGATCATTATGCCAGACCGTGAACTGCGGCACATGCGCCGCACCGAATTAGTCGAGATCATTCTGGCGCTCAAGCAGAGCGAGGACCGGCTCCGGGCAGAAAACGCTGCCCTGTCTGCCCAGCTGCAGGAACGGCAGATCCATATTGAAAACGCAGGTTCCATTGCGCAGGCTGCACTGGAGCTGAACAAGGTGTTTGAAGCGGCGCAGGCTGCGGCTGATGAATACGTTGCATCGGTGCTCGCAGCAAACAAAAACACCGATGCCGCTGCCAGCGCTCTGCGCGCTCAGGCGGAAGCCGAAGCCCAGCAGATCCTTGCACAGGCACAGACCGAGGCTGCGAACCTGAAGGCCCGCACCCAGCAGCAGTGCGACGCGGAAACGGAAGCCGCCGCACGCAAGCGCGCCCAGACCGAAGCGGACTGCGAGGCAATGCTTGCCCGGACGCAGCAGGAGATCCAGCAGCGCCGGGCCGCTTTTGACCGCCGGGCCAGCGAACTGCTGGACGGCTATCACAGCACGGAATTCCTGCCGGAGGAGCGTGCCAAATGAAAGAGCAAAAGATCAGGTTCACGCCCATTCCATCCATAGCAGAGGTGGAAGCAGAGCGCGAACGTCTGGCCTACCGCAGCCGTTATATGCGGGTGCTGCGCAGCACGGTCTACACGCTGCTGGTGGTCGCGGCCATTGCCGTGCTGCTGGCCACCCTGTTTCTGCCGGTGCTGCAGGTCTCCGGCGACAGCATGAACCCCACTCTGCAGGACCGGGACATCATTCTGCTGGTCAAGGGCAGCGACATGAAGACCGGCGACCTTTGCGGATTTTACTGGCAGAACAAGCTTCTGCTCAAGCGCATCATCGGCCTGCCCGGTGATGTGATCGAACTGGACGAGGACGGTGTGGTCACTGTGAACGGCCAGACGCTGGATGAGCCCTATGTAGATGAACTTGCTCTGGGCGAATGCGACATTAAATTTCCCTATCAGGTGCCGGAAAACCGGTATTTCGTACTGGGTGACCATCGGGCCACCTCCATTGACAGCCGCAGCAGTGTGATCGGCTGTGTGGAAAAAAGTCAGATCGTGGGCAAGGTTTTTTTGCGGGTATGGCCCTTGTCCAGCTTCTCGTTGATCCACTAAGGAGGTTTAGGAATCATGCGGGATATTGTGAAAGAATATCAGAAAAAGTTCCGTCGGAACCACCAGCGCGCCAGACGCTATACTGCGCTGCTGCTGGCACTGGCGCTTACCACCAGCCTGTTCGTGAACTGGCAGCTGCACGGCGTGGGCATTGCCAAAACGGCCGAATATCTGTGCGGCGAGTTGGAGCACGAGCACACCGCTGCCTGCTATGAAAAGCAGCTGGTATGCGGCTATGAGGAAGGCGAACCGGAGGACTGGAATGCCACCATGACGGACGACGGCATGTCTTTTGATGATACATTCGACATGGATGATGATGCGTTCGGCGTGGATGCGGATGATCCCGGCATTGCAGCCCATTCCGCAGAGCCGGAGTACATCTTTGTGCCCCATGAGCACACCGACGACTGCTACCAGGAAGTGCGGGAGCTGACCTGCCTGGAAGAAGAGCACACCCACGACGACAGCTGTTTTGATGAGGATGGTGTCACCTTCATCTGCGATAAATTCGAGCACACCCACGACGACAGCTGCTACACCACCACCTATGAGCTGGTGTGCGGTCTGGAAGAGGGCGAGCTTGTAGAAGAAGTGAACCCCGATTATGACCCGGTGGCCCTGTTTGAGGAGCCGGTGGCCGCAAAGCCCGTGGTGGTCGATCCTGTGACCGAGACCCCGGTGCACCACCACACCGATGCCTGCTACGAGGAAGTGCTGGTCTGCGGCCTGCCGGAGCATCACCACACGGTGAACTGCCTGTCCGACCCGCTGGACGGCACGCAGGACGAGGACGAATGGCTGGCACAGACCGGCACCACGCTGAGCGGCAACTGGGCCGACGACCTGCTGGCCGTAGCCGAGAGCCAGCTGGGATATGAGCAGAGCGAGCGCAACTTCCAGCTGGACGATGCTGACGGCGAGACCGTGCGCCACTACACCCGCTACGGCAACGACTACGGCAACGACTATGGCCCATGGGACGTGATGTTCCTTTCCTACTGCCTGAAATATGCCGATATCCCCCAGAGCGCTATCCCGCAGGTTTCCAGCGTGCTGTCTTTGCACAGCCAGCTGCGCAGCGCGCTGTACAACGAAGAGACCGGCAGCGGCTATGCCATGGATTTTGACGGTGATCTGCCGTCTGATGCCGCAATGCCCGGTGATATCGTCATTTACAATGGCACCGTGACCAAGGCTGTGGCCGCGGAAAGCCAGCCGTTGCAGGTGCAGGATGATTCCGCCGATGCCGACATTGCCCTGCTCTCCATGGATGCTGCGGCCACCACCGACACCGCGCCCCACATTGAGGAATACACCGTGGATGCCAGCACCGTTGGCATCGTGAGCGATGTGGACGAAGATTTCGGCACCCTGACCGTGATCTCCGGCGATGTGGACGGCAAGGTGGCTAAAGTCACGCTGAATGCTTCGCAGGTGACAACGCTGGTGTCTGTGGCAAATGCGCAGCAGGCCGATTACGGCGTTGCTACGCTGGATTACAAAGTTGAAGATGACGCAGGTGCCATTACCACCATCAAAGGTCTGGATGCACTGGATTACCTCACTGCTCTGGAGGTGCAGCGCAAGAATGGCACTGAATACGAGGATACCAACGTCACCACCATTTCGGAGCTTCTGCACAGCAGCCTGACCGTCACAGATATCCCGGCCAAAGAGATCCAGGAAAACGACTACTGTGTCCATGTTAAGCTGCCCAAGAGCTTTGATGTGCTGAACGATGAGCTTATCTCCGGCAATCTGGAAGATACCGGCAATTATGACACCTGCGGCAGCTACCGGCTGCTCAAGGGGAATGACGGCTGCTGGTACGCCGTGCTGCGGTACGACCAAAACTATATCAAGCAGAAAGAGGAGGCAGACGCAGGCGCGGATCCTTCCGATGCCAAGGTCACCAGCAACGTTTCCTTCAATTTCCAGTGGAACCAGAGCGAGGTCACCAGCAGCGGCTCTAATCAGATCGAGGTCAAAGAAGATTACATCCTTGATATCACCATCAACCCAGATGAAACCCCCGATGGGGATAAAAAAGACGATAAGAACTATGACCTTAACATGAGCGTGACGGACCCGCGCTACGATGGCAGCGACGCCTACCTGGATTACACTGTTACGCTTGTGGTCCAGAACGAACAGGCCAGCCCGCTGACGCTTGCGGACAGCATGACCCTGCCCACCGGCGTAACCGCCGAATATGTCGAAGACTCGCTCCAGCTCAGCATGAAAGAAGACGATACAGCGCTCCGCATCACTTGGGAAGATGATAATGGTGAGCGCAAGATCACCTTGGGTTCTGCCGGTTCCCCCATTGCCGCAGGCACCTATTATATCTGCTACACCGTCAAGCTGAAGGACTTTGGCAAAACGGCTGTTGACGGTGAAGTAATCAATAACATCAAGATTCTGGACACGACCATCAGCGATGATGCCGAAAAGTCGGTAAAAACCGACAGCCTTGTGATCACCAGTCAGGCCGATCCGTCCGACTACGAACTTCCCTCTACCGGCGGGGCCGGTACCAAACTGTATACAGCAGGCGGCGGCGCGCTGATGCTTGCCGCTCTGGTGTGCGGGGTTTGCAGAAAGCGCAGACGCGAAAGGAGGGCACGTTAAAAAGCCTGCATCCTTCCTGACACGGCGGCAAAATTGATTCTGCGCCGGAAGCAGACCCTGAAAATAGGAATCAGAAAAACTTGAAAGGAGACTTTCGCAAATCATGATGAAGAAAGCAATCAAAAAGCTGCTGGCCGCACTGCTGGCAGTTGCCATGCTGTGTGCCATGGCGATCCCGGCGTTTGCATACAACTATTGGGAGACTGAGGAGGACCTCGGCACAAACCACTGTTACGACGCTTTCCAGATCTTCACGGGTGATGTTACGGGTAATGATACTGATGGCTTTAAGATTTCCAACGTTGGGTGGGGCAGCAGCATCGCTCATCCTAACGAGTTTCTGGCGCAGTTGACGAAAGATTCTACCATCGGCGGTGAGTTTGAAACTAGTTTCACTCCTCAGGAAGCTGCTGCGGTTATCAGCCAATGGAGTGATTCCGATAATAACAGCATCGCTTTTGCGCGTTGTGTATGCAACTATGTCTACTCGGATGGAAACTCGACACCCGTCCTTCAAGGTGGTCACACCAATGGCTTCAAACTTGAAGAGGCAGGTTATTATCTGATCGTTGATACTTCCTCCTTTAGCAGTGACGCTAATAACGATTCCTATCATGCCTACAATTCCTTCCTGCTGAAGGTTAACAAAGCAAACTATCACGTTCAAATTACGCCTAAGGTTGTAAAGCCCACTGTTGAGAAGAAAGTCTACGACAACGACGATAATAGCTCTTGGGGTGACAATAACGGTTGGGGCAGTTCCGCTGACCATGCAATCAACGAAGAGTTCAAGTTCAGGCTGATCGCTAAGTTGCCCGCAAGCGAAGGCCGTGCTTACGATTACTATAAAAAGTACACTGTTTGCTTCAATGATACTCTGTCCGAGGGCATTACCTTTGACAAATTGGATACGGTGGAAATCACAAATGGCGATGGCGGTGCTTCACAAGTGATCGATGCTGCTAACTATACACGTACACCGAACGGTTCTCAGTTCTTCAAACTGAGCATTGATGATGTCAAGACCTGTGCACCAGGGCTCAATTTGAATGACGGCGCGACTATTACGGTCACCTATACTGCACACCTGAACGAAAATGCCGCTGTCAATGGCTCTGCCGAGAACAAAAACAGCGTACGGCTCCAGTACTCTAATAACCCCAGACCCGACGGCGAATACTTGGGCTACACTCCCAACTACACTCCCGAAAGCGAAGTCTATGTGTACACCTACCAGCTGAACAACACCAAGTATCACGATAAAGCTGAACATGGCAACGAGTTGAAGGACGTTGGCTTCCGTCTGTACAGCGATGCGGATTATGAGAATGAAGTGGAGCTCTACCAAGACGGCGAATTCTACTACCCCATCAAAAACGCATCCAATAAACAGGCTGTTGAAATGAAGTCTGCCGAGGATGGCACGTTCAACGTTAAAGGTCTGGACGCTGGCACCTACTACCTGAAGGAGACCAAAACTCCTGCCAATTACAATCCCTGCGATGTACCCCCTGTGATCATCAAGGCAAACCACAAAGGAAATCAGGTTGATCTGAACGGTTCCACCCTGTCTACCACCATCATCAACAACAAAGCCGGCGGCATTACCCTGCCCTCCACCGGCGGCATCGGCACTACCATCTTCTATGTGGTCGGCGGCGGCCTGATGGTTGCGGCCATCGTTCTGCTGGTCACCAAGAAGCGCATGGAGAACAAGTAAGCTCCATTTCCCCCAGGAACCCGGAGCAAAGGGGCCGCAAGGCCCCCGCTCCTATCCTTATAACATTAGGGAGTAGCCCATGAAAAAGAACAAAAGCACCATCATCCTGATCCTCGTCTTTTTCGTGGGTCTATCCGTGATGTTATACCCCACCCTCAGCGATTACGTCAACCAGCTGCATCAGTCCCGTGCTGTGGCCACCTATGCCGAGGATGTGGACAATCTGACCGATGCCGACTACAGCGCCTATTTCGAGGCGGCAGATGCGTTCAATGCGCAGATCGCCGCCGACCCGGACGCGCTGTTCCATGCCGACCGGTTCACCAGCTACAACGCCACGCTGGATGTGACCGGCACCGGCATTATGGGCTACATCACCATTGAAAAGATCGGTGTGGAGCTGCCCATCTACCACGGCACCAGCGATGGCGTGCTGCAGGTGGCGGCAGGTCACTTGGAGGGCACCAGCCTGCCGGTGGGCGGCGAGAGCACCCACGCGGTCATTTCGGCTCACCGCGGCCTGCCCAGCGCCAAGCTGTTCACCAATCTGGACCAGCTGGAAGTGGGCGACACCTTCACCATCACGGTGCTGGACCGGGTGCTGACCTATGAGGTGGACCAGATCTCCATTGTACTGCCCACCGAGACCGACAACCTCAAGGTGGTGGACGGCAAGGATTACGTCACCCTGATGACCTGCACCCCCTACGGCATCAACTCCCACCGCCTTCTGGTGCGGGGACGCCGCATCGAAACGCCGGACAAGCTCAAGCACATCCGTGTAACAGCCGATGCCATCAAGATCGAACCGATCATCACAGCTCCCATCATGGCACTGCCCCTGCTGCTGGTGCTGCTGCTCTGGCTGCTGTTCTCCAACCGCAAACGCAAATCTACAAGAGGTGAAAAACATGAAACGCACTGATCTCAAAAAGCACGCTGCGGCCCTGCTTTTGGTGCTGTGCCTTCTGGTAACAAGTGCGCTGCCTGCCCTTGCCACCAGCGCAAACATCAAGCTGGTGGACAGCAGCGGCAATCCCACTACCGGCACCATCCGCGTTACGCTGTACGACAGCGCCAACGATAAGGCGCTGAGCGGCGGCAAGCTCACTTTGTACCGTGTGGCCGAGGTAAAGCGCCAAAACGGCAACCTGAGCTACGAATACTGCGGCGATTTCTACGGCTGCGGCATTGCGCTGGGTGATTTGACCGACAGCACCCTTGCGGCCCAGCTGCAGGAGTATCTGCCCCAAAGCGCCGAGGGCACCACAAAGACCATTGATGCGGACGGCAACGTGACCTTCCGTGGTCTGGAGCTGGGCCTGTATCTGATCGTGCAGACCGAGGCTTCCAAGGGCTATGAGCCGATCAATCCGTTCCTTGTCTCTCTGCCCATGGCGGAGGATGGCAAGTGGAATTATGCGGTGGATGCCAGCCCCAAGGTGGGTGCTTACACCCCCACCAAGCCGGACACGCCGCCTACGCCCCCTACCCCGCCTACGCCCGATTATCCTGATACGCCTACCCCGCCGGACAACCCGGATAACCCGGTCTCTCCCGGTAATCCGGACAATCCCGTGGCCCCGGGCCACCCGGACAATCCCGTGGCCCCGGGCCATCCGGATCATCCGGTAGCACCCGGTAATCCAGACAGCCCCGTTCTGCCGGGCCACCCGGATAACCCGGCAATGAGCGGTCTGCCGCAGACCGGTCAGCTGAACTGGCCCGTGCCGGTGCTGGCTGTCAGCGGTGTGGTGCTGTTTGCATTCGGCTGGGCGTTGGATCGCAAGTACCGCACAGTATAATTTCCTTCTGATACAACAAAGAGGACCCGATGCATCTGCATCGGGTCCTCTTTTTCGGTTTCTTTTATGCAGTCAGGGTTTACTGCTGCTGTGCCTGCTGCTCGGCGCGCTTGGCTTCCAGCGCCAGAATGGCATCGCGGCGGCTCAGGTTGATGCG
>ENA-OUPO01000601-OUPO01000601.1-human-gut-metagenome-genome-assembly--contig:-NODE-601-length-14296-cov-3.5475_pt1 | contig 14296 bp, 13 predicted proteins | sample MGYA00237940_ERZ548809 | MGnify/ENA primary metagenome ERZ548809 (study PRJEB26490, sample SAMN05194695) | human gut metagenome | biome: terrestrial biome; feature: human-associated habitat; material...
GCTTCCGCTGAGCCGCAGCGCACCGCTCCGGCTGCCAGCCCCGCTCAGGCTGCCCCGACTCGCAACGTCGGCGGTACCGAGCTGCCCAACTTTGGCAACGATCAGTTTGAGCTTCCCGACTTCCTCAAGCGCGGCAGCTTCTAAGTCGTTCTTCGCATTGTTTTGCACAGGGGCGCGTCCGTATGGATGCGCCCTTTTTGTTCTCGTTTGTAAACGAAAGCCTCCAATCTCCTTACGTTCCCTTTACGTTTGGTCCCTACCGCTGCGGGTATCCTTTTAAAGAAGTATGACAGCCGTATAAACACGGACTGCGCGGCGACGCCGCGGTACTTGTTGTAATAGGAGGCTTTAGTATGGCAGCACGTGCGGACAACGTTTCGCGTGTCGACCATGATGGAGTTACGTTGGTGGAGGGTTCGACGACCGATGTTCGTTTTGCCTTTACCGAGCGCACCGGCGGTGTTTCCGAAGATGCGTACTCCTCACTCAATCTGGGCTCGCATGTAGGCGATGACCCCTTTGCCGTTCAAGAAAATCGTCGTCGAGCGCTCGAAGCCATGGGCGCCGCTGAGTGCGAGCATAATCTGCTCGTGCCCAATCAAGTACATGGTGACCACGTCGTGACGGTGACCTCGAACGGTGCCGATGATCTCGAGAACATTCGTGAGCAGATTGCCGAGGGCTGTGATGCCCTCGTCTGTACGGCCCATGAGGTGCCCGTGATGCTCTGCTTTGCCGATTGTGTTCCCGTGGTGCTGGTGGCTCCCGGCGGCTTTGCCGTGGTGCATTCTGGCTGGAAGGGCACGATTGCGCGTATTTCCGCCAAAGCCTGCCAGGCGCTTTGTGAGGCGGCTGACTGCACGCCGGAGGACATCTCTGCCTATATTGGGCCCCATATCCTGGGCGACGAGTATGAGGTGTCCCAAGAACTTATGGATCGCTTTGCTGCCGAGTTCTCGTGCATCGATGCTACTGCTTCTCGCATGCTCGATCTTTCCGCCGCCATTCGCGAGGCGCTGGTGGATGCCGGTGTCGATGTGAACGGCATTGTGGACACCAAACTTTCCACCGTTCGTCAGAACGACCGCTTTTATTCCTACCGCAACGAGGGCGGCACCTGTGGGCGCCATGCTGCGATCGGCGTGATGCTATGAGAAAGATCGCATCGGTCCTGAGTGCAGCAGTGCTCACGCTCACGCTGTGCGCCTGCTCCTCGGGATCTTCTACCTCTTCCATCACCGTTGCCGGCTCTACGACGTGCCTTCCCATTGCCGAGATCGCGGCCGAGGGCTTTAAAGAGGAGACCGGCATCGACGTGCTCGTCTCCGGCCTTGGCTCATCTGCTGGCATCGAAGCTGTTAGCGCCGGCACCGCCGACATCGCTAGTTCGTCTCGTGGCCTCAATGCCGACGAGCAGGATTTGGGCCTGACCCCGATCGTAATCGCACACGACGGCATTGCAGTCATCGTGAACGACGACAACCCCGTCGATAACCTCTCGACCGAGCAGCTCCGCGATATTTACGCCGGCAAGATCACCAACTGGAAGGAAGTTGGCGGAGAGGACCTGAAGATCCAGGTCATCAACCGAGACGAGGCGTCCGGCACGCGTGAGGCCTTCCGCACCATCGTGATGGACGGCACCTCCTTCGATCGCCGCTCGGCCGTTCTTTCGGGCACGGGCCAGGTGCGTGACGTGGTATCTCGTTCGCGCGGGGCCATCGGCTACATTTCGCTGGGCTTCGTCGATAGCCTCAACGCCAAGACCTCGGTCAAGGCCGTCTCGGTCAATCATGTCGAGGCATCCGAGAAGACGGTCGCGAGCGGCGGCTATCCCATCTCGCGCGACCTTTACTTCTTTGTGAAGGGTGCGCCTTCGCAGCAGGCGCAGGATTACATCGACTACGTGACGTCCGAAAAGATGGACAAGCAGATTCGCGAGGCGGGCTTTATTCCCGTCACCAACGACGAGAAGGGGAGTGAGTAGCATGGAAGCACAGGAAAACTCCCAGACTGAGCAGAATGCTCAGGCGCCCAAGAAGCGCGAGCTGGCGCTCGTATCGCGCAGTACCTATATCAAGGAGAAGGCGCTGCAGTGGATCTTCTTTGCCTGCGCGTTCTTGGCGGTCGTTACCGTCATCCTGATTTTTGTCTTCACCACGTACTCGGCGCTGCCCGTCTTTACTGACATCGGTCTGGCGGACTTCTTTAGCTTTACGTGGGCGCCCTCTGAGGGCCACTACGGCATCATGTCGCTGCTTGCCGGCTCAGGTCTGGTGACCGTCGGTGCGCTCGCCATGGGCGTGCCGCTAGGTGTGGGTACGGCCGTATACCTGGTCGAGATCGCCGGTAAGCGCGTGCGCAAGCTTATCAGCCCTGCCGTTGACCTGTTGGCCGGCATCCCTTCTATCATCTATGGCTTCTTTGGAATGATCATCATCCGTCCGTTTATCGCGCAACTGACCGGCGGTCTTGGTTTTGGTGCGCTGACGGCGTGGTTCGTGCTCGCCATTATGATCGTGCCCACCATCACGACGCTTACCATCGATGCCCTCAATTCCATTCCCATGGGCATTCGCGAGGCGTCGTATGCCATGGGCGCCACCAAATGGCAGACCATCTATAAGGTCGTGTTACCTGCCGCCAAGCTGGGTATCGTGGATGCCATCGTGCTGGGTATGGGCCGTGCCATCGGCGAGACCATGGCCGTGCTCATGGTCGTGGGTAACGCCCCGGTTATTCCCGACAGCATTGCGAGCCCCATCTCGACGCTCACGAGCCAGATTGCGCTCGACATGAGCTATTCCTCGGGTCTGCACCGCTCGGCGCTGTTCGGCATGGGCGTGGTCCTGTTTATCATCTCCGCCACGCTGGTGGGCATCGTCCGTCTGATTTCCAAGAAGAAGAGGGGGTAGGCTATGTCCGATTCCGTTGACACGACGGTCGATACGACCTCGTCGCGCGAGCGCATCAAGCGTGCCCTTTCCCACGGCAAGAAGGGCCGCATCAACAAGGACCTGTCCAACAAGATCATGCTTGGCGTGTTTCGTGCCGCTGCCTACATCACCACGCTGGTGCTGGTCGCTATCATCGCCTACGTGGTCATTAACGGCCTGCCACATATCTCGCTCGACTTTATCTTCGGTTGGCCCCAGGGCGTCAACGCCGAGGGCGGAATTTGGCCCACGATCGTCTCGACCGTCTACGTGACGGCGCTCGCCATGCTTGTCTGCACGCCGATCGCTGTGCTGGCAGCCGTCTATCTGGCCGAGTACGCCAAGCAGGGCAAGATCGTCGAGCTCATTCGCTACGCTGCTGACGCTTTGGCCTCGGTGCCCTCCATCGTTATGGGCCTGTTTGGCTACGCCTTGTTTGTCGAGGCTATGGGTCTTGGCCTTTCGATGGTCTCGGCCGCTCTGGCACTCGCGCTCTTGATGCTTCCCATTGTCATGCGCACCACCGAAGAGGCCATTCGCGCCGTTCCACGCTATATCCGTTGGGGCGCGTACGGTCTGGGCGCCACCAAGTGGCAGGTTGTCTCCAAGATCGTGCTTCCTTCTGCCTTTGGCCGTATTGCCACGGGCATCGTCCTCGCCATCGGCCGTGCCATTGGCGAGACCGCGGTGGTGCTCTACACCATGGGCCAGGCCATAAATCTACCTATTTCGCCGCTCGATTCCGGCCGCCCCATGACGGTTCACCTGTACCTGCTTGCCAACGACGGCATCAACATGAACGCAGCCTACGGCACCGCGCTCTTGCTGATGGTGATCATTTTGGCCTTCAACCTGTTTGCGCGCTTCCTGTCGCGCAAACGTCGCTAGTTAAGGAGTCCCATGTCCGTTTATCAGTCCGCTCCCACGCTGGAGCAAGCGGCCATTACGGCCAAGGATTTCAACTTTTGGTACGGTGACTTTCATGCGCTGACGGGGCTCGACCTCAACATCGCCAAAAACGCCATCACCTCCTTCATTGGCCCTTCGGGCTGCGGCAAGTCGACGTTTTTGCGCTGCATCAACCGCATGAATGACCTGATCGAGGGTACGCGCGTCGAGGGCACCATGACGCTCGACGGCAACGATATCTATGCCGAGGGCGTCGACCCGGTCGACCTCCGTCGTCGCGTGGGTATGATCTTTCAGCAGCCCAACCCGTTTCCCAAATCCATCTACGAGAATGTCGCCTTTGGCCCTCGTCTGCAGGGCGTGACTAGCAAAAGCGACCTCGATGACATCGTGGAAGAATCGCTCAAGCGCGCCAACCTCTGGAAAGAGGTATCCAATCAGCTCAACAAGGATGGTTTGGCGCTCTCGGGCGGTCAGCAGCAGCGTCTGTGCATCGCGCGTGTGCTTGCGGTGCAACCCGATGTCCTTCTGATGGACGAGCCCTGCTCCGCCATCGACCCCACGTCCGTCTCTAAGGTCGAGGATCTGATGGCCGAGCTGGCGCCCGAGATGACGATCATCATCGTCACGCATTCAATGCAGCAGGCAGCTCGTATTAGCGATTACACCGCATTCTTCTTGCAGGAAGTTGCCGGCGAGCCCGCCACGCTCATCGAGTATGGTCAAACCGACGCGATCTTCACCAGCCCGGTGGACTCGCGGACGGAAGACTATATCACCGGCCGCTTTGGCTGATCGGTGTGACTAGTCCCAAGCCGATCGGACCTGGTCCGGTGCGTATTCACTGTGCGGGCGGCATGACCGCACCCAACTGATTGGAGTGAACCATGCGCAAACTGTTTTCCCGTCAGCTCATCGAGGCCCGCCACGAGATGCTGAGCATCTACGAGGCCGTCGATCTGGCCCTCCACGATGCCGTTAAGGCCTATGTGACCGACGACCGCAAGCTCGCCACCAAGACCAAGAAGCGCACGCTTTCGATTGACGCGCGCTGCGCTAACTTGGAGGCCGTGTGCTACAACCTGATCGCCACGCAGTCACCGGTCGCCTCCGACTTCCGCTTGCTGCAGACGATCATCTACGTCGACTTTAACCTGCAGCGCATGACCGATAAGGTTCGCCAGATCTGCCGCGCCACGCGTCACATGGTCAAGGCCGACATCTCGCTGCCCCAAGAGCTCGTCGGTACGGTTGAGGCCGAAGCCGAAGCTGTTTACCAGGTGCTGGGCTCTTCGCTTTCCGCGCTCGTCACCAATGATATGTCCATCATCTGCAACTTGGCCGTCGAGGACGAGCCAGTGCACGCCGCCTACGAGAAGTTCTTCCGCACCTTTAACCGTATGGATACGGGCGACTTTATGGACGACGACAGCAACTATGACGACCTGCGCCGCGCCATCATGGTTTCGCGCTACCTCGATCGCATTGCCTCGATTTCCATCGATGCCGCCTGCCGTCTGACCTTCCTGTTGACCGGACAGCGTATGACTGCCGGCGATATCGCCCGCACTGATGAGGATGAGCTCGAGAGCATGCGCGTGCCTTCGGGCGAGGGTGTTATCATGAGGCCCGCCGTCGATGCGCGCTACGTTGCCAAGGTGCCCGCTAACGAGGTCAGCGAGGGTCTTCGCTGCCTGCTCGATCATCTTGAGGACGAGGACGATGGCGAGGACGACGAGGAGTAAATAACCCCGTTCGTCGAAAGATTGTAAATACCTAAGTGAGCGCGGCCTTGCACATGCGGGGCCGCGCTCTTGCGTTAGCATGGGACTACTTGTTTGGCTGTCAGCGGAGGCGATTAGCAATGGATAACTATTTGGACTTGATGCGCGCTCGCCGCGAGCAGATTCTGGAACGTTTTTATGCGGCGCTCGATCGCGCAGGCCGTCCCCACGACGCCGCGAGCCTCATTGCCGTGTCCAAGACCGTTGGTGTCGATGAGACCGTTGCCGCCATCCAGGCGGGGTATCGCCATTTTGCCGAGAACCGCCCACAGGAGCTGGTTCGCAAGCTCACGGGTCTGGCGGAGCATCCGGAGTTGCCCGAGGTGCGCTTCGATATGATCGGCAACCTGCAGACCAATAAGATCAATGCGGTGCTGGGCTCAGCCGAGCTGATTCACTCGGTGGGTTCGCTGCATCTGGCGCAGGCGATCTCGAGCCGTGCTGTCCGCAAGATTGAGGCAGGTGAGCTCGCCGGCCCCCAGCGTGTGCTCATTGAGGTCAATGTGAGTGGTGAGGAGTCGAAGGGAGGCTTTTCGCCCGATGAGATTCGCGCCGCCGCGGGTGAGCTTGCGGAACTTGAGGGAATTTGCGTTCAGGGGCTTATGACTATGGCGCCCCGGGGGAATAAGGATGTGGCACGCCGCACCTTTGCGGGGCTTCGTGAGCTGAGGGATGAGCTGGAGGCGGCGCATCCCGATTTGAACCTGCCTGAGCTTTCCTGCGGCATGAGCGAGGACTTTGAGCCTGCCCTTGAGGAGGGCTCTACGCTCGTTCGCCTGGGCAGGGTAGTATTTAGCCCGGAGTTTGCAGTAAAATAAGGTTCTGAAGTGCGCACTGATTATCGGGGCGCCTGCACTAAACCGCGAGAGGACACAACCATGGGCTTCCTTGACGAGATTAAAAATAAGATGCACTTGGGCGGCCAGCAGGGTTACGACCAGGGTTATGGCCAGGACGACGACTACGGCTACGATGACGGCTATGACGATAGTTATCAGGGCAACGGCTACAGCGGTGCTTCGGGCGAGGGCTTCTACACCCAAGACGAGCCGAGTAACGGCCTGCTTGGTCAGACGCGCCGTGGTGAAGCTGAGTCGGTTGCCGTGTATACGCGCTCCGGTCAGCTGGTCGGCGATGACTCCCGCCATGCCACGACGTATAACCCGCCTTCGCGCTCGCAGGACAGTGTTGCGAGCGGTTATCGTCCTGGTGCCTATGACACGCCGTCGAGCTACGCCGAGAACACCCGCGCCCGTGCCGCCGCTGCGCCCGCGCCTGCACCGAGCGATGCCTCGGCCTATGCGAGCAATATCATCAACGCCACGCCGCAGCTGCCGGCCTATGTCCTGCGCCCCGAGAGCTATGACGACGTGGAGACCGTGGTGCGCCGCGTTCGCACCAAGCAGCCTGTCGCACTGATTTTTGTGGGCGTACGCACCGAAGTTGCCAAGCGCGTCTTGGACTTCTCTTACGGCTTTGCCTGCGGTCTGGGTGCCACGGTCAAGGAGGTGGGCGACCGCGTGTTCATGGTGCTGCCCGCCGGTTGCGAGGTCAAAGATTCCGATCTCAAGAAGCTTCGTGCGGACGGCTACCTTAAGTAAAGACAAGACGAGGAGATTCCCATCAACATCTACACTATCGTCCAGCTGGTCAACACGCTGTTCAACTTCTATTCCACGCTTATTGTCGTCTACTGCTTTATGACGTGGATTCCCATGAAGCAGGGTGGTTTGCTTCGGGATATTGCCGCGGTGCTTGATAGCGTGTGCGGTCCGTGGCTCAACCTGTTCCGTCGTTTCATCCCGCCGATGGGCGGTATCGATTTTTCGCCGGTCGTTGCGATTATTGCGTTGCAGTTGGTGCAGAGGCTGGTTCTGCAGCTTCTTATAGGTATACTCGTGTAGAACTGACTTAGTAACTTACGTCGGGCGTGTAGCGCCGAGGCGATGAAAAAGGAGACTTGTTATGGCTATTACCCCTGCAGACATCCAGGCTCAGACTTTCTCTGAGGCCAAGCGTGGCTACGATCCTGCCGAGGTCGACGTCTTCTTGGAGACGCTGTCCTCCGAGGTTGACGCTATGCTCGCTAAGATCGTCGACCTTAAGGGTCGTCTGACTGCTACCGAGCAGCAGCTTGCCGATGCGCAGGCTCAGCTTGCCCAGGCTCAGGATGCCCCCGCCCAGGCCGTTCCTGCCGCCCCCGTGGCTGCTCCCGCCCCTGACTTCTCCGCTCAGGAGCGCCAGATTTCCGCTGCCCTGATCGCTGCCCAGCAGACCGCTGAGACCATCGTCAACGATGCCAATGAGAACGCTGAGCGTATTCGCAACGAGGCTGACGCCAAGGCCCGCGAGGTTATCCGCCAGGCTCTGACCGAAAAGCAGGCCGAGCTCGAGGAGATCGATCGTCTCAAGGCTTCTCGTGAGGAGTTCAAGGCCGAGTACCTCAAGCTCATCCAGCACTTCATGGACGATGCCCAGAACTCCTTCCCGGCCGACCTCATGGCCTCCACGCCGGTCGGTTCCGCCGCTTCTCCGGCTGTGACCGTTCCTGCTGCCGAGCCGCTGCCCGTCGCCGAGCCGGTTATCCCCGTTGCCGATCCCTTCGCACCGATTGACAATTTCGCCGCCGACGACCTGGACTAACATCCAGCTATCATGTAGCGCCTAGAAAGGGCCCGCAGTTTGCGGGTCCTTTTTTTGTGGCTGTACGCAGTCTGCAAAACAAAACGCCGAGTCCTGCGTTTGAGGGCACAGAACTCGGCGAACCGGTGAGCGGTCAAAGGTAGATTTAAGGCATGTACTAAAAATCTACTTGAGGAGGAAGTCGGGGAGGGGAATGGTACGGGCCTCGCGTTGCTCGGGGTCGGCGATATGGTCGGCAGGATGGCCGCAGACGAGCATGTGATAGGGATAGATGCCCTCGGGCAGGCTGAACTGCTCACAGACCACCTCGGGCTTAAAATGGCACACCCAGCACGTACCCAGGCCCTGCTCCTCGGCCTCCATCATCATCTGATCGCAGACGATCGAGGTGTCGATGGCACTGGAGTTCATCTGGTCATAAGGGCGCACCCAAGCATCGTCAGTAACGCTGCAAATAAGAAAGATAAGCGGAGCCCCAAAGATAGACCCATCACGAGCAAACCGAGGCTGACAAGCAGCAGCCTTCTCCAGAAGCTCAGGCGTATCCAACACCATCACACGGGTTGGATGATTATTACAAGCAGAAGGAGCAATGCGCCCCGCCTCAACAATAGCATCCACCACAGCCTGCTCCACAGCCCGAGCCTCAAATTCACGACAAGAATACCGAGACCGAGCCAGATCCAAATATCCCATAACCAAACCCTCCAAAGTCAGCGAATCAATCCAAAGCAATCCAAAGGGTACCCAAAGCCCCATCCACCCAAACGCTCAGTACAACCTCAAAGTATTCATTCGGGCATAAAAGGTCGCATCAGCCAAGCCACCACCACGCTCAAACCCTCAGCCAAGGTTCCAATGGCAGTACGTAAGGGAGCGGGCCCGACCACTGATGCCTTTTGAACGACTCTGCTTGCAGCCGGAGTGAAAAAGGCATCAGTGGTCGGGCCCGCGACCGGTGGGATACGTACGGCTAATTAACTGTTCTTCATGACAATCGAATCCACAACATCAGCCACATTCTCACAGCAGTCAGCGCAGTACTCCAGGAAGGCGTAAACGTCACGCCAGGCGATGACCTCGAGCGGGTCCTTGCCGTTGACGTGCAGGTTGCGCATAGCGTTGATGTAGAGCTCGTCGGCCTCGGACTCAATCGTGTTGATCTGGATGACGAGTTCGCGCAGGGTCTTGGACTTGCGGTAGTTGGGCAGCTCGACCATCAGGTCCTTCATGGCGCGGCAGGCGTCGGTCACCTTGTGGGCGATCACGATGGCATCGGGATGGATGCTCTGGATGTTGGTGAAGTAGACGCGCTGCACGACGCCCTCGATACGATCGAGCACGGTGTCGAGCGAGCAGCTCATCAGGTCCAGGTCCTCGCGCTCAAGCGGGGTGATAAAGGCCGTGAGCAGAGCGTCCTCAAGCTCATGGTGCTTCTTATCGGCCGCATGCTCGATCGCGTGCATCTTGTTGAGCATATCGTGAATCCTTGCGGGATCGAAGTTCTCGAAAATCTTGGTGAGCAGCTCAGCGGCCTGGACGGCAAGGTCGGCGCAGGCGACGTAGTTGTCGAAGTAGAACGAATCGGGTTTCTTTGCCATGAGTGGGTCCTTTCGAGGCGAAGTCGGGTGGGCGAGGTTTTGCGGTCCGGATGGACGCTCGGTTTGACTAGAGGAACATCATGAACAGCTTGGCCATGACAAAGCTGATGAGTCCGCAGGCGGGGAAGGTGAAGAACCAGGTGAACATCATGTCCTTGACCACGCCGAAGTTGATGGCCGAAAGGCGCTTGACGGCACCGACGCCCATGATGGCGCAGGTCTTGATGTGGGTGGAGGACACGGGGATACCGGTAAGGGTGGCAAGCAGCAGATTCGCGGCGCCCGCGAGGTCGGCGGAGAATCCCTGATACTTCTCGAGCTTGACCATGCTCTGGCCGACGGACTTGATGATGCGCTCGCCGCCCACGCTGGTGCCGATGCCCATGGTGGCCGAGCACAGCAACATGATCCAGATGGGGATGCCGGCATCACCGACGCTGGTCTGGCCGTTGGCGAAGGCCACGCCTAGAAAGAGCACGCCGATGAACTTCTGTCCATCCTGCGCGCCATGCATAAAGCTCATGGCCGCAGCGCTCGCGATCTGAGCGTATTTAAAGAAGACGTTTGCACGTCGCCTATTGGCGGCGGCAAACAGAATCGAGACGAGTTTGCACAGGATCCAGCCCATGACAAAGCCCAGACCGATGGAGAGCGCCAGGCCGTAGATGACCTTCATCCACTCGTGGACGTTGACGCTGTTCGCGCCGCCGAGGGCGATAGCGGCACCGGTCAGGCCGGCGATAAGGCTGTGGCTTTGCGAGGTGGGGATGCCAAAACGCGATGCCGTGGCACCGTAGACGACAATGGAGAACAGAGCCGCGCAGAGGCACGCAAGCGCCATGGTGCTGTTTCCGCCAAAGTCGACGATATGTGAGATGGTGTTGGCGACGCTCGCGTTAAAGTGCGTCATGATGAGCACGCCCAAGAAGTTGAATGCGGCGCTCATGAGAATGGCGGCGCGGGCGGGCATGCAACGCGTAGTGACGCAGGTCGCGATGGCGTTGGGCGCGTCGGTCCATCCGTTGACGAAGATGGCGCCGAGCGCGAGAATCACGGTGACGGCAAGGACTGGGTTCGACACAATTTGGCCGAGGAAGGTTGAGAACGTTACGTCCATATATGGGCTTTCTCGAAGTTTGCAGACACGTTACAAAAACATGATAAATCGTATCACCTCCTGTGGGTTTCTTTCCCGAGTTCTGATGGGAGAAGTGAATTTTTTGGCACTAAAATTGAATATTAGCCCTGTTGACCGCGGGTATTCTTTTTGCTAACACGTCGTGCGGACGTGCGCATGCGGCCCGACACCCCAAAACCACAGTCTGTTCGCTTTACAACATACAAACATGCGTTCGATAATAGAGGGCATGGAATATCGACAGACAGACGGCAAAACTCGGCGCGTGCACAAGCAGTATGTGGACGTCGTGGCTCGCATCCTCGCGGGCGGACAGGTCGTGCCGGTCACCGTCTGCTGGGTCGACGGCCGTTGTTTTACGATCGACGAAATTATCTCGACCGTTGGGTTTGGCCTGATGGTCCACGGCATCCGTACGGCAACATATAAGGTGCGTTTTGGTGGGCACGCGACCGAGCTGTATCTGGAGGACCAGACACGCGAGCGGGCGGACGGCTCGCAGGCGCACGTGATGCGTTGGTGGGTCTGGGCCTTTGATCGTACGCTTGAGGGCGAGCGCCGTAGGTAAGGACGTACAGCATTCGGGTACAATGGCAGGAATCTTGTCACCTACGGCGCTGTCGTGCGCTTTTTGAAAGGACGAACCTATGAACGATATCCAGGGCTATCAGAACGGCCCCGTCGAGAGCGGCGCAAGCCGCGCCAAGGAGATGTCGCCGCGCGCGTACAATCTCGCCATGTCTGCCCTGATCTTCTTGGGCTTTTGCGCCATGGGCGCCGGCGCCTACTTTACGAGCACCATGGCGTTTGCGCGCATGATGATGAGCGGTGCTGCTCTGCCGCTGGTCTTTGGTTCGTTTATCCTGACCATTGTCGGCATGGTCATGATGTCGGCCGCCGCCAGCAAGCAGTCCGTGGGCCTGTCCCTTGTGGGCTACGTAATCTTTGCGAGTACCTTTGGCCTGACCGCGTCGTTTGGCCTTGCCAACTACGACCTGCCCACCATCAACACTGCCTTTATCGCCACGGCCGCCATCACCTTTGTCTTTGGCGCCTTGGGCGTGACGTTCCCCAAGTTTTTCCAGCGCGTATATGGCATCGGTTTTGGCATTCTGCTCGCCACTATTCTGGTTGAGATCGTGCTGATGTTCATGGGCGTCTCGCAGACCATCACCGACCTGATCGTGATTGTGGTGTTCGCCGGCTTTATTGGCTACGACACCTATGTGGCAACGACGGTGCCGCCCACGCTGCCCAACGCCGTGCTTATGGCATCCAACCTGTTTGTGGACATCATCAACGTGTTCCTGCGCATTCTGAACATCCTCGGCCGTCGCGATTAAAGCGCGGCATTGCGACGCTTCCTGCCGGACACGATAAAACGATGCGACAGGCGGCCCTTCGGGGCCGTCTTTTTTGTGCGCGGCGGGGTATCATGGATGGGAAAAGCCGATAGCGGCAGCGACAGGAAAGGTGGCCATGTATGGCAGACGTCGACAACAGGAACCGTAACCGCAGGTCCAACCGAGCGGGTCAGCCCAATCCCAAACGCGAGGCGCGTGCCAAGGCCGCCGAGCGCCATGTGGCGGCTGTGTCCGAGGCCTGCGCCAAGGACATCGAGCGTTCGCTTGCCGGCGTGTGCGAGTTCGATGGTATGCCTGCCGGTTTTGTCGCGGCGATGAAGGCCAAGGCCCAGAAGGCAGCGGCTGCTGAGGAACATGCTGCCGAGGAGTCTGAGGCCGCCGAGGTCGAGGCTGCTGAGGTTGAGGCTGCGGTCGATGCCGAGGTGGCGCCCGAGCCCGTCGAGGAGGTCACCGAAGCCGAGCCCGCGCCTGCCGCCGAGGAGCCCGCTCCGGTCCTGCCCGAGGTCACCGTGCTCGACGCCTCTGCCACGCAGGCCATTCTGGATAACGGCCGAGGCTACGCGCAGTTCTGCGACATGGCCGTGCTCGCCTTCGCCTCGTTTACCAACCCGGGCGGTGGCTACATCCAGGGCTATCTGGGTCAGGAGGCCACGCTCTGTGCCGATTCATATCTGTACAACGTCCTCGATAAGCAGCGTAAGTGGTACGGCGAGAACCGTCGCCGCAACATCAACTGCGAGCTCTATCGCAACCGCGCCCTGGTGGTGCCTGCGGTGCGCTTCGACCGCAACCACGTGCATGCATACGCCGACGTAATCGTCGCCGCTGCACCCAACGCCAAGCGCGCTCGCCAGGAGTACCGCGTGAGCGACGATGCCTTGCTTGACGCCCTGCGCGACCGTATTCGCTTTGTGCTTGCTATCTGCGATGAGCTGGGTCGCGAGAAACTCGTACTGGGTGCTTGGGGCTGCGACAACAACGGCTTTGACGCCGAGGCCGTGGCCGAGCTCTTCCGCAAGGAGCTCGCGTCGGGCGACTTTAAGGTCAAGCAGGTCTTCTTTGCCGTGCCCTCTACGCGCTGGGACGAGGACTTTGCCAAGTTCGAGCACGTGCTGGCAAACTTCCCCGAGCGCAACGAGGGGTCCTATGCCCAGGTTGCCGCCCGCGCCGCAGCCGCTCGTGCCGCCGAGCAGGCCCAGGCAGCAGCCGAGGACGATGAGGACGAGGACGACTGGCGCAAGTACTTGTAAGCGGTGCGCGCGATGTGATAAGCCAAGCCGACGGGAGGGATCGCCCCCGTCGGCTTTTTACCGAATGGGGAGTTCAAGATGAAAAACGTTCTGTGCTTTGGTGACAGCAACACCTATGGCTATGATCCGGCGGGTATGCGCGACGGCACCGCGGTGCGCTATGCGCAGGATGTGCGCTGGTGCGGCGTGGCCCAACGTGACTTAGGCGAGGGCTGGCATGTAATTGAAGAAGGCCTCAACGGCCGCACGACGGTACGCGACGACATGTGCCATCTGGACACCAATCTTAACGGCATCCGCGCACTTCCGATGCTGCTCGAGGCCCATAAGCCGCTGGACGCCATTGTGATCATGCTGGGCACCAACGACTGTAAGACGGTCTTTAACGTGACAGCTTCCGATATCGCCCGTGGCGCCATGGCGCTGATTCGTGCGGTGCGTGCATTTCCCTGGACCAATGCCGCACCCTGCCCGCGTATTCTGCTGATGGCACCTATCAAGATCAAGCCGCAAATCGCCGATGTATATATGACCGATTTTGACGAGCGTTCCGTCGAGGCCTCGGAGCATTTTGGTGAGTACTACGCACATGTGGCTGAGCAGTTTGGCTGCGACTTTTTGAATGCCGCCGACTTTGCCGAGCCGGGCGATATCGACTATCTGCATATGAT
>ENA-OUPO01000604-OUPO01000604.1-human-gut-metagenome-genome-assembly--contig:-NODE-604-length-14210-cov-64.2923_pt1 | contig 14210 bp, 10 predicted proteins | sample MGYA00237940_ERZ548809 | MGnify/ENA primary metagenome ERZ548809 (study PRJEB26490, sample SAMN05194695) | human gut metagenome | biome: terrestrial biome; feature: human-associated habitat; material...
CTGGCCGAAGTGCTGACCCGCAACTGACCTCATCGCAATAATTCAAAATAAAACGCGTGCGCGTCCGGATGGTTTCCGCCCGGACGCACACGCGTTTTGTTTTATGTACGAAATTAGTATGACTCGACATTCCGCATAGATTCGAAGAAGAATCAATGACACGCCCATCGCAAATGCGATAATTCCATAATCACAGCAGGCATGTTGCAGCTTCTCTCGCTTGAGAAAGGTAAAGGCATTAAAACCCTAAAGTGTATACGTTTACAAATAGCAATCTAGATATTGACTTTGAGACTTATATACTCTAATGTTATCGTATACATGATAGCTTTATGAGCTACTCACTTCGACGAAGAAAGAAAGGAGCAAATATGCAGAACGGGGATTTTCGCTAAACCGGCTGCAGCGCCAATGATGTACGTCCAATTACTTCAGCCAGTACAACGCAGCAACATCTACAGCAGGTAACCCCGTTGCCACCTAGCTGTTAAGGCAACGGTGCCTATGTATGCCACCGCAGCACATTTCAACAGCAACCATGAGGTGCTGTCCATAGATGAACAACACCTCTCATACAAACTGCATCTAGCAACGTCAAAGAAGAAGGCTTTCATGACTGATTTCAATCGTTCCAAGCTTCCCGACAGCGTCCGTTCGAACGGCGCCACCCCGAATCCATGGTGGGCCAACGCGGTGGTCTACCAGATCTACCCGCGTTCCTTCCAGGATTCCAACGGCGACGGCATCGGCGACCTGAAGGGCATCACCAGCCGCCTCGACTACCTCGCCGACCTCGGCGTGGACGTGCTGTGGCTGTCCCCGGTCTACAGGTCCCCGCAGGACGACAACGGCTACGACATCTCCGATTACCAGGACATCGACCCGCTGTTCGGCACCCTCGAGGACATGGACGAACTGCTCGCCGAGGCGCACAAGCGCGGCCTGAGGATCGTGATGGACCTGGTCGTCAACCACACGTCCGACGAGCACGCCTGGTTCCAGGCTTCCCGCGACAAGAACGATCCTCATGCGGATTGGTATTGGTGGCGTCCCGCCAAGCCGGGCCATGAGCCGGGCACTCCGGGCGCCGAGCCGAACCAGTGGGGCTCCTACTTCGGCGGCTCCGCATGGGAGTACGACCCGAAGCGCGGCGAATACTTCTTCCACCAGTACTCCAAGAAGCAGCCCGACCTCAACTGGGAGAATCCCGAGGTGCGCAAGGCCGTCTACAAGATGATGAATTGGTGGATGGATCGCGGCATCGACGGCTTCCGCATGGACGTCATCACCCTCATTTCGAAGAAGGTCGACAAGAACGGACGTCTGCCGGGTGAGGAAGGTTCCGAAATCGCCGATCTGCCGGTCGGAGAGGAAGGATATTCGAATCCGAACCCATTCTGCGCGGACGGCCCAAGGCAGGACGAGTTTCTTGCCGAAATGCGTCACGAGGTCTTCGACGGTCGCGAAGGGTTCCTGACTGTAGGCGAGGCTCCGGGCATCACCCCAGCTCGTAACGAACACATCACTGACCCAGAAAACGGCGAACTAGACATGCTGTTCCTGTTTGAGCATCTGGATGCCGATTGCGAGGACAATACCAAGTGGAAGCCGACCAAGCTCAGACTTCCCAAGCTGAAGGAGATTCTCAACGGCCAACAGAATGCGGTATCCAAAGCCGGCTGGGCCAGCCTGTTCTTCGATAACCATGACCAGCCGCGCATCGTCTCCCGCTGGGGCGACGACTCCACCAAGGAGACTCGCGAGGCATCGGCGAAGGCGCTTGCCCTGCTGCTGCACATGCACCGCGGCACCCCGTACATCTACGAAGGCGAGGAACTGGGCATGACCAATGCCCACTTCACCAAACTTGACCAGTACCGCGACCTCGAATCCCTAAACGCCTACAGGCAGAGAGTTATCGAAACCGGAGTGCAGGACTCCGAATCCATGATGCATGGAATCGCAGAACGCAGCCGAGACAACGCGCGTACGCCGATGCAGTGGGACGACTCCAAGTACGCCGGCTTCACCGCGCCGGACGCAGCCACCGAACCGTGGATCAGCGTCAACCCGAACCACGTGGAAATCAACGCCGCAGCGCAATGCGATGACCCGAAATCCGTGCACGCTTTCTATAAGCAGCTCATAGATCTAAGGCACAGGAATCCAGTCGTGGCCGCAGGAGATTTCCAGCTGCTGGACGCGTCGGATCGACAGGTGTATTCGTTTGTCCGCGCTCTTTCGTCCAAGGACGGGCAGGCTGCTAAACGACTTCTTGTCATGGTCAATGTCTCGGGAGAGATTGCACGCATTCCGTCGGAAACAGCGGACTTGCTTTCCCTCGATGTCGACGAATCCCGAATCATCATAACAACGCACGATTCAGCTCACACCAAACTTTCGCTTACGAAGCGTGAACTGGCTCCATGGGAGGGAGTGACGATCGAACTTTAATTACCATGCTTAGCATGTAACGTTTCACTCATCATAAGTGGACAGATGGCGGGCAAAATTCCATTCCCCTCAACCCGCCATAGCCCTTCCGACAAACGGTATCAATAACCGGAAATCGGAACGTGCTCTCATCCTGGTGACATGGATTTGGTTTCCTTCTCTTTCCCAAGTCCTCGCCACCAGGATGTTTTTCTTTAGGAACAACAAAGGGTCAGCCCCATCTGCAAGGCAAGACATTCGCCAATCAAGAATAGGGGAACCGCAACTACGAGCCTTCTCAAAATTCAGATGCTCTTCCCTTGCTTTTATGCATCCTGCATATTCTCCTAAGCATCGACAAAATCAAGAGCATATACGCATAGGACGCACATCCGAGCAGAGAATTTCGCCGTCACATACCCATATGGCATCTCATGACTTCTCCATCAGACTTATGACAGAGGAGCAGTTGAAGCTCTCAATGCAAGATATGTATCCAAAACCCTATTCCGAACTTCAGGCTGTTGTCCACGGATAAGATCCAACACCAGACGCCCCGCCTCAGCACCAAGAAAATCCACTTCCTGATGAACGGTGGTGAGATTGAATTGCTTTGCATAGGTGCTGTCATCAAAACCGACAAGCGACATGTCCTGAGGAACTTTAATACCGCTCCGCATCAGCTTGAATAACAGCGGAATGGCCATCCCATCACTCAAACAACAGACTGCCGTAGGCCGCGGCGAGCATGTCAGCAATTGCGATATCGCGTAATTCTCCGGTTCATCAACTTCACGTGGCACATGAATCAACAAAGGCTCAATGGATTCGCCAACGTCATGGCATGCACGCAGGAAGGCATCGGAACGTAAATCAGCGCTATACGGCAAGGGTGCATGCTTCAATTCGGAACATACAAAACAAACTCTGCGGTGTCCAAGATCATGCAGATGCTTAACAACCAAGCGCATACTGGCATATTCATCAATGCCGATGGTGGCGCTAAAACCCTGTGTAACAGGCACATTGATACCAATCAACGGTATATCAAGACGTCTAAGATCCTCGATTTCCATCACGTCTACACCGAACGACGAGACGACCACGGCATCAACGTTGTGCCGCAATGGAATCTCCTCAAACAGTTGCCGACGATTGGTTACATCGGGAATGTAATACATACAAATGTCATAGCCCTCCGGCTGCAACACATCATTCAACGCCCCACAAATGTGAGAGTTAAACCAAGTAGCCACCGGCTCGCTAATCAGCACGGCAATACGGAACGCTTGTTGTGATTTCAACGCCGAAGCGGAACGTGAGATAGTGAATCCAAGCTCCTGTGCCGCAGTCATAACCTTTTCACGCGTTTCCTGCAACACCTTGTCAGGATGAGCGAATGTTCTCGAAACAGTGGCCGTCGACACGCCGGCTTTATTCGCGACATCTTGCGTCGTGGGCTTCAAATTGATGCCTCATTTCTGTTGTTTTTCAAAGGATAACACCTGTGTTCTCCAAGAAGGGGTTTCTCAGATGAACTCGTATACATCTAAAACCAGTATACATCGTTTGACGGTTGGAAAACTTGATGATATCGTATACATTGTTCCCGCAAATCGAAGTAGATCACAGGGAACAAAGGAGGATTGGAAAATGAAAAACAAGCAATGGATGCTTCGTGCAGTCGGCGTGATTTCTGCTCTTGCTTTGGGCCTCGGCGGACTTGCCGCATGCGGCAACAGTTCCTCGGCGGAAAGCAAGAACGGACGCGTCTACTATCTCAACAAGAAAGCCGAAGAGCAGTCGACATGGGTTAAGCTCGGCAAGGCATTCGAGAAGGAAACCGGCATTCCGGTTCAGATTCAGACCGGCGGCACCGATTACGATGCGACGTTGCGTTCGGAGCTTTCCAAGAAGGCCGCTCCTACGATGTTCCAGGCTGATGGCCCGAGCTTCATGAGCAGCTTCCAGAAGTACGCCAAGGATTTGTCCAACAGCGACATCTACAAGCAGCTTGACAAGAATTACAAGAATCGTGTGCTGACCAACGATGAGGGCAAGCCAATCGCCATTCCTTACGCAACCGAAAGCTATGGCATCATCTACAACAAGGCTTTGCTCAAGAAGTATTTCGACGCCAGCTGGTCAACGGTGAAGTCCGCCGAAGACATCAACAACTTCAAGGCGTTGAAAACCGTCGCGGACGAGATTCAAGCGCACAAGGACGAAATTGGCGTCAAGGGAGCGTTCAGCTCCGCAGGTCTCGACACCAGCTCGGCTTTCCGCTATAACTTCCATCTCCCCAGCGTGCCGCTGTACTACGAATACGCCGATGACGGTGTCGACATGACCAAGGTTCCGTCCAGCGTCAAGGGCACCTATGTCAAGAAGATGAAGAACATCTTCGATCTGTACATTAAGGATTCCACGGTCGAGCCCAGCTCCTTGTCCGGTAAGACCATGGATGATTCAATCGCCGAATTCGCCACAGGCCAGGCCGTGTTCTTCCAGGATGGCGTGTGGGTCTACAACCAGATCAAGGGTCAATCCGTGTCTGACAACGATCTGGGAGTGTTCCCCATCTACATTGGCGCCAAGGGCGAAGAGAACCAGGGCCTGAATCAGGTGATCAGCAATTACTGGTGCGTGAACTCCAAGGTCTCCGAAAAGGATCAGCAGGCCACTGAAAAGTTCCTGAACTGGCTGGTCACTTCCGATACCGCACTTAAGGCCATCTCCCAAGACATGGGACTGGTGTCTCCGTTCAAGAGCTTCGACAACGAGAAGTACCAAGTCACCAATCCGCTGGTAGTCGTCAATCGTGAATACCAGAAGGCCGGAAAGACCGATGTAATCAGCGTTCCTACCGTTTCTCACCAGTGGGAGCAGAATCTCGGTTCCGCAGAGCTTAACTACGCTCAGGGCAATGGCAGCTGGGATGATGTCGTCAAGGTATTCACCAATGACTGGGCCAGCGAATACAAGCTTGCTTACGGCGAGTGAGGAAACCCTGTCATGATCACTATGACCGGTCGGGCCATCAGGCGCTGGTGGCCCCTGTTTGTACTACCGACATGCTTCGCTTTCGCCCTCGGCTTCGTAGTGCCGCTGGTGATGGGTATCTATCTCAGCTTCACCGAATTCACCACGATCACCGATGCCGAATTCGTAGGCTTGAAAAATTATGTCAGAGCATTCCAGGATCCCGACTTCCTGCATGCGCTGCTGTTCACTCTGGCCTTCACCATCGTCACCACCATATTGATCAATGTCGCCGCATTCTTCGTCGCTTATATGTTCACGAAGGCGATGCGCGGTGCGAAACTGTTCCGTTCGGTGTTCTTTATGCCTAACCTCATCGGCGGCATCGTGCTGGGCTATATCTGGCAGCTGCTGTTGAACGGCGTTCTGGCCCACTGGAACATCTCGCTGACATATCACGCCAAATACGGATTCATCGGCATGGTAATCCTAGTTTGTTGGCAACAAATCGGCTACATGATGGTGATTTACATCGCCGGACTGCAAAACGTTCCTGGCGACGTGATAGAGGCCGCTTCCGTGGATGGTGCCACTCCGAAACAGATTCTATGGAGCATCACCATTCCGCTGATGATGCCAAGCATCACCGTCTGCTCGTTCCTTACCGTGACCAATGGATTCAAGCTCTTCGATCAGAACCTCGCTCTGACCAACGGCGCTCCGAGTAACACCTCGGAAATGCTGGCCTTGAATATCTACCGTACGTTCTACGGACGAGCCGGATTCGAGGGCGTAGGCCAGGCAAAGGCAGTGATGTTCTTCATCCTCGTTGCCCTGATTGCCATCATCCAGAACAAACTCACCACCAGTAAGGAGGTCCAAGCATGAACCAGCGCATCAAGCACGGCCCATTCTGGACCGGACTGTTCTCGGTCATTTCTTTGGCGTGGTTGTTCCCGCTTGCTCTAGTGCTGATTAATTCCTTCAAAAAGAAGGTCTACATCTCTGCGGACACCTTCTCCTTGCCAACTGGTCAAGAATTTGCGGGACTCTTCAACTACAAGGATGGCATCGAGAAGACCAACTTCATTGCCAGCTTTGGGTGGAGCCTTGTCATTACGGTCGGTGCAGTGCTTCTCATCCTCCTTTGCACCTCGATGTGCGCTTGGTGGATTGTGCGAGTGAACAACGTCGCATCGAAAATCATCTACGTGTTGTTCCTGTTGAACATGATTGTTCCATTCCAGATGGTGATGTTCCCTCTGTCGAAGATGGCTGACATGCTTGGCCTGAACACCCCATGGGGCGTCTGCCTTGTGTATCTGGGATTCGGCGCAGGACTTCCCGTATTCATCTTCACAGGTACGATCAAATCCATTCCGCAGGAAATCGAAGAATCCGCAATGATTGATGGCGCCGGAGCGGTGCGTACATTCTTCACCATCGTTGTGCCGATGATGCGTTCATCCATCATCACCGTGGCGATTCTACAGACCATGTGGATTTGGAATGACTACCTGCTGCCGTATCTGACCTTGGATCTGCAAAGGTTCAAGACCATTCCAATCGTGATCCAGTATCTGCGTGGAGGCTACGGCAGTATCGATATGGGCGCCCTGATGGCATGCCTGGTGCTGGCGATTATTCCAATCGTCATCTTCTTCGCACTATGCCAGAAGTACATCATCCAAGGCATCACCGCCGGTGCGGTGAAGGGCTGATCCAATATGAACACAGTGTTCGCTAAGGACTCTGTTTTCATGCGAGGCCTTGATATGGTGGCCAACGCCGCGGTACTCACTCTACTTACAGCAGTGTGCAGCATCCCGTTGGTCACCATTGGGGCCGCGCTATCGGCTTCCTACGAAACTGCTTGGGCGGCAAAAGAAGGTCGAGGATACCTGCTTCGCACATATTTCTCGGCATTTAAAAGAAACTTCCCAGTTGCAACGGCCATATGGTCAGTGCTCGCCGCAACTGGATTGATGCTCATTGCTTTATGGCTTTTCACTACCAGCATGGCTGCGATGATAGTGAAAATCATGCTAACGCTGCTATGGCTCATCATCATGGTCTGGGCTTGGCCGTTAACGGCACGCTTTGAAAACTCAGTGATGGCTACTTTACGCAACGCGCTACTGTTCGGTGGCACATCGCCGTTTACGACTTTGGCTGCTCTTATCATTCCAGCCATCGCAATCGGACTAACAGTGGCCAGTCTGCAATGGCTTCCCAAAGGATTGTATCTATTGCTGATACTGGGCTTCGGCATAGTGGTACAACTGCAAATACCACTGTTCGAACATGCACTAAAACCCTATGTAAATAAGGTGGCCGCATAGCAGCAAGCAAGTTTCCAAGCTTTTGAGCAAATACAATAAAGCTCAATCTTTCGGGCGGTAGCAGTGCTACCGCCCATTTACGTTTTCATTCGCATTTCGTATGAACCGCATGACACTTTTCTCTTTAAGGCATTGATAGAACATCCATGCCGAGGTAATAGCAGAAAAAGACATCATTTTGCCATAATAGAATCACATGTTACATGCCCTATATCCGTTGACGATGAAGTGGAGGGATTCGTGGCCATCGCATCCGCGCCAATGCCATACAACACATTGATTGGCCCTGATTATCGCGAAGAGAACGTCTATCCGGAGGAGCACCCCGGCCTGGTAATCATTCACGATTCGCCGGATGAGAAAGTCAAGGCACATTGGCACCCCGGCCTGGAATTCGTCTACTCATCACATGGCAGCTGCCCGTTTATCGTGGACGGGCAGGAAATGCCCCTCAATACCGGCGATCTGCTGCTCATCAATCCATATTCGATTCATTACGGCATACCGACGAACACAGACGGAACGACACCGCTCGTGCTCTCGGTCACATTCAATGACGAGGTTTTGGAACGGCTGTACCCCTTCGCCGACAGGTACATGTTTTCCCTGCGAGCGCCCCGCGCCAACAAAGACGATTTAGCGCGACTCGCACGATTAGGCGAGGACATCATCCGATGGCAGCAGTCCGATGAGGCCATTCGTGGATTCAAGCTCAATATGCTGCTGTACGAACTGCTATCGCTGCTGTATTCGAGGTTCGTTTCCGGGGTACGGCGGCCGGAATTGGTCAGATCCAGAAGAAACATCACCATGCAGATCATCGGATACATGACATCGCACCGCAAACAGCATCTCGAAGCGACCGACGTCGCACGGGAATTCGGATACGGCAGGGAACATTTCTGCCGCCTATTCCGCAAGGCGACCGGCAAAACGTTCAAAGAATTTCTGACCGACCTGCGATTGGACGACGCCTGCAGAAAACTGTCAGGTTCCTCTGCGTCGATAGCCAGCATCGCAAGGGAATGCGGTTCCCCCGATACGCGCGCGCTGCAGACGGCCGTGCAACGCAAATACGGCATACGCGCGCAGGAATACCGCGAACGATACGAAAATCGAAACTGACATCCAATAAGACGTCCAATATGAAAAGGAGGAAATATGACTGGGCCTGCACCAACCATCCGTCGTATGAAAATTGAAGATTATCCGCTGGTATACGGGTTGTGGACGCGATGCACCGGTTTCACCATGAGGGACATCGACGATTCCGAGGATGCGATAAAAACGTTCCTCAAACGCAATCCCGACACCTGTTTCGTAGCCGAAGACGATGGCGGAAGGATTATTGGAGCGATTCTTGCCGGTCACGATAGCAGACGGTCGCGCATCTACCACACGGCGGTCGATCCCGACGCGCGCGGTATGGGCATTGGCTCGCTTTTGGTGGGCCGAGTGGTTGAAGCGCTTCGTGCGATCGGCCTGCCGAAAGTCGCCGTCGGTGTGCCCGCAGACAACGATGCCGGCAACGATTTCTGGGAGCATCAGGGGTTTGCGGTCCGTGACGATTTGGTCTATCGGGAACTACCTCTCTAATACAAGCCGTCCGACAACGAACCGTCCAATACGCTCGCACTTTGTCTCTATAAGCCCGGTTCCGCACTTGCAGCCCGCAACAAATATGTTTTGTATATCAAACGTATTCAAAGACCATGCAATGGAATATCAGACGGAGGAAGACCCGTTCGGAGCGCTTAAGAGAGACGAGCTGCTGTGACGAATGGCGATACGGCGATGTGGCCATCGCTGACCTTGTCATCGTTTTCTCTGAAACATCCGGCATCCTCATCTCACACTTTTATGAGCGAGTTTTTGCCCTTCCGTAACATTTCATGAGGGAGAGCCACCCTTCCATGGCCACCTGCGCACCCTATGCACCCCTTAAAAAACGGCGCCATTCCGCCATGAAATCACCCCCCCTCATCCGAGCATGGCATTGCGCACCCCGTCAAAACATGGCCGTCATCCCTGGTTTCCCGATTTCCGCACTTTTTGAAAAACAGTTTTACCCGATTTCCGCACTTTTCCGGATACCGAGCGGCACTGTTCCGACCGCGCGACTGCATCAAACGCCGATTCCGACGATTCTACAGATTAACGGTAAAACGTCGCGCGGCGACCCGGCCGGCTTGCGGAATGGAGGTCAGGCTTATTCCGCGGCGCCCTTCAGCAGCATCGCGCCAATGCCCTCACCTTGGTGACGCAGGTCTATGGCGAGCCTGCCGTCCCCATCCATGGTCACAATGGTCCGCACGGCCGATCCTTCGCCAAACGCCGGCGACATATGAACATATTTTTAGGAAACGACTGTTCAGCGCTTGCCATCCGCTTCATTCAGATACCGATATACAGTGGATTGCCCAACGCCCATCATCACCGCAATTTGACCGACCGTACCATTACCCGTCAAAGGCATGGAGTTTCGGAACGTTGATTACGGGACGGGTTTTGAGACACTTTCCGCCGGAGTGTCGGAGACAACTCCCCAGTCCGGTTTACGCTCCGAAAACGTCCGTTTTCGAAACGAAGGATTCATCGAAATATTTAAATGCTTGGCGGTGGCGGCATCGCTAATCCGGGCGAAGGTCGCAGAGCCACCGGCATGCCATCATCGTCGAAAAAGCATGGGGCAGTTCGGGTCCCGGACTCCATCGAGGAAGCCGTCCAAGACGTCCGGACGAAACCGAGGCATCCGGCGGAATGAAGGCGGACCGTTGTCCGATCACCAGTCTGCATTCTCACCAATCCCGCAATCGGAAGCGCAGTCCATGCGATCCTCTCCGGGCCCCGGTTTTCCTTCCGTGGATCCTTCGGCGGAAGGTCCCGAACCGTTGGTACGGGAATCCTTATCTTTATTTCTTCTTTTTCGACCAGTCACGGTGAGAGATAAACCGAATCGCCACAACTTCCCGACATCCGCGCCGTCGGGGACGGCATTCTAACACCGGAGGAAAAACACGACACAAACCCTGACGGGCATGGAAAACATTCCGCAACACGGATGTGCGCGGCAGGAAATCATACGGACCACATCCGGAAAACCAGGAGGACGACAATCCACAACCATCGCCGTGCCATACGACGGCATTACACGCCGCGTCCGGACTCCGGACGCGGCGGACGGCGACAGAGAGGAAAGGCATCATGACCAAACCAAACCATTCCGATATGGAACAGCCGACGGGACACAGCCCGTCCGGGACAGGAGCGTCCATGTCCGGCCGCCGCTTCACCGCGGCCATCGCCGCGGTTGGCGCTTTGTCCCTGTGCGCCACCATGGCGTTCGCCGGCGCGCCCGACGCGTACGCGGACACCTATTCAAGCACCGTGGTCGCCAGCGCGTCCACCACCACCTCCGGCACCATCCCGGCCGGACAGCTCTCCGTGGTGAACTTCCATCCGAAGTGGGGAGACAAGCAGTCCAACAAGACCGCCATGCTCAAGTACATCGAAGAGGCGCACCAGGAAGGCGTGAAGATGATAGTCTTCCCCGAGATGGCGCTCACAGGCTACGTCTCCTCCAGCGATCCGGAATCCGACGCCTACAGGATGGCTGTCTCGCAGGCGGAGACCACCGAAAGCCCCGTCACCCGCGAACTTGCCGAGGCCGCGGAGAGGAACGGGATGTGGGTAATCTACGGAACCCCAGAGAAGATCCCCGGAGACACCGGCCACGCCTACAACTCGGCGTTCGCGATCTCTCCCGACGGGAAGGTGTCAGCCTACCAGAAGATAGCGCCGGTCGAGGGCTCGTGGGCCACGCCGGGCAGCACGCCCGTCATCCTACAGACCGAATGGGGAATGATCGGTCTGAGCATATGCTACGACACCTACGCGCAACCCGAGATCGAACGATACTACGCGGCGCAGGGCGTGGGACTACTGATTAACCCGACGGCCACGTCCAGGAGCTATACCGACATCGACGGCGACGGGGCGAAGGACGCCAAGGGCTGGGAATGGTACTACAGGAACCGCCTCGAATCCATCGCGTCCCGCGACGGGCTGACCATCGCCAGCGCGGACCTCGTCGGCAACGACGGAAACGCCGACGCCGACGGCAGGCAGCCATACGATTTCCCCGGAGGCAGCGTGATACTGCAGGGCGGCTTCAGCTCGTGCAAATACTACGCCGGACTGAACTCCGACGGAACCATCCTCACCGCCAAGGAGGGTTCGCTCACGAACGACGCCGACCTTAAGGTCTCCGTCGGCAGCACCACCAAGGTCGAGAACGACTTCCATCCGGACTATTACGCCAAATGGTACGCGGAACTAGCCGACAAGCAGGAATCCGGCCAGACGCTTTCGTACCGCTACGGCTCCAAGGACGCGCCGACCACCGCCGTCGCGAACGTGAGCGGAGTATGGGGCGACAAGGACGCGAACACCGACATGATGCTCAAATACATCGACGAGGCGTATTCGAAGGGCGTCGACGTGATCGTCTTCCCCGAGACCATCCTCACCGGCTACGACAGTACCGAACCCAAGGGGAAGGATGACGCGCACACCTCTGACCCCGAGGTCAACAAGCTGCTCGCGGCCAGCGACGACTACATGCAGGTCGTCCTCGCCGAGAAGGTGAGGGGCGCGGACGGCGACACGACCCGTGGCGAGCACGTGCAGAAGATCGCGGCCGCCGCCAAGAAGTACGGCATGTACGTGGTGTTCGGTCTTCCCGAGATGCCCGACGGAGGACCGGTCACCGACTCCGACGGCGTGAGGAAGGTCTACAACTCCGCCGCGGTCGCGTTCCCCGACGGCCATACCGACTCCTTCCAGAAGATGCACCGCGCCGGCTCCGAGGAGACCGCATGGTCAACACCGGGCAGCAAGCCACTCATGTTCGAGATGCCCGAATGGAAGGACGCCGACGGCAACCCGCTTAAGGCGGGCGTCGACATCTGCCGCGACGGTCATTTCTATCCCGAGCTCGCCCGCTACTACGCGGCCTCCGGCGCCGAGCTGCTGCTGCACCCGACGGCCACCACCGGCAACGCCTGGTACCGCGAGAGCCGCATGGGCAGTTACACCGACCGCGACGGACTGGCCGTGGTCACCGACAACGTCTGGGGTCCGGACGGCTATCCGCTCGACGCGGACGGCGAGCCAATCTATTCCGTCGACGACAACGGCGACACGATCTCCTCCGGCAAGGACGTGGCAGGATATAACTACATGGGCGTCGGGCATGACCCGTTCCGGACCTCCAGCCTAATCATCGACTCCTGGAACGACAAGAACGGCACCGTTTTCGACTATGCGACGGGCAGCGCCATCGACACCAGCGGGACCGGCAAGGGAGCGTCCGAGACCGAGTCGGCCGACATGACCTTCGCGGAGGGAGCCTACGATCCGGACAACCTCGAATACAGGAGCATGGATCTGCGGTCCTCCGGCTTCCGCGTGGAGAACTTCAACGCACGCCTGTACTCCAAGATGTACGACCAGCTCGCCAAGCGGTTCATCTCCGGATACCGGTCCATGTATCCGGAAGCGTCGGCCCTCGACAAGAGCATGCTAGCCGCCCCGCTCTCCCAGGCGAAGGGCAAACTCGCCGAATCCGGCAAGTACACCGACGATACAACCATGACGCTCACCGAAGCCTACGAAGAGGCCCTCTCGTTGCAGAACAACACCACATTCAGCAGCGAACAGAACGGCCTCGTCACCACGGCCGCGGAACAACTTGGCACCGCGATCGACGGTCTCAAAGTCAAGGCCACGGACAAGGCCGCTGACACTCCATCCACCAGTGTCACGGCCAAGAAACAATCCGTCTCCCCTGACGGCGAAAAGGCCGCCACAGCTCCCGACACGACCGCGAGGACCGGATCCGACGTCATGGCATTGGCCGTCGCGCTGACGCTGCTCGCCGGCGCGGGAACGGCGGCCGGAGCGTACGCGCGCCGCAAAACCGCAAGGAGCGCACGCTAGGAAGCGTACCCCCGAACGAATCATGGCGCTCCGGGAACCCGAACCGAAGGTATGGCCATGCACCAACAGCCGGAGATGATTCCCACGGACGGGGTCCCTTGGTAGGCCGCTCCTTCCAAGGGAACCCGGCGTTTGAACGAAAGGAAAACGAAAATCCGGACCGCATCCCGATTGCTGGTCCGGATTTTTTCGGGTTGACGGCTGGGACATGGTTCCACGCATGATCGAGGTTCGTCGGGTATAAAAAAGGGCCTTCCAAGGAGCCAGGGGGGCCCGGCCGGAAGGCCACGCAAGGAACAAAAAAGGGGTTCCTGGAGCGACGCCCGCCGGGAAGCCCGGAAAGAGAGCATGAAAAAAAGGACCTCCCGGGAGCCAAAGGCTCGACCGGGAGGCCCAATACGTTTGAAGCGGCGGCGTGCTACTCTCCCACACCCTCTCGAGTGCAGTACCATC
>ENA-OUPO01000608-OUPO01000608.1-human-gut-metagenome-genome-assembly--contig:-NODE-608-length-14157-cov-3.18841_pt1 | contig 14157 bp, 10 predicted proteins | sample MGYA00237940_ERZ548809 | MGnify/ENA primary metagenome ERZ548809 (study PRJEB26490, sample SAMN05194695) | human gut metagenome | biome: terrestrial biome; feature: human-associated habitat; material...
CGGAGATGTGTATAAGAGACAGATCGAATACTGCCGCGAGAAGTATCCGGAGCTGCCCAATGTGGCCGTCTTCGACACCTCGTTCCACATGACCATGCCCGAGGTCGCCTACACCTACGCCCTGCCCAAGGACGTGTGCGATAAGTATCACGTGCGCAAGTACGGCGCGCACGGTACGAGCCACCGTTACGAGTGGATGATGGCCAAGGAGATCCTGGGCTCGCGCTGCCATCGCCTGCTTTCGTGCCATCTGGGCAACGGAGCCTCGCTTGCCGCCATCGAGGACGGTGTGTGCCGCGACACCACGATGGGCCTCACGCCGCTCGACGGCCTGATGATGGGCACCCGTTGTGGTTCCATCGACCCGGCCACCGTGTGCTATCTTCAGCGCGAGGGCGGCTACAGCTACCAGGAAGTCGATGACATGATGAACAAGCAATCCGGTCTGCTTGCTATCTCGGGCATCTCCAACGACGCCCGCGACATCCGTACGCGCGCCTCCGAGGGTGACGAGCGCTGCCTGCTCGCCTTCGATATGTTCGCCTACAAGGCCATGCAGCAGGCCGGTTCCATGATTGCTTCTATGGCGGGCGTGGATACCATCACCTTTACCGCCGGCATCGGCGAGAACGACTGGTCGATCCGCAAGGCCTTCTGCGACTGCTTTGAGTGGCTGGGTGTGCGCATCGACAACAACAAGAACCGCGAGGCCGTGGGTAACGGCCCACAGGTCATCAGCGCCGCCGGCTCTTCCGTCACGGTCATGGTCATCCCCACCGACGAGGAATACATGATCGCCCACGACGTCGAGCGTCTGACCAAGAACAACTAACGCATTCGTCTGTAATTGACAAAAAGGCCTCCAGAGCAATAGCTCCAGAGGCCTTTTTAGTAGCAGGCGGAAATCCCAGTCCCAAAGTGATCACCGTCAGCAACGCTTGCGCTTCCAACAACGGCATCCAATCATTTAGATCTTCAGCCCCAGCTCGTAGCCAAGCCGCCGTCCACTCCAGATTCCCTGAATGCCACGTGACGGCAGAAGGCCGCACGGGCTAACCCCTGAAAACAATCCGCAGACCAGAAACGCCCCCGTTCGTAGCTCCGGAGGAGCAGAACGGGAGCGTTTCATTGGTCGAGGACGTTTTCAGGGGTTAGCCCGTACGGCCTTCGGGCGAGTGCGTCCGCTACTCAGCCATCTGAGCCTGGACGGCGGTGATGGCCACGACACCCACGATGTCGTCGGCAGAGCAGCCGCGCGAAAGGTCGTTGACCGGCTTGGCGATGCCCTGCAGGATGGGGCCGTAGGCGTCAGCGCCAGCGAAGCGCTGGACCAGCTTGTAGCCGATGTTGCCTGCCTCGAGGTCGGGGAACACGAGCACGTTGGCCTTACCGGCGACGGAGGAGCCGGGAGCCTTGAGCTGGGCGACGGTGGGGACGATAGCGGCATCGAGCTGCAGGTCGCCGTCGATGGCGAGCTCGGGAGCCTTCTCCTTGCAGAACTTCACGGCCTCCTGGACCTTCTTGGCGACCTCGCCACCGGCGGAGCCCATGGTGGAGTAGGAAAGCATGGCCACGTGCGGCTCAACATTGCCCATAAAGGTAGACCAGGAGTGAGCGGAGGCGATGGCGATCTCGGAGAGCTCGTCGGAGGACGGGTTGATGTTGAGGCCGCAGTCGGCGAAGATCAGCGTGCCGTCGGTGCCGAACTGCGGGGTGTCGGTGCACATCACGAAGAAGGCCGAGACCAGCTTGGTGCCCGGGGCGGTCTTGAGGATCTGAAGCGCGGGGCGCAGGGTGTCGGCCGTGGAGTGGCAGGCGCCGGAGACCAGGCCGTCGGCGTCGCCCATCTTGACCATCATGGTGCCAAAGTAGGTGGCGTCCATCACCTGGGCGCGAGCCTGCTCGATGGTAACGCCCTTCTTGGCGCGGAGCTCGGCAAACTTCTGCGCATACTCCTCGTGCTTCTCGGCGTTGCGCGGGTCGATGACGGTAGCGCCGGGAACGTCGATCTCGTCGGGGTTGCCCAGGATGACGATCTTTGCCAGGCCCTCCTCGATGATTTTGGTGGCGGCGACGATGGTGCGCGGGTCCTCGCCCTCGGGCAGGACGATGGTCTTAAGGTCGGCCTTGGCGGCAGACTTCATACGGTTTAGGAAATCGCTCATGTTACTCCTTACAAGCGTTTCGCTAAGCTCCAGGCGCCCGGCTGTACACGAATAAACCCGCTGCTAGCGGGTTTACCTTTCAATAATGTACGCCGCGGTGCTTGAGCTTTCCTTGTGTGGCAAGCTCATTATAGGACGCATTAGCGCTATAATCGCTCTGATAAATATGTCTCGAAGAATGTTCGAGAAAAGCCCAGCTAACGAGCCTGTGGCTTTTGACAAGGAGTATCGATGCAGATTACCTCAGGCCTGCCTGAAGGCTTTAATGCCGGTGCGTACGACATGATCGTTGTCGGCGCCGGTTATGCCGGTGCCGTTTGCGCCCGCCGTCTTGCCGAAACCATCGGCTATCGTGTTGCCGTTTTGGAGCGCCGTAGCCACATTGCGGGTAACGCCTACGACTGCGCTGATGAGGCCGGGATCCTGGTCCACGAGTATGGTCCGCACATCTACCATACCTTTAACGAGCGCGTTCACAATTTCCTGTCGCGCTTTACCAAGTGGACGGACTACCAGCACAAGGTGCTCGCCAACATCAACGGCACCCTTATGCCCGTGCCCTTTAACCATGCGAGCCTCAAGCTTGCCTTTGGCGATGAGCGCGGCGAGGAACTGTACCAAAAGCTCGTGGAGACCTTTGGCAAGGACGTCAAGGTGCCCATCATGGAGCTGCGCAAGAAGAACGACCCGGATCTTGCCGAGGTCGCCGATTACGTCTACGAGAACGTCTTTTTGCATTACACCATGAAGCAGTGGGGTCAGACGCCCGACCAGATCGATCCCTCGATTACTGGTCGCGTCCCCGTCTTTGTGGGCGATGACGATCGCTACTTCCCGCAGGCCCCCTTCCAGGGTATGCCGCAGGACGGTTACACCGCGCTGTTCGAGCATATGCTCGATCATGATCTGATCGATGTGTTCTGTGACGTGGACGCTCGCGATCTGTTCGAGATTGACGAGACCACCGTTAAAGTTGACGGCAAGGTCTATGGCGGCGAGATCGTCTACACCGGTCCGCTCGATGAGCTGTTCAACCTCGACCTGGGCGCGCTGCCGTACCGCACGCTCGATATGAAGTTCGAGACGCTCGATATGGACCAGTTCCAGCCTGTGGGCACCGTCAACTACACCACGAGCGAGGATTACACGCGTATCACCGAGTTCAAGAACATGACCGGTCAGGTCCTGCCCGGCAAGACCACCATCATGAAGGAGTACTCCAAGGCCTATACGCCCGGCTCGGGCGAGACGCCGTACTACGCTATCCTGGAGCCCGAGAACCGTGAGCTCTACGAGCGCTATCTTGAGCGTGTCCAGAACCTGACGAACTTCCACCCGGTGGGTCGTCTGGCCGAGTATCGTTACTACGATATGGACGCCGTGACCAATTCCGCCCTCGATCTTTCGGATGAGATTATCGCCTGCCATGCATAAAGTCATAACATTCGGTATTCCCTCGTATAATGCCGCCAAGGACATGGACCATTGCATCACCTCCATCTTGGAGGGGAGCAATTACGCCACCGATATCGAGATTATCGTGGTGGACGACGGCTCCAAGGACGAGACGGCCGCCAAGGCCGACGAGTGGGAGGCACGTTATCCCGGTATTATTCGCGCGGTACACCAGGAGAACGGCGGCCACGGTATCGCCGTCCTCTCGGGCCTGCGTGAGGCGCAGGGCACCTACTATAAGGTTGTCGACTCGGACGACTGGCTCGACGGTGCGGCGCTTTCGACCATGCTGTCGATTCTGCGTGGCTTTGAGGAGCGCGACCAGCGCGTCGACCTGTTCATCTCGAACTACGTGTACGAGAAGGTTTACGAGGGCACGCATACCGCTATTGGCTACAAGTTTGCCCTGCCGCGCAAAAAGATTTTCTCTTGGGACCAGATCGGGCACTTCCGTCCCGATCAGAACCTGCTCATGCACAGCCTGTGCTATCGCACCGATGTACTGCGCGAGTCCAATCTGCCTATGCCGGCACACACGTTCTACGTGGATAATATCTACGCATATGTGCCGCTGCCGCGCTGCAAGACCATGTACTACGCCGACATCGACCTTTATCGCTACTTTATCGGTCGCGAGGGCCAGAGCGTCAATGAGGCCACGATGGTCAAGCGCCTGGGTCAGCAGTTCCGCGTAACGCGCATCATGATGGAATCGTTCCACCTGTACCAGGACGTTGAGTCTTCGCGTCTGCGTTCGTACATGATGGGCTACTTCACCATGATGATGGCGATTTGCTCGGTGCTCACCAAGCTTTCCGAGGAAGATTGTGCCGATGAGCGTCTGAAGACGCTGTGGAAGGACCTGAAGGAGTACGACGAGCGCATGTATCGTCGCGCTCGCTACGGCGTGGTCGGTTTCTTTACCAACTTGCGTGGACGGGCCGGAGACAAAACCACACTCGGCCTATACCATCTTGCCTCAAAGATCTTCAAATTCAACTAACTGCTGAGTAATCGCTGCTGATAGGTTGACTGGGCCCCTTGGCCTTTAGTTTGCTACTGCGAACAGTCCTGCTCGCACGGAAAGCACATTAAGTGCTTTCCGGCTCGTGCGGAACTTGTATCAAACTAAAGGCCAAGGGGCCTTTGCTATAAGAATCGATTGTCAGGCTGCCTGAATCTGAAGATCTTGGACGCGCGGTACACAGGGGCCTGGGCTGAAAGGGATCTAGTTGAGTAGGTTGCCCGGTGGAGCTTGGTTATGTTTGTCGCGAGTTCCGCACGAGCCGAAGAGCACTTAATGTGCTCTTCGTGCGAGCCAGGACTGTAGAGCAGCAAACATAACCAAGCCCCACCGGGCAACCGGTCAGGTTAGGTTACTTCGCGGCACCCGGGATGCCGTGGGAGGTTTTGGCGGTTTTGGCTCCGTTTACGATGGCGGTTTGCAAAGCCCTTACGGCGAGCATGCCCAGCAGGTCTAGGGGTACGGCGGCGCTTGTCTGAGCGTCTAGTTTGCCGCTGGCGAGGGTGTAGATGGTGTCGCCGTCGTTGGTGGTGTGCGTGGGGCGGATGGCGTGGGCATAGGCGTCTGCGGCCATCTGGGAGACCTTGGTGGCCTGGGCCTTGGTGAGCTCAACGTTGGTGACGATGCAGCTGATGGTGGTGTTGGTGCGGTCGAGCGGCATCTGCATAGAGCCGGCGGCGGCAAAGGCGGCGAGCTCCATGTCGACGATCTGGTCGCTATCTGCTGCAGCGCGCATGCCGGCGACCCATTCACCGGTGAAGGGGTCGACGACGTTGCCGCAGGCATTGACCGAGACCACGGCGCCCACCTTAACAGGGCCGAGTGCCACGGCGGCAGCGCCTAGGCCAGCCTTCATGCAGGTGGCGGGGCCCATGAGCTTGCCCACGGTGGCACCGGTGCCGGCACCTACATTGCCCTGCTCGAGCGCGGTGGGGGTGTTGTCGAGCGCCTCACGCACGGCGGAGATGCCAGCCTCAATGTCGGGGCGCACGGTGGGGTCGCCAAAGGCGAGATCGAAGATACAGCTGGAGCACACGATAGGCACCTGCGTGGGGCCGACGGGAAGGCCGATGCCGCGGCTCTCGAGCTCGCGGGCGACGCCGCTTGCGGCCTCCAGACCAAAGGCCGATCCACCCGAAAGGCAGACGGCGTGTACCTTGTCCACGGTGTTCTCGGGACGCAGCAGGTCGGTCTCGCGCGATGCCGGGGCACCGTCGCGAACGTCAACACCGCCGGTGGCGCCCTCGGGTGCCACGATTACGGTGCAACCGGTACCGGCCTCCTCGTCCGTATAGTTGCCAAAGCAAAAGCCATCGACATCGCAAACGTCAATGGCCTCAAGCAGTGTGTCCATGTTTTACTCCTATCGGTTTTCCGCCGGGCCTTATGCCCGGTCGGGATCCGTACGGTACGGCAAAATTGTAGGCGCTGGGGAACACCCAGCGCCAGATGCAATTACGAGAGTTTTTGAATCGCGCGTGCGGCGCGCGCGATGGGCAGGCCCACCACGTTGTAGAAGTCGCCCGAAATATCATGCACGAGCATGCGCCCGCCGACGCCCTGGATGCCGTAGGCGCCGGCTTTGTCCATGGGCTCGCCCGAGGCGACGTAGCGCTCAATCTGCTCGTCGGTGAGCTCATAGAACGTCACGTCGGTCACATCGACAAACGACAGGCTCTCGGCGGCGTGCGGGGCTGTGACGTCTCCGGCTCTAACGATGCAGACGCCGGTTGCGACCAGGTGCGTGCGCCCCGAGAGCTCATGGAGCATGTTGCGGGCTTCATCCTCGTTTGTCGGCTTGCCCAAAAGCTTGCCATCGAAGGTGACGATGGTGTCGGCCGCGATGGTCAGCTCATTGGGCTCGGCGTGCTCGGCGGCAACGGCGGCAGCCTTGGCGCGAGCTAAGCGCTCGACAAGCGTAAGCGGGGCCTCGTCATCAAAAGGAGTCTCGTCGATGTCAGCGGGAATGACGCGGATGTCGTAGCCCGCTTCGCGCATCAACTCGATGCGGCGCGGTGATTGCGAAGCCAAAATCATAGCTGAATGCCCTCGGCAACCTTCTCGACGGCCTTGTCGCCGGCGAGCGTGCGCAGCAACTCAAGTGCAAAGGGGAGTGACTGGGCCATGCCGCTGGCGGTGATGATGTTGCCGTCGTGCGTGACTTTGTCGCCGGTATAGGCGCCCTCGGGGAAGCTCTTCTCAAAGCCGGGGAAGCACGTGGCGTGGCGTCCCTCGAGCAGGTCGAGTTCGCCCAGGATAAACGGGGCGGCGCAGATGGCGGCAACATGCTTGGTCGCGGCGAACTCGCAGACTACGTCGCAGACGCGCTGGTCGGCGCGCAGGTTGGTGGCGCCGGGCAGACCGCCGGGCAGCACGACGCAGTCATACTCGTCAAAGTTAATCTCGTCAAAGAGTGCGTCGCAGGTTACGGGAATCTGCAGCGAGCTTACGACCTCGCGCGTGGGCATGATCGAGACGAGCGTGGCGCGCACGCCGCCGCGACGCATGACATCGACCATGGTCAGGCATTCAATCGTTTCAAAGCCATCGGCGGCAAGAACGGCAACGCTGGGCATAAGGGTTCCTTTCATAGGGCGGCATACAATTAGCCGTCTTATACCCCGAAGACCCCCGCTTGCCACGCACCATTCCCCAATGATTTTGATCCCCGCCCCAGAAAATCATGCAGGGTGGATGGGTGTTGCGCACTAGGAGGGGCTTGCGGCGCGGCGATAAAATCTCAGCATTCGTCATCTTTCGCAACATGAGGAGCTGATTTGCGATGATAGGCCTTAGTGTATTCGATCTTCTCGTTTTGCTAGTTGTATTTGGTGGTGTCGCGGCTGTCGCCTTTGCTGTTATCTTGAACAAGGAATCGTCGAATAAGCCTCAGCCTCCGCAGTCCAATCCGTACCAGCAAATGCCTCCCGCGCAGCAGGTTCCGCCGCTTCAGCAGACGCCGACCGCGATTGATGATGCTCAGCCAGTTGAGCCTACTTATTTCTGTGCTCAGTGCGGGTCAAAGCTGGAGACAAATGCCTCCTTCTGCCAAAACTGCGGCGCGCCAGTCAACCACCAGTGATTTTTCTGGGGCGGGGATTAAATAATCATTGCGTACCGAATGATTATTTAATCCCCGCCCTATTTTCATCGTGCGCCACCGATTTTTTTGCACGCTGAGAATTGTTGCGCAACACATTTGGATTTTTCAGGCTTAGTTTAGCTTCAGGTATTACTCACCTATCGACCGAAAGGGGCAACCATGCCAAGAACAAGAAAAATGAAATGGGGGGGGCTTCTAATAGCCGGCCTGGCGCTTGCCGCTAGCCTTATTGTCGCGCCGCTGGGCGCCTATGCTGCCGACGTCCCCACGCCGGAATTCAAAGAAACATATACGGTGGAAAGCGCTGAGCGTGCTGTGTGCCGATCTTTATCCGGGAAGTACATCGTCTTTAACGAGGATAATAATGGTGACCCCGGCGATTATGGAACGGTTTTAAACGTTGAAGACGGAACGCAGAAGCGTATCAAAATGTCCCTCGAGAACAGCTGGGATGGCTACTGCTGCTTCTCTTCCGATGAAAAGACGTTATATGCGTACGACGAGGATAGCCTGTCGGTTACCGCCTATGATTTGAGCTCAAATAAATCAAAGACTTATAAGCTTGGAAGTTCCGTTATTGCAGATGGCAGGGCGAGTCGTTTTCAGCTGTCTGAAGATGGAAAATCATTTCTATTTCTTTCGGGATCTCGATCGATTCAGTTTTGCAAGTACAATTTCGAAAAAGATGAGATTGAGGAGCAATTTGCTATAGATGATGATAATCTTGGCGTTGAGCCCTCTTCTGAGGTAATACGAGACGACTACTGGCTGTCTTCGGATGGTATGTACGGATACATAGTGTTCGATGGGTCTGAAGATGGGAAAAGTTGCAATAAAATAGTTACCTATGACTTGGGCACAGCTTCGATTGCCAATATCGTTAGCGTTGAACTGGATACGGAAAACAGTTATGGAGCCGTCTATCCTTTGGGCCTTTGTTTTTCCGGCATTCCAATTACTTCGGACAAAGGCACCGTCCTTAACAACGGCGCTCTGTTGTCGAAGAATGGCGAAATGACAAATGATGCTGTTTGCGGTCTTTCAGAGCCTGACTACCCGAATGAAGATGATGGCATTTGCTCGGTTAATTCGAGCGGTTCATTGGCTTTAATTGCGCAAGGTAATGATACTTCTTCTGACGAAGTCGCGGTATATGATTGTGCTTCGGGCAAGCAGGGGGAGAAAGTAAAGCCGTCTAGTCCGGTTGGCGCTTATGGTTCATTGTCCAATGATGGTCGATATGTGCTCGGAATTAAAACTAATTCTGATAACAATGACAAGATGGTATTGCTTGATTTAAATAAGAACGTTGCTTCTAAGACGCCTTTAAAGAGCGGAGACAGGCTCTGGTTTGCTGATGACGATACGCTGGTTTGTAGTATGGGTCATGCTGAAAAGGGCATTCGGGTTGATGTGTACAAGTCGAACATTGCGCGAAGTCCTCTAAAAACAGCGTCATCTGGAAAGGCCGAAGAGTCCTTCTTGTTCAGTCCTGTTATTGTCGGCGCAATTGTTGTTGCGCTGGCGGTTGTCGTTATCGTCGTCGTTTTTGTTGTCCGCAGGAAGATGGCGTCTCGCGTGGCCACCGATTCTGGGGCGACCCCTCTGGGATCCGCTGCCGACTCACAAATTAACCCTTCGCGCCAGCAGGGCTCGCTTCGGTTTAGTGGTGAGCAGCAATTCCACCAGGCTACAACCTCTATGGATGGGCCGCGCTTCTGTGCTTCATGCGGCACTCCGCTTGTTCCTGATGCAAAGTTCTGTCCTCATTGCGGCACCCCGATAAAACGCTAACTGCGATACCGTGTCAACGTGCATAGTTAAATGAAATGCCCAGTTGATTGCACTATGAAAATGTAATCAACTGGGCCATTGTTTGGTGGCTTGCGCTGCTTTCCAGTCCCGTCTGTTTCGAAATGCATGACAGGAGACGGGGCTAAACCATCGAGCATCGAATGACTGTCTTATCCCCGCCCCAGAAATAATATCTGCTAGTTGCGCTTGAGGTGGACGACGGTTTCGCAGTGGAAGGTTTGAGGGAATAGGTCGACCGGCGTGATCTTGACGGGGGAGAAGGTGCCCTCCTCGACAAAGCGCTTGAGGTCGCGGGCCAGAGTCGCCGGGTCGCAGCTCACGTAGGCGACATCACGGGCACTCGTGCTCGCGATGAGGTCGATCGCCTCGGGGGCGAGGCCCGCACGCGGCGGGTCGACCACCAAGACGTCGGCGTCCTGATCGGGGAACTCGCGCACCGCGTCACCGCCGATGACGTCGACGTTATCGAGCTTGTTGATCTCCAGGTTACGGCGTAGATCGCGCACGGCCGGGCCATAGGCTTCGACGGCGGCGACAAAATCGCAGCGGCGGGCGAGCGGTAGGGTAAAGGTGCCGGCACCGCAGTACAGGTCCACGGCCAGCTCGTCTTCCTGCGGGTCGAGGGCGTCCATAACGAGCTCAATCAAAATCTCGGCGCCCTTGGTATTGACCTGGAAAAACGACGGAGCGGACAGGCGCATCTGGCCGTCAGCGATGTTCTCGGTCCACGAGCCCTCGCCGGCGAGCATCTCGACTTTGGAGACACGGCGGGCTTTCTTTTCGCCCTTGCTCATCACACGCACGATGCTCGTGGGATGAGCGGCGTCTGCCAGCACGCGCGAGACCTGCGAGCGCGGGAAAGACCCCGTAGGCGTCCAGAGCGCTACCTCGAGCGCCTTGGTGCGGCGCGAGGCGCGAATACCCACGCGCTCGAGGCCCAAGTCGTGGCTGCCGCTTAGATAGTTGAGTGCGCCGACGACCGATTTGAGCGCCTTGGGAAAACGCTTATCGAACAGCGGGCATGCATCGACGGTCACGATTTTGCTGGGGTCGACACCGTGCATGCCAAGGCGCACGCGACCGTTGACGACGGTCGGCTCTAGCTCGATTTTATTGCGGTAGCCCCAGTCGTCCTTGGTGTGGCGGATGGGCTGCACCAGCTCATCGACCTGCTCAGGAGCGAACTTGCCGATGCGCTCGAGCGTGGAGCGCAGGTTTTGCTCCTTGGCGGCGAGCTGTGCCGTGCGTGAGAGATTGCCCCACGAGCAGCCGCCGCAGATGCCCACGAAGGGGCAGGGAGGCTGAATGCGATCGGGGCTTGGCTCCAGAATCTCGGTGGTGCGGGCGCGCATGAACGACTTACCGTCCTGTACGACCTCGGCCTCGACGGTGTCGCCTGCCACGGCGCCCTGCACAAAGACGGCTTTACCGTTGTCGGCGTGCGCCAGACCGTCGGCGCCGTAGGTCATCGATTCTATAGTGAGCTTCATATCCCTGCCTGTCATTCGCGTTGTTGTTCGCACCATGGTAGCAGGGAAAAGCGCCCCGCATCCGAGGCTTTCCTCAAATGCGGGGCGCTTCTACAAACTGCTTCTACAAACGACTATTTCGTCTTGCCGGTAATGAGCGTCTTAAGACCCAGGCCAATCAGGCCCAGGCCCATGCGCACGCGGCCGGGGCGATGGCGCTCGATGGCCTTGGTCTTGCCGGCGGGCTTATCGCGACGGGCGCTCGTCTCGGGTGCGGGCTTGGTGACCTGCGGCTCGGGCTGAGGTGCAGGTGCAGGCTCGGGATCAATGACGGTCGCCTGGACCTTCTGAACCTCGAGTGTGGCCGGCTGCGGTTTGGGCTCAGGCTGGGACGCGGGCGCGGGTTCTGCCTTGGCGGCGGCCTCGGCGTTGCGATAGGCACGCTCCAGCAGGGCTTCCTGCGAGTTGAAGGGTTTCTCGCCCTCTGCACGCTTCACGGGGACCCAGGTGCCGTCGCTCGTGAGGCTGCGGGCCTTCACGTTGTCGCGCAGCTGCATGCCCATGTATTCGTGCACCAGGGCGCGGCAGGTGGGGTCGAGCACGGGGAAGGCGATCTCCACGCGGTGCTCGGTGTTGCGCGTCATCATGTCGGCCGAGCTCAGATAGATCATGTCCGAGTCCACGCCAAAGGCGTAAACGCGCGCATGCTCCAAAAAGCGTCCGACGATAGAACGGACATGCACGTTCTCGGTCTTGCCCGGAACGCCCGGCTTGAGGCACGAGATGCCGCGGATGATCATGTCCACGCGGACTCCTGCGCACGATGCCTCGGCGATCTTGTCGATGACCTCGCGGTCGGTGAGCGAGTTGAGCTTAAAGAACACACGGGCGGGCTCGCCAGCGAGGGCGCGCTGGATTTCGCGATCCAGGCCGCGCATGATGAGCGGCTTCAGGCCGACCGGCGCCACGCCCAGGAAGCGGTAATCGCCGCGCAGGTTGCCCAGCGACAGATTGCGGAAGAACAAATTGGCGTCCTCGCCGATGCCGGGATGGGCGGTCATGAGCATAAAGTCGCTGTAGAGCTTGGCCGTCTTCTCGTTAAAGTTGCCGGTGCCCAACAGCGTCAGGCGTGTAAGCGCCATGCCCTCGCGATAGGTGAGCTGGCAGATCTTGGAGTGGCACTTAAAGCCCTCGGAGCCGTAGATGACGGTGCAGCCTGCCTCTTCCAGGCGCTCGGCCCACTCGATGTTGTTCTGCTCGTCGAAGCGGGCGCGGAGCTCCATGAGCACCGTGACCTCTTTGCCGTTCTCGGCGGCATCGATCAGCGACTCGCACAGACGGCTCTGCTTGGCCACGCGGTAGAGCGTGATGCGCAGCGAGATGCACTCGGGGTCGTAGGCGGCCTCGTGCACCAGATCCAGGAAGGGGTTCATGGCCTCATAGGGATAAAAGAGCAGCTTGTCGTGCTGAAGTACCTGCTCGCGGATGGAGCGGGTCATATCGATGGTGGGGTTGGGCTGCGGCTTAAACGGCGTAAAGAGCAGCTCGTTGCGCAGGTGCTCGGGAATCTTGCCCTCAATGCCGAAGACATAGCCCAGGTTGAGCGGGATGTCGCAGGTAAAGACCGAGCGACGCGAGAGCTCGAGCGCCTTGCGGATAGTCTTGAGCGTTGCTTTTTCGAGCGAGCCCGAGACGGCGAGCACTACCGGCTGCAGGCGCAGGCGCTTCTTGAGGATGCGCTTCATATGCTGGCGGTAGTCCTCTTCCTCCTCGACGCCCTCGCCGTCCGGATCGATGTCGGCATTGCGGGTGACGCGGATGAGCGCGCGGTCGAGCGGCTTATAGGAGCCAAAGCAGCTGTCCAGGCAGGCGAGGATGACGTCCTCGAGCAGAATGTAGGAGTAGGTGCCGGTGGGCGAGGGGATCTCGACCACGCGGTTCATCGAGGCGGGAATCTCGATCAGGCCCAGCAGGCTTTCCTCGTCGGTGACGCCGTCCAGGCCGCACGCCAGGTAAAGTGCGCCGTTGCGCAGGTTGGGGAAGGGGTGGCGCGGGTCGATCACCAGCGGTGAGATGACCGGCGACACGTAGGCCTGGAAGTAGCGGGTGACAAAGGTGCGCTCCTCGGGCGTAAGCGAATCGACACGCGCGCGGTGAACGCCCAGGGCGTCGAGCTTGCCCTCGATGTTCTTAAAGATGGACTCCCAACGGGTAAGGAGCCCGGGCATTTCGGCCATGACGGCATCGACCTGTTCGGAGGCGGTCATATTGCTCTTATTGTCGACGGGCTGTTTTTTGAGCTCTGCCAGATCGGACAGGCCACCCACGCGTACCATGAGGAACTCATCGAGGTTTGACTCGAAGATCGAGACGAACTTAAGGCGCTCGAACAGCGGCACGGACTCATCAAAAGCCTCGTCGAGCACACGGTTGTCAAAGCGTAGCCAGCTGAGCTCTCGGTTCTGCGTGTACGAGAAGTCGCGCGGCGGTTTGCGCAGCTTTGCGGCCTTTTGCTTCTTTTCGATTTTGCTCGGCATATGCATCTGTCCGTTCAGTCCCCGCGGGGGACGGTAGCCTAACACTATTCACTATTGTCTCAATTTAGTCGACTTGTGGCACGGACGTATTATGCGAACGGTATCTTAACCTACTTCTTACGCTGTCAATGCATGCAACTAACTGCCTGACTCGTTTTGAAAACAATCCATATCCATACTCAACTGGTGAGGATGTATGAATAAGAATGATTGCGAGCTGAATATAATCGAATCCAAATCGAATCGCGGACAAACGACATATATATGCAGAAAACCGTTTTAGCTATGCAATTCCCAAACATGAAAATATTTGTGCAATCTAGCTTAATTCCTTAGAAAAAAGAACGTTTACCTTTGAAAACCTGCTTTAGAAAACTGAAGTGCATCATGAGGGAATCATATGCGATATACCGTTCATCGCACTTTGCTGACCGTTCGGGGGCGAGGTGGAATTGCGGGTGGTTTTTGGATATAACTAGAGCTGTCAGCAAGCAGCGTCCCATACGGAGGGGCGCTGATACATTCGGCCAGTAAGGCCCGAAAGAAAGGTAGGAGGCCATGACGAAAGGTCTGCACGTGCCTTCCGAGA
>ENA-OUPO01000617-OUPO01000617.1-human-gut-metagenome-genome-assembly--contig:-NODE-617-length-14066-cov-11.5386_pt1 | contig 14066 bp, 14 predicted proteins | sample MGYA00237940_ERZ548809 | MGnify/ENA primary metagenome ERZ548809 (study PRJEB26490, sample SAMN05194695) | human gut metagenome | biome: terrestrial biome; feature: human-associated habitat; material...
GTCTTATATATAATGGAGCAACAAAGATGGAACATTCCGTATCTGTACCGCAACGTCTCATTGCACTTTTTCTCTGCATCTGTCTTCTAATGGTGCTGATTCCTTTTTCAGCACTGCATGGATATGCAAGCAAAGATGACAGCTCTGCTATCGGGGAAATCGGCGGTTATCTGCATGGCTCCCTGCAAACCATCGAAAAGACCTATGCCGAACGAAAATTCACCGCTGCTCAAGGACATGGTTTTGCAGCAGAACGTGCCAATAATCTGTCCGATGTTCTTCATGGCGAAAAAGCAGTTGTTATCGGAGATAACAATGCCAAAAACGGTGCTGATCGAAAAATCATAAACCGTGATGGGACGACGACATACATTCAGGACAAATATTATTCTACTGCAAGTGGTTCCGTAAATGCTGCGTTTGATAGTGTTACTGGAGAATATCGCTATCTTACTTCAGATGGAACGGCAATGTGGCTGGAGGTTCCATACGACCAGTATGATGATGCCATTCAATTGATGCAAAAGAAAATCAGTGAGGGAAAAGTTCCCGGAGTCTCTGATCCATCCGAAGCTGTAAACTATGTGCGTCAAGGAAAATACACCTACAAGCAAACACAAAACATTGTAAAGGCCGGCAATATTGACTCCCTGAAATATGATGCAACCAATGGTATTATTACAGCCGCCGGATCTTTTGGCATCAGCTTTGCGCTGGATTTTGTCTCCTGCAAGATGAATGGCGAAAGCTTCAAAGATGCAACAAAGGATGCTGCTTTGAACGGTCTCAAAACGGGAGGCTTTGTATTTGCCACATATGTTATCTCAAGTCAGCTGGCAAAAACAGGGCTTAAATCCGCGCTCAAACCTACAACAGATGCAATTGCAAACACCCTGGGAAATGGCGTTTCTACAGCAGTTCTGAATGCATTTGGAGAAAATTCCTCTGCTCTTACTGCAAGCCAAATTGCAACGAGAGTATCCAGTATTCTTCAGAATCAAATTATCACATCCGGGGTTATTGTTGTTGCATTGTCCGCAAGTGATGTTGTAGATCTATTCCGTGGCCGTATTTCTAAAGAGCAGCTTCTGAGAAATCTAATCGTTACGGTTTCCTCTGTGGCTGGCACGACTGCCGGAGGCATCGCTGGTGGAGCCGTCGGTTCCGCACTTCTTCCCGGTGTTGGAACCGCCATCGGAACTTTTGTTGGCGGCATGGCAGGTGGAGCCGCATCTGGGTATGTCAGTAATGCGCTTCTCAGCAAAGTTTATGCAGGCGATGCTCAGCAGATGTACGATATTATCTCGGAGCAGTTTCAGGTTCTGAGTGATGACTATCTTATCAGAGAGAAAGAAGGTTCAGCCATCACGGAGAGCCTGCAAGCTGCGTTGACCGGTGACACTTTAAAAGAAATGTATTCCAGTGAAAATCGCGAGTCTTTTGCAATTTCCCTTATGGAGCCACTATTTGAGGAACAAGTTCGAAAGCGCAGCAAAATTGTATTGCCGACCGAAGACGAGGTCCGTACAGAAATGAAAACATCGCTGCAGGAAATCGTCTACATTCATTAAGAAATGAGGGATACCTTTGAATGAATCCAAATTTTTAGCCGGTTTGCTTATGCAGTTTCCGAATGTAGAAGAGAACAAAATTGAATTTTCGAGTATCTCTTCCAATGGAATTTCTTTTATAAGGCTATGCCGTCTGCTCTCTGAAAACGGGCGAGTACTTGAAACAGACAGTATCAGTCAGTCCAGTATTGTTGCCATTTCTGCGCCTCCAACCAGCTTAAACGAGGGCGTTGCTGCTGTTCTTTTACATGGCGATATTTTGTATCTTGCCGCCTATGCGCAAGAAGGACTCATCAAACAGCATACCGCCAAAAAAATCATTGCCAAACTTACGGAGCTTGTAAAATAATGCCGAACACCGAACTTTCCGAAAACAAAAAGAAGTGTCCTCTCATTTTATGGGTCATTCTTGGAATTTTAATTGTAATTTGTCTTTGTGTAATATTTGTATTCGTATTGGCTATCAAGCCTTTGCAGAAGGCAACGGACAATTATAATCTTGCCGTACAGGAATACAATTCCCATGCGGACACCTACAATTCACTTGTTCAAAAAACATCGATCGATAATCTTCAGGGGTTTTCAACATCCGTTGAGAAACTGGAACCTGTCAGCACCGAAACCTCGGCAATCATTGATTCTTTTCTCAGCGGAAACTCTGCTCAAAAGACAGAATCCGATATTCAAACCATTCACGACCTGTCCAACTACCTTTCGGACGATATTGAAATTTTGAAGCAAATCACAGCACCTTCTGAATTCTGGGTCATGAACCGCCTTGAGAATGTAGACGATGTTCTTTCTATCCAACCTGTAACGCCTGACAATGATCCAAACGGTCTTCTGAATAAGGAAAATGGCGGGTATTCTGCCTGTATCTATTTCACATCCACTGGCATTGAGGTTGACGGAGACACTCCCGTTGATAAGGGAACCGATGGTGGTGGTGCCATTGAAGTATATCGTTCTCTTGAAGATGCAGAAGGGCGTTGTGATTACTTAAGTGGCTTTGACAACACAGTTCTGTACACTGGGTCTTATGCCATTGTTGGCACAATGGTGATACGAATTTCTTATATTTATACAGATGAAGCTCAATATGAGATGACGGATCGAATCGCAAGGGAATTCACTCAGTTAGAAACGGACTGATATCTATCCAATCAGTAGATTACTTCCATCACCATATCGATTGAGCGCTCTTGGAGACCGGCAATGTCCGGTCTTTTTTCATGCCCGCGCGTCGAGAAATGGAATACATCTCCAAAAGTAGGCCTATCAGGCTCACCAAGTAGGCCTACGAGGCCCACGCATTTCACAATTGGACACGCTATACTATAAGCAGGCCACATGGTGTCTGGTAAAGTGGAGTGGGGCATCCAATTTCAGGGAACATTCGCCCGAAATTGGATGCCGTTGCCAAAAGTAGACCTGATAGGTCTACCAAACCAGACCTACAAGGTCCACGCATTTTATCCCGAATGCCGTTATACTATAAGCAAGCAAGCCAGACAGCCTCTGGTCAACGACCTTTGAAAATTCAATACGCATTCCTCAGTCACGTTCCTGTGATGATGAGCCACGTCCGTAACAAATGCGATGATCTCCCACTGAGGGAATGAGCGGTAGGTTGACGGTAAATGGGTGACGGCTTCTCCCATAGCTATGAGCCATCACAGCATAATGATACTTCCGCCTTCGGGCGGCTCGGTGAGAACCACGGAGAGGTGAGATTCCTATGGATCCGGTACGCTGCCGGACGGCTGAAAGATTTCCCATACAAGACAGAGTGCTTGTTTTCCGGGGGTGTCGGGGACAAATACGGAAAGGTATAGACCTATAAATCACAGCTTTAACGCTGTTTGAGATAGTAGGGCTGGCTGCGCGAGCAGTCCGCTGTTACATACGCAGGTGCTTCTAAAGGGTTCTGAAGAAAAATTACCATAGATTTTAATGGAGTAGTTCTGAAGTATTGGGGAAGCTCTGTCTTTTCAGAATTGTGAATTTTCTGTTAATTTTTGAGAAGATGGATGCAAAAACCGCTTTCAACTGGGTTCGTATATAGAAACATCTTTTGAGAACGCTCTATATCCTGTACTATTACAGTTTGGTTACAATGTCACTCTCAATGCTACGAAATGGCCATTCTCAAGGGTTCGTATATAGAGGGATATTTTCTGTTCAGAAGATGTTACTTGTGACTTTTCTGTTGATTTTCAGAAAAATGGGTGCAGAAAGGCCTCTCTCGACGGCTCGTATATAGAGGGATAATTTTTCGGAAGCTCAACTTCCGGGAATTTTCTATACATCTTCGGTCCTTGAAAACAAAATACCCAATCGTCCGGCACTTCACAAAAGGTACTTCTGTAACTCGCAGCCCGGTCATGACGAAGACGGGGTGGCTGAAATGCCAATGGTGCGGTGTGAATCCGCCGCTGGACGATTCCCCACTCCTAGGGTGCCGAGGGCGAATATGGGAGACCTTAACATATTTTTCGGGAAGTCAGCATGTTAGCCGGCTTCTCTTACATATCGCTTTTATCCTCAAGCTTTACCTAAGCTTTTTCAAATTATCAGTTTTCACGGCATGATCATCTGCCATATCCAAGGAGGGTCTATGAAGTTTAACGATGCCTATTCCCAGATGTTTCCCGGTTACCCCGATGCCGTCAGCCTTCAGCAGGCTGCGGAGATGCTTGGTCTGAACCGCCATACAGTTGGGGAACTGATCCGTTCCCGCCGCCTGTTTGCGCTTAAAATCGGCCGCACCTATCGTATCCCGAAGCTGAGCGTGATCGAGTTCCTGCTCACCGGACAGAGCACCTTCCCGGCTGGAAATCCGCCGCTGGATGTGGTATGCTGTGGGTGCAGCAACGGACAGCACGCCTGTTGACCCAAAGGAGGTTTATGATGAAAACTACAGGGTCTGTCCAAGAGAAAAATGGACGTTTCTATTTCGTGATCAATCTTTATGATGCCAACGGAAAGCGGAAGATCAAGTGGATCTCCACAGGTCTGACCGTCCGGGGCAACAAGCGCAAGGCGGAATCCATGCTCCGGGAAGTATTGCTCCACTATGATGAGACCGGGGAGCTGCCCACAGGGCGGGGCGGAGCCTACGAAAAAGTAGATGCTAAAACCGCCAAGCCCTTGCCGCAGCCTCTCCAACCCGTCAACAAGTCGGAGATGCTGTTTCTGGACTATCTCAACGAGTGGGTGCAAGTCCACAAGGCATCCATCCAGCCTGCAACCTTTATCAGCTACAATCGGATGATCACCGGGCGCATCACGCAGTATTTTGAGCCGCTGGGCTTGAAGCTGTGCGAGGTCACGCCGCAGGTGCTGGATGAGTTTCAGGAGAAGATCTTGCTGGAGGGCTACACCACCAACACGGTCATTCACTACCACGCCATCTTCGGTAAAGCGTTCAAGGATGCCGCCCGCAAGGACTATCTGGAAACCAACCCGATGCTGAAAGTTGACCGCCCGAAGAAGAACAGCTTCCGGCCCAACTTCTACTCCAAGGATGAAGTCCAGCAGCTGCTGGAAGTATCGCAGGATGACCCCCTGCACCTGTGCATCCTCATTACAGCCTACTACGGTCTGCGCCGCAGCGAGGTGCTTGGGCTGAAGTGGTCGTCTATCGACTTTGAGCGCAAGTCCATCACCATCAATCACAAGGTGACGGAACAGTTGGTGAACGGCAAGTACGTTCCTGTGGTCAGCGATGTGATGAAGAACAAGACCAGCTGCCGTACCCTGCCGCTGATCCCGGCTGTGGAAGAAGAACTTCTGAAGCAGAAGGAAAAGCAGCAGCTTTACCGCAAGCTGTTCAAGAAGAGCTACAGCACTGAGTACCTGGATTTCGTCTGCACCGATCAGGAAGGCAAGCTGATCCGCCCGAACTTCGTGACGGAGCACTTCGACTGGCTGCTTCGGAAGTATAGCTTGCCCCGCATCCGCTTTCACGATCTGCGCCACAGCTGCGCCAGCCTGATGGTGATGAACGGCGTATCCATGAAGCAGGTTCAGGAATGGCTGGGGCATAGCACATTCTCGACTACTGCCGATATCTATGCGCATCTTGATTACAAGAGCAAAGAAGGTTCGGCAGGAGTTATCGCTGGGCTGTTAGAAACGAAAAAGTGAAAAGGCCACTATGATTTCTCATAGCAGCCTTTGCCAAACATGTATTTATGTAAAGGTCTATTAGACCAGTATAATCGCATGCGGGACTCGAACCCGCGACCCCAGCCTTATCATGGCTGCGCTCTATCCAGCTGAGCTAATACGGCAGAAAAACGCACTACCGAGCGAAATCGTTCGATAGTGCGTTCTGGCGGAGAGAAAGGGATTCGAACCCTTGCCCGGCGATTAACCGGCTACCGCATTTCGAGTGCGGACCCTTCGACCTCTTGGGTACCTCTCCGTATACATATCAGATAATGCTACAATTTGTATTGTAATATTATCTTGATTCCGAATGATAAAGCTGTTAGAACATTGTTAGAAAACGCATCGTTCAGACAGGCTTTGAAGCTTGTCAGGATATCAAAATTGACGTTCCCTCGTGTGATATGGAGACATCCGGCGAAGCATCCACTTGGATTTCGAGTCGTTCTCGTTACGACCGCTTCGATACATCTCCATAATAAACTTTATATAGTATAGCAAAAAAGCCTGTTGGCGTCAACACTTTTTCGCATTCCAAACCCCGGGGCTGCGGTGCAGCAGTCCCGGGGTTTTCAGCTTTTTTGCACAACACGGAAAATTTTGCAAAAAGGGACTGGTATTTTTGCGGGTTTTGAGTATAATAGAGAAGAGATAGTTCAAATTTGAAGTATAGCAGTTTGCGTTTTTAATGCCTTGGCAACATCCGCAAACTGCATATCGCAAATATGCCGTTTTGATAGGCGCTATTCTTGAAAATTGCGATAAAAAGGAGAATCACATCCATGGCACAGGCAAAACAGGATATGGGCTCTGGCAGCGTAAAAAAGCTGATGCTGCAGCTCATGATCCCGGCGGTCGTTGCACAGGTGGTCAACCTGCTGTATAACATCGTGGACCGCATTTACATCGGACATATCGCCGGCATCGGCGCGGCAGCGCTGACCGGCGTGGGACTGTTCACCCCCATCCTTATGCTGCTGAACGCATTCGCCATGCTGGTGGGCGCGGGCGGCGCACCCCGCACCGCCATTGCGCTGGGGCAGGGCGACAAGGAGCAGGCGGAAAAGATCATCTCCAACAGCTTTACCATGCTGCTGCTCTTTTCGGTGGTGCTGACCGTGGTGTTCTACGCCGGAGCGCCCACCCTGCTGCGGCTCTTTGGCGCCAGTGACGCCACCCTGCCCTATGCGCTGGCGTACAGCCGCATCTACATTCTGGGCTCGGTGTTCGTGCTGCTGGTGCTGGGCATGAACCCCTTCATCACCACGCAGGGCTTTGCCAAGACCAGTATGCTTACCACCGTCATCGGTGCGGTCATCAACATTATTCTCGACCCCATCCTGATCTTTGGTCTGGGTCTGGGCGTGCGGGGCGCTGCCATTGCCACCGTGCTCAGTCAGGCGGTGGGCGCGGTGTGGATCCTGCGCTTCCTTACCGGCAAAAAGACCATCCTGCGCCTGCGCAAGGACTATATGCGCCCGGAAAAGAAGGTCATCCTGCCGGTGATGGCGCTGGGCATCTCCACCTTTGTGATGATGTCCACCGAAAGCCTGCTGTCCATCAGCTTCAGCTCCAGTCTGGCGCGGTACGGCGGCGACGTGGCTGTGGGTGCCATGACCGTCATCACCAGCGCTTCCCAGCTGTGCACCCTGCCCATTCAGGGCATCTGTCAGGGCGGTCAGCCGGTAATGAGTTTCAATTTCGGCGCGGGCAAAAAGCTCCGCGTCAAGGAGGCGTTCCGCTTCCAGCTGACCCTGTGCGGCTGCTACACCTGCCTGTTCTGGCTGCTCATGATGCTGGCACCGGGGGCTGTGGCGGGCATCTTCACCTCGGATACCGCCCTTATTTCCTACACCACATGGTCCATGCGCATCTACATGGCAGGTATCTTTGCCATGGGCTTCCAGATCGCCTGTCAGCAGAGCTTTATGGCGCTGGGTCAGGCCAAGGTCAGCCTGCTGCTGGCCTGCCTGCGCAAGATCATTTTGCTGATCCCGCTCATCTTCATCCTGCCGCACCTGCTGCCGGACCCGGTGTTCGGCGTCTTTCTGGCAGAGCCGGTCAGCGATATTCTGGCGGCTACCATTACCACCATCACCTTCTTCTCCCGCTTCAACGGTATTCTGGAGCGTGGCGCTGCAAAGGTGTAATAAATTAGAACAAGCCCGGAAAGTCTGCGAACTTTCCGGGCTTGTGTTTTCACGGGAGGGCAGCGGGCTCGCCCTCTCAGTCACCTTCGGTGACAGATTCCCCCTTTTGTCGCTGTGCGACATCTTCCCCCGGAACGGGGGAAGTCTTTCCTCAAAGGGAGAGCCCTTGGCATAACGGTACAGTTTCCGATTCAAGTGCAAAGTGTGCGGTTTCGCCAGAGCCTCTCCCTTTGGGAGAGGTGGCACGGCGCAAGCCGTGACGGAGAGGGCGAGGACGCTTATGGGGGAGCGCACTCCAGCACACCAATTATTTCTCAGCCTTTACCGTCTCCGGCTCACCCAGAGCCAGCACCTTCGTCAGCTCAGCCTGCACCTTCGCGTTGGTGGCATCGGTGACGGCCAGCACGTCGGAATAAAACTTTTCCATCTCGTCACGGGTGGAGAAGGTGGCCACATACATCTGGTTGCCCATGGCACCGGACAGCGCCTCGGGGATGCGGTCCACCATGCGCATGTTGTCCTGATACTTCTGCATCAGCTGCTCGTGGCTGTAAACAAAACTCTTGCCGTCCCGGCGGCCGGCAAAGGCGCAGTAGTAGTGCTCACCCACCGGCATATCGGTGCCGCCAAAGGCGATCATGTCCGCCCAGATCTTGTACACGTTGGTGGAACGGGCAAAGTCGATCATGTCCGGGGTAAAGCCACCGCAGGGGCGCATATTGACCTCCAGTGCCACGATCTGGCCTTTTTTGCCCATGCTGGCCTGATCCTCGGTCATGCGGAAGAACTCGAAGTGGACAAAGCGGCTCTTCACCCCAAAGCTCTTGACAGCGGCACGGCCTGCGGCGCGGGTATCCTCCGGCAGATCCTTGATGATGTAGTAGATGGAGTTGTCATCGTTGTTCACGATGTCCATGATGGACACGGGGCTCACGTTGCCCGCCTCAAAGATGGGGTTGCCATGGGCGTCGATGATGGCATCGTAGCTGTTCACCTCGGCGCGGACGAACTCCTCCATGATGTAGGCCACATCCGGGTGCTCCTTCTCCTTGTAGGCCAGAAATTCTTCCAGCTCCTTGTCGCTGGAAAGGCGGTGCGTATCCGAAGCGCCCACGCCGTTGTCCGGCTTGACCACCACCGGGTAGCCCACCTGTTCCACAAAGGCCTTGCAGCCTGCAAGGTCATCCACCATGTGGTAGCGGGCGGTGGCGATACCGGCCTTCTGATAGTATTCCTTCATCTTGCTCTTGTACTTGATGCGGGGCATATCAGAGGTCTGGAAGCCGCTGGTAATGTGGAAATCGGTGCGCAGGGCGGCATCCCGTTCCAGCCAGTATTCATTGTTGGACTCCAGCCAGTCGATGCGGCCATACTTGAAGGTGAAAAAGGCCACGGCGCGGTACACCTCGTCGTAGTTTTCCAGACTGTTCACCTTGTAGTATTCGTTCAGGCTTGCCTTCAGTTCGGGCTTCAGCTCCTCGTAGGGCTGGTCGCCGATGCCCAGCACGTTCAGGCCGTTGTTCTTCAGCTCCCGGCAGAACTGCCAGTAGTTCGTGGGGAAGTTGGGGGAGATAAAAATAAAGTTCTGCATAGTATTTGTTGATTCCTCTTTCCGTTACCTCTATGATTGCAATGCCCCTGCAGGGCGGGACAGACTTTAATATTGGGAAACAACGGCGCGTCCATGGACGCGCCGTTGTTTCGTTTCACGGGATGGGTCACTGCTGGCCCAGAACGTAGGGCATATAATACGCCACCTGCTTGTACCACCAGTTCCAGTCGTGGTTGACATCGTGACCCCACAGGTCTACCCAGATGGGGATATGCTTTGCTTCAAAGATGCGCTTGAGCAGCCATGTGGTATCCGGCTGTTCCCAGTCGCCCTGACCGCAGCAGATGACCGCCTTCTGGCTGCGGAACAGCTGCATATAGGGGTGATCCTCCGGGAAGTTCTTCATGTAGTCCACGGGGGAGTTCATGTACACCAGCTCGTCCATATAGTCGCCAAAGCCGTAGTGAGCAGTGTAGATGCCGCTGAGTGCCAGACAGCCGCAGAAGATATCCGGGCGGCGCAGGTACAGGTTTACCGCGTGGGTAGCGCCCAGACTGCACCCGAAAGCAATGATGCCGGGCAGGTCGCTCCAGCCGTTGCGCTGCTGCGCCAGATGCTGAAGCATCGGGGCGGCTTCGCGGGTGATGTAGCGCAGCCACTGCTCATAGCGGCGGATGCGCCAATAGGGGTTGCCCTGTGCGTCCGACCAGGTTTCCTGATCCATGGTGTCGATGGAAAGCACCATGATCTGCCCGGACTCGATCCACGGGGCAAGGGTGTCGGTCATGTGGAAGTTTTCAAAATCGAAAAAACGGCCGTCCTGACAGGGGATATACAGCATCGGGCGGCCGGCGTGGCCGTAAAGTTTGCACTCCATATCCCGGCCCAGTTCCGGGCTGTACTCCTTGAAATACTGCATCTCCATGGTGTTTCCTCCTTTGATGTTGTCGTGCTATGGTGTCGCCCTTCTTTTACTCCTCCACCTCATACAGCAGGGTGTGGAACACGAAGGGCAGCTGTTTTTCCCAGCTGGCCTCGCAGTGGGTGCCGCCGGGCACGATGCGGCTGGTCAGGTGGATGCCCCGGGTCATCAGCTTGCCGCTCAAGGCAGAAAACTGTCGGCGGATGCCCTCGTGGTTGCCCATCTCCCGGGAGCCGTAGTCCATGTACAGCACCGTGCCGGGGGAAAGCTTTGCGCGCCCCACAAGGCCGGAAAGCTTATCCGGTGCCACCCAGATAGAGGGCGACAGCGCCGCTGCGCGGCTATAGGTATCGTTATATTGCAGCAGGGCATACAGGCTCATCAGTCCGCCCATGCTGCTGCCGCCGATAAAGGTATTTGCCCTGTCCGGCAGAGTGTGGAAATTCTGGTCGATCAAAGGCTTGAACCGGTGGATGAACCAGCTCATGGTGGCCTGTCCCTTGCCGTCAAAGTGGCCGTAGGTGGGGTCATCGAAGCGGTAGGGGGAATACTCCACCAGACGCTCGTTGTTTGCCCCGGCGTTGCACTCGATGGCCGCCACGATCAGCGGGGTGTCGGTATAGTCCAGATAATCCGCCACGCCCCAGCTTTTGCCGTAGGTGGCATCCTCGTTGAAAAACACGTTCTGCCCATCGAACATATACAGCACGGGGAACCGGCGCTCCGGCTGTGCTTCGTACATGGTGGGCAGGTAGACATACACCCGGCGCTGCTCGGTGCCGTTGACCGCCGGGTAACTCATGCTCCATTTTTTGATCATGGTGCTTCTTTCCTCTCAAATCTTCCTGCAAAGGGCACAGGCGGCAAGCCCACGCCCTTTATAGGTAGTGTAGCACCATGCGGCGGGAATTGCAATCTTTATGCGCAAAGGGGCGGCGGGACGATTTAGAATGCGCTCCGCTTTGCTCTGCGTATAAATAGCGGAATAATTATTTTATTTTCGCGTTTGTCGCGGCCTGCGGGCCGCGACAAACGCATTTTCACGAGAGGGGTCGTGACGGTGAACGGCATCTACAGCGCCGCTTTCTGCGAAAGCACGGCGCTGTGGTCGGTGTGCTCGCCCTCTCCGTCACGGCTTACGCCGTGCCACCTCTGGCGAAACCGTACACTTTGCACTTCAGCCGGAAACTGCACCGCCATGCCAAGGGCTCTCCCTTTGGGAGAGCTGGCGCGTAAGCGCCTGAGAGGGCGAGCCAGCTAAAGCAGCAAACGGCATCTGCGGTGATGCAAAAGGGACTGCTGCCCCAAATGGTATGCAGCAGTCCCTTAAAAAGCCGTAGGGTGACAGGCGGCTCAATATTTCTTTTCCACAGGCACGATCCAGCCCTTGGTATCGGGCAGCTTGCCCCACTGCATACCGGTCATGGTGTCGTACAGCTTCTGGGTGACAGGGCCGATCTTGCCGTCGCCGATGTAGGCGTGCTCGCCCTTCCAGACCAGCTCCTTGACGGGGGAGACGACAGCGGCGGTACCGGTGCCGAACACCTCTTCCAGCTTGCCTTCGCGGGCAGCAGCCATGATGTCGGCAATGGCGATCTTGCCCTCGACGACCTCATAGCCCCAGTCCTTCAGCAGCTCGATGCAGCTGCGGCGGGTAACGCCGGGCAGAACGGTGCCGACGGTTGCGGCGGTGTAGACCTTGCCGTCGATCTTGAACATGATGTTCATGCTGCCGACTTCCTCAACGTACTTCTTCTCCACGCCGTCCAGCCACAGCACCTGTGCGTAGCCCTGCTCCTCGGCCAGCTCACCGGCCTTGATGGAAGCAGCGTAGTTGCCGCCGCACTTGGTGAAGCCGGTCAGGCCGGGAGCGGCGCGGATGTACTCGTCTTCCACGTAGATGCGGACGGGGTTGATGCCCTCGGCATAGTAAGCGCCCGAGGGAGCGCAGATGATGCAGAAAATGTAGTGCTTGGAAGCGTGCACGCCCAGACCCACGTCGTTTGCAAACACGAAGGGACGGATATACAGGGAAGCACCGTCGGAATGGGGCACCCAGTCACGGTCCACGTCCACCAGCGTTTCAACGGCCTGAATGTAGTCCTCCACAGGGATCTTGGGGATGCACAGACGGTCGGCGGAGTCCTGGAAACGCTTTGCGTTGCAGTCCGGGCGGAACAGCTGGACGGTATCATCGGCCGTGCGGTATGCCTTCATGCCCTCAAAGATCTCCTGAGCGTAGTGGAACACGACAGTAGCCGGGTCCAGTTCAAAGGGGCCGTAGGGGACAATGCGGGCATCGTGCCAGCCTTCGCCCTCGGTGTAATCCATCACGAACATATGGTCGGTGAACTTCTTGCCAAAACCCAGATTGCTCTCGTCAGGCTTTGCCTTCGGAGCAGTGGTACGGGTGATCTTGATATCCAACATGATTTATTTTCCCTCTTTCCTGATCTCGGGCGCAGCGAGTGAAAATGCGCCCGCAAACACCGAATGTTGTTTTCTATTATAATAATATGAATGTGATTTACAAGGAAACGAAAAATCTTTCATCTTTGGACAGGTTAAGTTGCGCTAAATTGCCTGCTTTTCCATGTGCAAACTGCCCAAAATATGATACAATGAGGGCATAAGCCGGATCTTACAGGCTCAGAAAGGAGCTTTTGCACAATGATAAAAGGTGTTATTTTTGATATGGACGGGCTGATGTTCGACACCGAGCGCATTTGGGCCACCCTATGGAAGCCCGCACTGGCCACACTGGGCCTTTCTTATAAGGAAGGGCTGGACGCTGCCGCGCGCGGCTCGGCAGGCGATTCCATGCGGGCCGTGCTGCGCCGCTTCTACGGCCCGGACTGCGACACCGATGCCATCATGGATGCCCTGCACGCGCAGGCGGAGACGGCCTTTCAGGCACCGCCGCCCAAAAAGCCGGGTCTGGATGAACTCATCGCCTATCTGGAAGCGCAGCACATTCCCATGGTGGTGGCTTCCTCCAGCCGGATGGCGTCCATCCTGCGGCACCTCAACAACTGGAACATGACCAGCCACTTCAAGGCCCTCATCTCCGGCGAGCAGTTCACCTCGTCAAAGCCCGACCCGGAGATCTTCCTCACCGCGGCCAAGGCGCTGGGCACCACCCCGGCTGAAACGCTGGTGCTGGAGGACAGCTACAACGGCGTGCGCGCCGGTGCGCAGGGCGGCTTTGTCACCGTGATGGTGCCGGACCTTGCCCCCGCCGACGACGAAATGCGCCGTCTGTACACCGCCGAGTGCAAAGACCTGCGCGAGGTGAAAAAGATGCTGGAGGAGGGGAAGCTTCTTTCCGAAGCCTGAAATATACAGTTGGTCTTTTACATTTTCACGCTAAAAAAAGCGGAGAACATCCTCAAGGAAGTCTTTGCCCGCCTTATCCAGCAGTCCTCCCGTGTAGAGTTGGGCAAGAAGTTTGAAAGCGGTTTCTATGCCAAGCCCGACGCTCCCAGCCCGCAGGCTGTACCCGCCGCAGGCGAACCCACCATCTCAATGACGGCTCTCTTGGAATTGCTGAAGGATGCCGACCCGGAAATGAAGGCAAAGCTCCGCCTGGCACTGCTCACCTGATGCAAAAAAGGGCACTGATTGCAATGCAATACAGCGCCCTACATCATCGGACATGGAAAACACCGACCGTGCAAAAACCGTGCAGAAACCGTGCA
>ENA-OUPO01000624-OUPO01000624.1-human-gut-metagenome-genome-assembly--contig:-NODE-624-length-13919-cov-45.174_pt1 | contig 13919 bp, 13 predicted proteins | sample MGYA00237940_ERZ548809 | MGnify/ENA primary metagenome ERZ548809 (study PRJEB26490, sample SAMN05194695) | human gut metagenome | biome: terrestrial biome; feature: human-associated habitat; material...
TACAGAAACTTATTAACCAAGTAGTCTTGATTGACTACACCATTATTATACTAGGAGGCGATTAACATGGCTAATTTCATGATACGCTTTTTATTATGCAATGTATTTATCAGCGGTATCGTTGGAATTCTTTTGATAGCCAAATGGGTATTCAGAAACAACTTGTCCAGCCGGATGCAGTATAATCTATGGTTGCTGTTACTCGGACTTTTAGCAGTGCCTTTTATCCCCTTCCGTCTAATTAGTTTTCCGCAAATTTTCTCATGGCTCAGTAGCGTAAGAAACTCTTCCGCTTCTCATGCCGATGTTGGTGCAAATAATGTTATGGATACCGGTTTATCTGGTACTACAAATTGGATGAATGACTTTGCCCTTTCTGTAAATAAAGACACGCCATCCGTTACCGGATACATTTTATTAGGTATATGGATTGTGGGAATGCTTGCGATGATGATATTGGTAATCAAATCGTCTCTTCGTTTACGCACAATAAAGAGATCTGCGCTCCCCCTTCAGAACCCAGAGGTTCGCAGACTGTATAACAAATGCTTGAATGAGATGAAAATAACAAGGAATATTCCTGTGTACAGTACCGCTTTTTTGAAATCACCTATTATCGTAGGATTTTTGAAGCCATGTATTTATCTGCCAATTCATTTAATCTCAGATTATCATGAATCTGATATGAGATATATGCTATTGCATGAACTGCAACACTACAGACATAAGGATGCCATTGCCAATTATCTTATGAACTTTGCCGGAGTGCTTTATTGGTTTAACCCCTTTGTCTGGTTTGCGCTAAGAGAAATGCGTAATGACAGAGAAGTTGCCTGTGACACTTCTGTTCTGAAAATGCTGGAAGAAGACGATTATGAGAATTATGGAAATACGCTGATTAACTTTATAGAAAAGGTCTCCATTTCTCCTTTTCCGTTTGCTGCCAGCCTTAGCGGAAACATGAAACAAATAAAGCGTCGCATTATCAACATCGCTTCTTATGAGAAACCAACGTTTTACAAGAAGTTAAAAGGCATGACTGCTTTTATACTGACCACAGTTCTAATAATAGGACTTACACCTTTTATTTCTACATATGCAGCGGACGAAAGTCGCTACCAATGGAAATCTTCCTCAGAAAATATTTCATATGTAGATTTTTCTAAATACTTTGGAAAATACGAAGGAAGCTTTGTTTTATACGATCTTAGAAATGATGTCTGGAGCATACATGATATAGAACATGCTACGCTACGAGTTGCGCCGGATTCCACTTACAAGATATATGATGCTTTATTTGGATTGGAAGAAGGTGTCATTACACCACAGGATTCTTTTATTGCATGGAATGGAGAAAACTATCCATTTGAAGCATGGAACGCTGATCAGACCTTACAGTCTGCGATGACATCCTCTGTTAACTGGTATTTCCAATCAATAGACGAACAACTTGCATCCACTAACATTTACAACTATATTCAGCAAATCGGATATGGAAATGAAAATGTGAGTGGCGATCTCTCCACTTATTGGCTGGAATCCTCCTTAAAGATTTCCCCAGTGGAGCAAGTTGAACTTTTGATGAAACTGCAAAACAATAGCTTAGGTTTTTCTTCTGAAAATATCAATGCTGTAAAAGACTCCATCTGCCTTTCCTCTTCCAATACTGGAAAATTCTACGGAAAAACAGGAACCGGACGTGTAGGTGGACAAGATGTGAATGGCTGGTTTATCGGCTATATCGAAATCGTAAATAATACATACTTTTTTGCTACTAATATTGGAGCCGATAACAACGCTACCGGAAGTAATGCTGCTGAAATAACCATGTCTATATTATCTGACATGAATATATGGAAATAAAAAAATCGGGTAATGGTCAACTACGCAAACTGACCCTTACCCGATTCCATTTTATTTTTCGCCTGTTATTTCATAATACTTTTCATTTCCGGTTGCTGACCATGATGTTTTACCGCTACTAACCACATCTTTTGTAGACACATTATAAGCAAATATATCAAGAATTTCTGCCTCTGAGATATGCCATGAACCATCTGCATTTTTCTTACTTCTGTACCAAACATATAATTCACATTTTTCATTTTCCGAAAGTCTGTCATATGCAAGAAATTCTATTATTTCCTCATTCTCTTTTAAGATAACTCTGGAATTTCCACTCGCATTATATGATATCATAAAATCACATCCTTCGTCTACGAAGTATTGTTGGTATATAGTACAATATCCATCATACATTTCATCTGTTTCAATCAATGTCACATAATCACATATCGCAGAAATAGAAATATCATCCTCTTTCATATTTTTCATTAATTCATCTATTAAATCGTGCTGAATGACAAAACCCTTATTCTGCGAACTAAATATTCTAATGGTCTTCCGTGGTATCATTCCCTGCGGTCCTGCTCCTGTAACATAATTTACAATAACAATCACATCCTTTGCACCATCGCCATCTATATCTTGAAATCCAACTGCCTCTACGCTGTCAAACATACCTACGCTATCATTCTCAGTACTATTGTTTTCAAAATAAGCTGGGAAATGGTACACAATTTGATTGTCTTTTGCCAGCACAAATGAGACATCTTCCCAAAGCGTATCATAAGTCGGTAGATAAGACACAAATCGTACCTCACCCCAATCATTCAAATCCACCTCAAAGGATTGTTCGGTTATAACCCGGCTTTCATCTAATTTCTCTCCTGATGGATATTCTACTTCAATATCTGCTACATCTGTCAATTGCTGTATTTCTTTCGTACCATCGAAATATAAAATGACTTGTTCATCAAATTGTTCTTCACCTGATAGAATTATTTCTACATAATCCTCATGCCAAGTAACCTTCCAACAGCTGCTACTGATGCTTGCACCGTCATTGTGCAATTCAAAATCTGTTTGCGATATCTTATCTTCGCCTTCTTTAAGGACTAACCGTCCACTTGCTGAACCAAAAGGCCATTCCGGTTCTCCAACAGCTTGAAGTATCACTTCATATTTTCCATCCGGAGAAACAGATGTATCGCAAGTTGTCTTCTTGTAATTTACCGTATACGAAATGCAAAACCCAAATACTACAATCACTGCAAGAAGCGAACCCATAATACATAGCATAATGTTCAAAAATTTCTTCATTGTTATAGCACTCCTTTTAATGTCCACGTATATCCAGCTCTTCCAATAGAGATTTTCCACTTCCCCAAGAATATACAATGTAATAACCGCTGCCATTTATTTCTTCCGAAAATTGTAGTGTCTCGTGATCAATCACCTCAATGGACTGCCCTTCTTGAGTTTCCACCAAACATTCCCATTCATTACTTCTGTAACCTGAATAGTAAGCATCCAATTCTTCCAAAGACAAATCACTTCGAATTAATATTACTCCGAAATACTGCATTCCATTTCCGTTACCCGTCAGCTTCCCAGCCTGTGACAACGACTCTATCAATTCTGTTTCCTCTGGCAACGGAATTTCACATAATGTCTTTTCCACCTTATAGGCTGTATGGTTATTTATAAGTGGAATTGAAATCACGCCGCCTATCAATACAACTGCTGCCAATATTCCAACTAATTTTAATTTTTTCATGTGTCCTCCCTTCTTTTCTTACTTCTGTAAGAATACCCTTTTTCAGTAAGTTTAATTTCAGCCACATTACTTACCGAAGTTCCCTGTATTTCAGGCACTCCACCTTTCTTTCAACGAACGCCTATATAATAAGTCTGCAACTCACCTTTCCGGTAAATAACAATAACTGCTCCAATCAGTCCATCTCTATGCACTTCAAATACCGTAACCATCGAGTCCTGTCCATTCAAGTAATCTGCGTAAAACGCTTCAATTGCTTAATGATTTTGCATAGCATTATCTTCTTCAACACTTACTAAACCGCTTCTGCCCAATTGTTCCACCACGGCTTTCCTCTGCTCGTTTGTAAATTCGTTAATACCGGAAGAGTAGCTTGGTGCATCTGCAATTACAATACCTTCTCTGGTTCCGTCATGTTAATTTGATTTCTGCTGTCAACAGCCGGATATCCATTTTCTCCAAGGCGATTAACAATACTTCGAATCATTTCCAAATCAGCTATCTTATTTTGTTCTGCTGCTTCTTTATAAAAATCCACACAGATTTCTATAATTTCTTCCGCATTCTCCTGAGAATTTTTTGTTGTCTCCTGAACCTCAATGAAGGGATCATCAACCTGTATTTCTTCCGTGGGCATATCACTACAACTCCAAAATGGTACAACTCAGAAGTTTTTGTATCATGCATAGTCTCATTCCCATGCCTCTCTTTTTTTCTTTCATATAGACCTCCGGTCTTTTTTCTAATATGGTAATATCCTGATTTTCAATGTACAGCACTTTAATTATTACATTCGTAAGATTTTTGGGTAAGAAAATTTTCTCCAACAATACAGTATACTTTCTTGAATATTACACCCGTAAGATTTAGGTGTCAAGTTATCTTTATATAAAAAGGCTTCTGCCAGAAGGTATCATACATTTTCGCAAAAGTAATACCTTTTAGCAAAAGCCTATTATTCAGCAATGTTTCAAACCCCCCACTGTTTCAATATTCAAATGTTTCATTCAAAAGACCAGAAAACACACGTCCATTATCTTTCTTTATTATCCCACAAACCGCAGAAAATCAAGGTTTCCTCGAAAGCAGACAAACGGTTTTAATATTCGCCTGAACTTTGATTTTATACTGCATATCGAAAGTATGCCGAAGACACATAAATATGCATGATTGCTGAAACATCACGCTATAGATATTTTTGTAAAGACATCGAGCATCCAGGTTGGAAACCTGGATGCCCGATGTCTTAATATGCGTATTCAACTTCTATACTATTCACACACGAAACCAAAACCATTATTTACTATCCATTGCCTTATCCATTGCCTCCTCGACAATTTTTTTAACAGTCTCCTCACTGCAACCTTCAAAATTAAGAGTCAGCAATTCTTTACCTTCTACTTCTATTGCTACCCTACGCTTTGATTTTGTCTCATCGTCTTTATTATTCGTCATATGCATAATGATAAAAGGAACAAGCAAGGCTCCAATCACATTAGCTGCAGTTAAGATAAGCATCACAGCATCATATCCTGTGTATCCTAATACTTTACAGGTTTCTATCGAAGCAACTTCCCCAAAATCACTTTTTACGCTTTCAATAAAATCAGTATCCTCTTGCAAACATCTCATAAGTATTTTCATTATCTTTGCCTCCTAAAATCAAATCATCCTTTGTAGCGTCCTGATGATTTTCAAAGCTATCCCATCCTATTAATATATCCCTGGCTATCCTAATAGGTAGCTTTTTATCTTTGAATCCAACCATATATGATTCTTTTATGCATTCTTTTATTCTATCGTTATATACAACATTAAAAAACTGAATCATCTCGTAACGTACCCCTATAACTCTTTCTTTTGCGGGTATTTCCTTCAGTCCATAGGACTCACCAATTCTTTCCAGTTGAATAAGTAAAATAATGGGGAATACAAAGCCCCTTATAACACTCTCAATATCTTTGCTATGTACGCTTTCTTTGTATGCCTTTTCAGACAATTTCCCATTCCATCGAGCTAAATTATCATCCCAAATAGTACACAGATCATAAGTAAGAGTATTAAATGCATATAAATTTTCAATCACAGTCATCATCGAACTGACAAAACGCTCATGTGTAAAAGATACAACATCAAAAAAATCTGCATAATTCACCAGGACGTCTACCAGGTCCAATGCCGCTGCATCTGCATATAATTCATCAAACATCGTACTCTCTATTTTTAACGATATCATTCTTTTTCGTGCATCTTCTACCAGCTTGGGATCATGCTTAAAAAGTGCTGCAAACTCCTCGTTATTAACAAATGACCTAACATTATACATTACCCTCTGAGCATATACTTGGTAATCCATGCCCGATGGTTCAAGAGCCTTCAAATGATACAATTCATGTCCCATGCAGAATAATTTTGCCAATAAAAGCTGTTCCGTCATATATATTTCATATTCCTGTATGAGTTCATCATCAACATAATGTGGTATAAAACTATGGTTTACATCATGCAATAATGCAAACATATATGATAGTGTAGTATCATTATAATATTTTGTCGCCATGTATTCGAACATGGTTGACAAAAAGACCAGTCTGTTAGCATCCAGTTTGCTCTTATGGTATATAATACTATCTTTCATTTCAGCTGGTGTATTAACTTTTCGATCAGGCCACTCCTCGATATTATAATCTTTTGGCTCTGCCTCATGCTCAACCCAAAATGTAAATTCTAGGAATCCAACATACATAGCCCAAAAGCTAACATCCCACAAGATCCGCTTGTCCTTACCATTATCCATCTGTAGTATTCCAACATTGGTTGTATAAAGGACATCTACATCAACACCGTATGACTTTGCAAAATCAACAATAAACCTGTCCACATCATTAATTGCTCTATCCCAAACATGCGGGAACTGAGTTTCAGTTTTTGTCTTCAGCCCCATATATCTATAAATATCTAAATTCATCGTCATTCCTTAGTCTAGTATTCGTGTATGGCTTCTGACCGTTGCTAGCACACATCTACTGATATTCACATTAGTCAGAAACATCCTATCTGGTATTATTTATTGCTTTTCTCCCTTAAAACGCTTTCTTTATTGTTGTTCTGGCATTATTCTTACCACCATGACCTTTAATGTATTTTCTAAGTGTATACATCTAAACAAATCCACCTATATCGTGTATTATTTTTTTCATTATATAAATAAAAAATAACATCGCAATATGACACATTATGAGGCTTATAAAAAGATTATCAGTCGTTATAACCTTTAAATATAATCCTATCCACGAAATAATTCCTGTAAGAATAAATGCAATAATCAAAGGGATAACATACTCTTTCAAATCTCCTAGACTTTTCTTAAACTCATTAATGGTAGAATCAAAAAAAATAAATCTTCCTAAAACTAAAACAATATAGCATAACAAAAACTCATCATATTCCATAGTTTTAAAGTATATCTTAAGAAATAAAAATAATATAATAACACTACAACTGCTTATCAGCCTAATATTTGCTTGATTTTCTTTCTTAAGCATATCTTGTTTCAATATGTAATCCAAAAAATTATTTAATAATATAGCCAAGACAATAAGTGCAATCGTAATAATACCTAAATAATTTTGTAAAAACAGCATATATTTTTCTATACAATAATAAACATACATCATTACTATAATACACGTATTACTTATAATTATTTCAAAAACTGTTTGAGCTATTTCATATGGTCGATTCACATATGCTTTTGCCATTGTATCTAATTCTGCCATTGTAGTGTTTTCATCTATTACTCTAGACTTATAAAGTATAATTCTCGTAATAATAAATATAGTAGCAACAATGAATAATAGTACAAAAACAGATATTATCGCCCATGATGCAAAATTTTCATTTTCTATCACTTTTATAATATGAATTACCTCCAAATTCTTTATACTTTTACCTTATTATATGTTCTTATTAATTAATCCAAAATGCTTAAACGCATCCTTAATATACTCCACCTTCTCCTGTGGACACTGTTTCACCTCTGGAATCTCTTTCTTGGATTTATTGTAGTTCTCACCCATGTCCAGACCACACATTCGCTTTACCTGTGCAATATAAGAAGTATGTACATTCACACCATACTTGTCTTTCACATATTCCTTAATCTTTGAATAAGTAGCCTTTTCTTGTGGTGTATAATTACTCTCTTCCTCAGGCTCCATTGTAACCTCAATCTTAGGTGTATCTTTTTTGAGGGATAATTTGACAACCGTCTCCACATGCGTCGGTTGTCGAAGAAGAATACAATTCTTCAGCAGAGTCTGATGAAGAAGAACACAATTCTTCGTCGCTCTCCATTCCTACACAATTCTGTCTTTCATCGTCTGCTTTCATCTCATAACTAACATTCAATGGTAAAGTCTGATCAGCCATAATCAAGCCCTCCTTATGAATGTTTTTATATCATGGCACCTGCTACTGATAAAACAGCAGGTGCCTTGCTACCTTAAATAGTATACCACAATCTATGCGGTCTTTGTTGTACTTTTTTCAGCCTTGAACCATGCCTTTGCATTCGGGACAACACTGTTGCCATTCCCTTTCATAACAAAGGTCAGCTTAAACGGATCTACCGTGCCATCATCATTTGTTTCTCCAACGATAACCTTCTCCACAATACTTTCAAATACAACTCTATCGAACTCATCCAGAATATCACCATCCGCAAGTGCTTTCTTAAGGCTGCTCATTCTCTTGCTGACATCCTTCTGATTAGAGACATTATCTTGAAGAATTCTAATAGACTCTTTTGTCTTCTGGATTTTCATGGTCAGCTCCTCATACTTTTCATCATATGCTTCCTTGGAAATTCCTTCATCCAAATATAAGTCCGTAAGTCTCTTTCTACGCTGCTCCAAATTATCCAAAGCTTTCTGCTCCTTTTTTAATCTGCCGATATCCTCATTATTCGTACTGATACCCTCAATCGTATCAATGACGGAGTCTATCACATCATCAAAGCTTCCAGCTAACAGCTTATATGCCTCAAGAAATGCATTCTCCAATATGGATTCACGCATAGACTTACTGTTAGGGCAGTTATGCTTTCCTTTATTAGCGGCATTTCTGCAATACCAGACCGGTGTTTCATATTTTGAACCGCTGTGAAGGGTGCGCCTTGTAAGTTTCGTACCGCAGAAGCCACACTCGCACATGCTGGAAAATGCATATTTCTTGGTGTACTTTTCCCTCTTGCCATCAGCCTTCGTATCCGATGGATGATTACGTGACAGACGAATTTCTTTCGCCTGCTCCCATACCTCCCTGCTTACAATTGGCTCATGGTGATCACGGACATAATACTGCTCCTCTTCACCGAAATTTTCAATACGTCTCTTGGAAATCGGATCTGTGGTAATGGTTTTCTGCAGCAATAGGTCCCCTTTGTACTTCTCATTCTTGATAATGCCTCGGACACCGCTGTCCGTCCATTTTACCACACCTTTTTTATTTACTTTTCCAAGTGCCTCCAGTCGTTTTGCAATGGTATAAGTACCATACCCCTGTAAATACAGTTCAAAAATCAGTCGCACAGTTTCCGCTTCTGCTTCATTAACTGTAATTGTCTTATCCTCCGGATGATAATCATAACCAAGACAACCGTTAAAGCCCATCAGTTCTCCACGCTTCATCTTCATCTTAATGCCCAGCTTCACATTTTTCGATGTGGATTCCACTTCGTTCTGAGCCAGCGTTCCCATAAGCGTAAGCATCATTTCCCCCTGTTCCGTCAAGGTATTGATATTCTCTTTTTCAAAAATCACTGCAATACCTCTTTCCTTTAAAAGGCGCACATACTGCAGGATATCAACCGTATTTCTGGAAAATCGTGATACAGACTTTGTCATAATCACATCTATTTTTCCGTCCATACAATCCTGAATCATACGTTGGAACTGCTCACGCTTATCGACCTTTGTTCCTGTAATCGCTTCATCCGCATAAATGCCAACCATAACCCAGTCCCGGTTTTCAGATATCTTGTCCTGATAATACTGCTTCTGTGACTGAAAACTCTCAAGCTGCTCGTCACCATCGGTGCTAACACGCACATATGCCGCAACTCTCTGTCTTGTGATAACAACCGGATTGCCCTCATAATCCCTCTTACGAAGAATCGACCCCTCCACTGCCTTAATTACTTCTACTTCTGCCATAATATAATCCTCCTTAAATTGAAATCTTTGCTTCGTGTTCCTCTTCGCACCAAGCATACTAAAAAATGAAAATATGAACGAACGTATACAAGCGGTTGTCTAAGCAACCCTTTTTCCTGTACCGGTCTTGAAATATTCCGACTCCAGAATGTGATATGAACTCATAATCCTATTCTTTGCCCGAATATATTCATTTTCCGAAATCAGCCCAAGGCGAACCAGTTTTCTAAGTACCGCCATTTTCTTGCTGAATTCCAGACACTTTCCTGCATCCATCTGATACCACTCCATAGCAAAACCTCCTCTCAAAATACTGTTTTTCACGAATTACAAACAACCAGTCTCACATACACTAACAATTGCTATTAACAGCTACTCCGCCAGCACCAGCAAACAAACATTCGATTTTTATTAAATAGTTGTAGAACATACGTTTGTTTTATGTTATACTGATTGTATGAATCATTTCACTTTTAATGTTTGAAGTAATATTTTTATATTTAAAAAGATTACTCTCTCACTTATAGGAGATTTAGAAGTGGTTTTGCGGAAGTGTTTTTGAAAAAAGTCAGATTTCTTGAAAAAGTAAGCATCTGATGAACTCTGATTATTTTATGTATAAGGTAGGTATTACAGATAAATGAACTATACAAAACAACAGGAATTGCCGGACTTCTTGGAGTATGAGCATCCTGACAGAACTCTTTTGAAACGGGATATACAAGCCATTGCTCTGAAGCGAATGGAAGATGCGGCAAGAAGTATTTCTGATTTTGAGGAAGTGATTAAGCAATGGGATCATCTGGATGACAACCGTGAACGAAAAGAACGCTATCACGAAATCGGCAGGGAAAATATCGATAGCAGGAAAGATGTAGCACCACTTGCCATTGTCATTCCGGCTCCTATTGATTATTCTTACTGGCGGCAGCTTATGAAGGGAGACTTTATAGATATAATCTTCAACTGTCCTTTTGAGATGCATGAATCCCTTGCTGACGAGGATTATTCAAAGATTATTTATGAGTTAAAGGACGAACATAAAGAACTACTCTACTTCCTATATATTAGGGACTACAGTACTCAAAAGCTTGCTGCCATGCGGAACCAGAGCGACCGAAACATTCGTGGAGTCCGCTCCACTGTCCTTGGGCAGATTGAAAAGAAAGTACTTCTTGTACTGGCAGACAGGCTTGGACAGGATTTTCCTTTTACCGGTGAGGAACGGGATTTTCTGTCCAGACATGCAAAAGATTTACCGACAGCCCTTGAAAAACTCGACAAAGAAAAACTTGCCCTACTAAAAAAGATTGGGGTTATGGTGAGAAAGATTGCAAGAGAACAGGCAAAGCTGAAAACAAAACAAGAGACAAATAATGCAAATGATAAAAAAGCTGTTTGAAAATGCACACGGACATGTTATTATAGTAATAGTTTTTATAGTGAAAGGAATTACAATGAAGAATATCTTTCAGAACTCCAGTTCAAACTGGGTACGATATGATAAGTATGAATGGCGAACCTCTGCAGATGGGAAATGCTATATCACTGCTACAGCCGATGCCAAGCCATCCATCTACAATCCTATAAAGGATTATGAAAAGCTGGTGCTGACCGCAATCAATATCGGTACTACTGCCATGAACAAGGCAAGTGAATCCGAATTAAAAGAAGCCATTATGGGCTTTGTGTCCGAGTACGGTATGCTGGGACTTATGACAGCACTTCCCACTACACCGGACTTTATTACATATGAAGCAGTCTATCTGCCGAAAAATCATTTCATCAAAGAAGAAAATATTTCGACAGAAAGATATCTGCCCTGCTTCTTCCCTTTCGATAAGATTAATTTCCGCAAGAAAGGCATCGAATCCAGCTGGAGTACAGACAGCCCGGAAATGATGGCACTTATAATGACAATGAAAAACAAGCCACAGGCAGTAATGATGAGCTTCCAAAGAGAATATGCCGAATCCTATGACTGGCTGGTTGAAGTATTCCGTGACTGGGCATTTACCTTTTTCTCAAGCTTTTTGTATTATCAAGACTATGACAAACTTGATGAAAACGAACGAAGCCTCTATCGGCAAGGAATGGCTGCATTTGGTGGTGTGGCTCCCACCTATCACATTGAACTGCGTGAACGCCCTACCTTAGTTTGGGATTTCAATTCCTTATTGTTATGCATACAGATGATGTTTTCCTTTATGCTGACCGATGACGATTCCAGCCTGAAGGTATGTAAACACTGCGGCAAGGCATTTGCTGCCACAAGATCAAACATGGAATTCTGCTCTCCACAATGCAAGAATCAATACAATGTATATAAGAGCAGGGCGAAGAAAAATAATACACCAGCACAGGAGGACTGATTGTATGAGAAATTCAAGCATAATTATGTACACAACCGAAGATGGCTTAACCAAGATAGAAACTACCTTTGATGAAGATACTGTATGGCTGTCACTAGACCAAATGGCAGAGCTTTTTCAAAGAGATAAATCTACTATCTCAAGGCATATCAAAAACATATTTGAAGAAGGTGAATTAAAAAGAAATTCAGTTGTTGCAAATTTTGCAACAACTGCCTCTGACGGAAAAACATATCAGGTAGATTACTATAACCTTGACGTCATTATCTCCGTAGGCTACCGTGTAAAATCCCATCGTGGTACACAGTTCCGTATCTGGGCTATGGGAATCTTAAAAGAATACATGAAAAAGGGATTTGCATTAGATGATGACCGATTAAAGAGACTTGGCGGAGGCAATTACTTTGACGAATTGCTTGCACGTATCAGAGACATCCGCTCTTCAGAAAAAGTATTCTGGAGAAAGGTTCTGGAAATCTATGCAACCAGCATTGATTATGATCCCCATGCTGAAAGCTCTGTCCTGTTCTTCAAACAGGTGCAAAACAAAATGCACTGGGCTGCCCACAAGCATACTGCCGCAGAAGTAATCTATGAGCGTGCCGATGCAGAAAAAGAAAATATGGGACTTACCTCGTGGGAGCATGACGAAATCCGTCGTTCTGATGTAGAAGTAGCAAAGAACTATCTTACTGAACAGGAGCTTGATGCTCTCAATAAGATTGTCACCGCCTACCTTGATATTGCTGAGGTACACGCCCTTAACAAAGAACCTATGTATATGAAAGACTGGCTGGAAACCATTGACGATTATCTGAAAATGACCCGACGTGATATTCTTACCAGCAGCGGTCGCATCAGCCATAAACAGGCTATCGAAAAAGCTCATGCGGAATATGATAAATATAAGAATCGACTGGATGATACCCTCTCTCCAGTTGAAAAGGATTTTATTGAAAGTATCGGTATGTTAGAACAAATTAGCGACAGCTCAAAAAAATAACATAAATACAATAATAAAGCGCCGTATTGCTACGACGCTTTTGTCTTGCTCTATCTTACGAGCAAAGGAGCACTATTCAGTTATTTGTTATACTTTTTCTTTCTGCTTACAAACGTTGTACCGATGGTTACACCACCACTAGCAAACAGCAGGATAAGCCACAAAGCAAGGTTGCTTGTATCGTCTGTCTGTGAACACTTATTGGATGTTCCTGGCTTTGTACTGGCCTGCTTTTTCTCAAGAGCAGCAATCGCATCTTCGATAGTCTTTGCCATCTTGTCTACTTCGGATTGCGCCGTAATATTTTTACCACGGACAACAGCCTTGACAGCAGCTTCTACACCGGAGAAATCCTTGTAGTCATTCTTGTTTAGTGCATTTGCTTTGGCAATGGCTGCATCAACCTTAGCGTAGTCTGCATCTTTGTAAACAAGAGCATTAATCGCATCCTCTATAGCTTTCGCCATTGCATCTACCTCGGATTGCTCCGTAACGTTCTTGTCACGGACAACAGCATTCACGGCAGCTTCTACACCAGAGAAGTCCTTGCAATTATCCTTGTTCAGTGCTTTTGCCTTGGCAATGGCTGCGTCTACTTTGGTGTAATTTGCTCCCTTGTATTGAAGGGCAGCAATCGCATCCTCTATTGCCTTCGCCATTGCATCTACCTCTGTTTGCTCCGTAACGTTCTTGTCACGGACAACGGCATT
>ENA-OUPO01000628-OUPO01000628.1-human-gut-metagenome-genome-assembly--contig:-NODE-628-length-13815-cov-29.1334_pt1 | contig 13815 bp, 10 predicted proteins | sample MGYA00237940_ERZ548809 | MGnify/ENA primary metagenome ERZ548809 (study PRJEB26490, sample SAMN05194695) | human gut metagenome | biome: terrestrial biome; feature: human-associated habitat; material...
GCAATCTCCTCCATTCGGATACAGCAAGAAGCATGGACGCTCTCCTTTTCGGGGGGCGTCCATGCTTCTTTTTACAGCTTATGCCCGATAATGTGCAGCGTGATGTGATTCTGGAGATCATTCACAAGCATAAGGACCACCTTACCTCTCTGGAAGCCGCACTCGCAGATGTTAAAGACCAGACAGCATAACAACAGGCACATGGTATGCTGTTTACCGATGTCCAAAGGAGCGTGCGTTTGAACAAAAAGAAAAAGTCCACAAACACTTCCCCTTATCCCGATGAAGTCATCGACCGTCTGGCGCGGGCATTCTACCCGGCCATCCTTGCCTGCTGGAACAGCGAGGAAGGCCAGCGGTCACTTGTCGGGGCGGAGGCCCCTCCATCTTGCTAACGCAAGACCGTTCGGTCGCTCAAAAGCCCCACTGGGGCTTTTGTTGCTGCGCAAACGCGAGCTTGTCTTGGCAGGCAGAGCAGGCTCATCATGCCCCCAGCAAAGAAAAACAGAGTGTTCCCGACGGGGAACGCCCTGTTGTACATATCGTTATCGTCTGTGGTCTTTGGCAGGGTGCGTCCGGGTGGGCGCACCCTGTTTTTGTTTTGCCCTTAATCTTCTAACCCATGGTTCCCGGCCACATTCTTCAAATATTCCTCCAGGTCACCATAGAAAACAAATAATCCGAACCCATCTCCTATCGGAAACAAGTTCGGATTATTTTTGTTTGGTCCGAGTGGCGAGAATCGAACTCACGGCCTCTTGAACCCCATTCAAGCGCGCTACCAAAACTGCGCTACACCCGGATATCTGTTTGCGTTTGCCGCTCACAGCTTGATTAGTATACCCGACTTTTCCCGTTTTGTCAAGCGCTTTTTCCAAATTTCTTATGCCGTTTTTACATTTTGCTTTCCCGGCCTTTGCCCGCCGAAGGGATGCGCGAAAGAGCGTTATTTTCAAAAATCGCTATACACATCTTCCTCGTCATCCTCGCAGATCGGGGTGGTGTCGTCCGGCGGTGCGCCAAACTCTACCGTGGCAAAGGCCAGCGCAAACACGCTGTCTGCCCCGGCGTGCAGCAGTGCCTGTGCACAGGCGGCAGCGGTCGTGCCGGTGGTGATCACGTCATCTACCAGCAGGATGCGCTTGCCCTCCAGTTGCTGCGGCTGTGCCGCCCGGAACGCGCCTGCTACGTTGGCCATGCGCTGCTCCAGCGGCAGACCAGCCTGATGCCGTTTGGCGCGGGTGCGCACCAGCGCCTGCGGTGCCAGCGGCACCTCCATGGCTTTTGCCAGCGGCAGCGCCATCAGTTCCGGCACGTTGTAGCCGCGCTTTTTGCCGGAGGCCGGCACCGGCACGATCAGGTCGTACCCGATAGCTGCCCACGGCACCGGCTGCGGGAGCAGCTCGCCGTACTGTACGGTCAGTTCTCCGCCAAAGGCCAGCTGCACCAGACGGTTGCCCATCTCCACAGCCCGCCACGGCTTGCCCTGATACTTTGTGCTCAGGATGCCGCGCCGCACACAGCCGCTGTAGCGATAGGGCGCAGCTGCACCGGCCAGATTGCTGATATAGTGCTGCGCCGGGTCCAGCCGGATACCCGGCTTGCGGCGCAGCGCTTCCAGCTGCTCTGCACAGTCCGGGCAATCCCGTACATCTCCCAGCACCCGGCCGCAGAAGGGGCACTCACGCGGGTAGAGCAGCTGCCGTACCGCCCGCAGCGCCCTGCGCCGGGGGTCATAGTAGTCCATCAGTCCTTTTTGACTGCCACGATCACCCGCACGCGCTTGCCTGCTGCGCAGCCAAAGTTATCGTACCAGCCGGTCAGGTAGTAGCCCTCGGAGTTCACCTCGGAAAGCTTGGTGGCATAATACTGACCCTTGTACCACAGGTACACCTGCATATCGTCAGCCGTCTCGTAGCGGGTGCCGTTGCTCATCACCGATGCTGCGCCCACCTTGTCGATCTTCATGGGCATCAGCTGGATCATGGCCTTTACCGTGCCGTTCACGTTCTGCCGCACTGCCAGACCGCCCGCCAGCACCGGATACTTGACGGAGGTGGAAAAGCTGGCCTGACTGCCGTTGACGTAGCAGATATAAGTAGCGCCGCCGCCCACAAAGTTGAGGATGGTGCTCATGGGCTGACCAGTGATATCGGCCAGCTGCTTGAGACCGATGCTCAGCAGCGAACCGGAGCTGCTGGTGATGCGGTTCCAGACCGTGCTCAGCAGCGAGCCGTCAATGACGCCCCACAGGATCTCGCTGGTGGTGGGCACCAGCACACTGCGCAGATCATCCGTCACCGTCGTGGTGTTGGTGGTACTGCCGGTGCTGCCGGAGCTGGAAGAGCTGTTCCCGGAGGAACTGCTCCCCGAACCGGAGGAGCCGCTGCCGGTCAGGGTGCCCAGAATGGAGCTGGCGTTGACGGCCAGATTCTTTACATCGTCCAGCACGCCGTATTTCCACAGGTCGCCGGTGACATCGTTCAGGATCAGGCGGTCGATCTGCCCCTGCTCATTCAGCGTATAGTAGCGCACGGTCAGGGCGTTCAGCTTTGTCCCCGCTATTCGGCTGGGACGAACCGTCCCAGCCAACCCCTCCGATGTCGTTTCCAAGATTTGTACGTCATCGGCCAGAGCATAGTCCCCCAGCGCGGTGGCGGTTTCGTTGATGGTGCCGCTGACCGATTTGGACTCGATAGCGGTCACCTGCTCTCCCTCGGGTGTCACGCTGATCTCCACCAGCCAGCCGGTGGGATAGTTCAGGCTTTTGTCGATGTTCACGGTGCGGATGATGCCGTCGGTGCACATCACCGAGATCTTTTGCAGCACATCTGCGCCGTTATCCTCCACAAGGCTGCGGTTGGCGGTCTGCACCACGCCGTAGAACACGCTGTCGGCTTCCTCGCCGGTGATCACATCGGCTACCTCGTTGTCCATGCCCAGCAGCAGGGTGACCACTTCGCCCACGCCGCCGCCGTTCAGGGTGGAGATCTTGGACGCCACCGCAGCGCTGCCCAGACTGTAGGTGCTGCCCGCCACAGTCAGTGCTGTAGGTGCGCTGGCACTGGGCGATACCGCGGTAATGCGGCCTGCGGCGCGGCGGGTGTAGATCCACACCGTCTGCAGGCTTTCGCTGTAATAGTACACATCGTACTTGTTCAGCTCTGCCGAAGCGGAGGTCTTATCGTTGCGGTAGACGCTCACCGGCGTAAAGGGCAGCTGGGTGCCCTCCTCCGCCACAAAGGGACCCTTGCGGCTCTTGAGCAGCACCGAGGAGGTATCCACCTGACCGTTGGACACCGTAAAGCCCAGCGAGCTGCCGTAGGCGCTGCCGCTGGCGGTGTTGGCGCGCAGGGCGTTGTACAACAGCAGGGTGCACTGCTCGTAGGTCATAGCCTGACCCTGCGTGCAGGTCAGCTGATCCCGCAGACCGATCTGCTGCGCCTTGTTCAGCTGTGCCTGCGGGAAGGAGCCGGTCAGGTCGGTGGTCTTATAGCTCAGCAGCTTCAGCACCGCTGCACAGGCTTCCTCCAGCGTGACGGTGTTGTCCGGGCGGAAGGAGCCGTCGGTGTAGCCGTTCATCCAGCCCTGCTGCACCGCAATGCGGATGTAGGGTGCCCACTGCGAAGAGCCGGGCACGTCCTTATACAGGGTGCCCACAGCCCCCTGGGAGGCTGCGCTCTCCCGGTACGCCGAGAACGCCACCAGCATGCGGGCAAAGGCCCCGCGGGTGACGGCGGCGTCCAAGCTGCCGGTCTGCCCGGCGTCCATACCGCCCAGCGTGATGGCCGTCTGCACGGCCGTGTTGCTGGCACTGCCCAGCGCAGCCGCCGGCATGGCCAGCATGGACACCGCCATGCTCACCGCCAGCAAAAGTGTGAGAAAACGTTTTTTCATAGGTATTCCCCTTTCTTCGGGCTCAGTCGTAGCGCAGCGCCTCGATGGGATTGAGACGTGCCGCGCGCCGGGCCGGCAGATAGCCGAACAGCACACCGATGCCCACCGAGATGCCAAAGGCCACCACGATGGAGTTGAACGAGGGGCTGACGGTCACATCAATGTCGCTGGAGATCATGGGCAGGATGCGGTTTGCCGCCATGGACACGATATAGCCAAGGACGATGCCCAGCACGCCGCCCAGTGCGGAGGTGGTGGCAGCTTCCACCACGAACTGCGACAGGATCACCCGCTCCTTGGCACCCAGTGCCTTGCGGATGCCGATCTCCCGGGTGCGCTCGGTCACCGACACCAGCATGATGTTCATAATGCCGATGCCGCCCACCAGCAGCGAGATGCTGGCAATGCCGGTAAGTATCACGATGACCATGTTGATCATCTTGTTCATTTCCTCCAGCCACTCGCTGGCACTGTACACATAGTAGCCATTTTCATTTTTGAGAAGCGCCTGCAGTTCTTCCTCCATGGTCGCTTTCGCCTCGTTGGCAAGGCTTTCGTCGGCCATCATGGCAGTGTAGCAGTCCACCATGCTCTGGCTGGAAAGCCGCATCACGGTGGTGTAGGGCAGATAAACGCAGTCGTCATCACTGCCCTGCTGCATGGTAGGGTCGCTGACCTTGGCAGACAGCACGCCTACAACACGGAACTTGTTGGCACCAATTTTAAGCGTCTGCCCCACACCGTTGCCGCCAAAGGCCACGCGGTTGAGGTAATCGCCGATGACGCAGACCTGCTTATTGTCCTGCATATCCATGTACTGCAGGCCGCGTCCCTGAACGATCTGGTAGTTTTTCATTTCGGTAAAGTTTTCGTCCACACCGCTCATGTTGGACCAGCGGTAGCTGGTGGTGCCGATCTTCAGCGTACCGCTGGCGTTGCCGCCGAAGTTGACCTGCGGCGACACCGCCTTGATCAGATCGGAATGCCGCTGGCAGATGTCGTACATTTCCTCCACCGGCACGGTGCGGGAGCCATAGCCCCACACCTGAATGCTCAGGGTGTTGGTGCCCAGTGCGGAAAAGCTGTCCCGCATACTTTTGGTCATACCGTTGCCCAGACCCACGATGACGATGACCGCCATCACGCCGATGATGATGCCCAGCATGGTCAGAAAGGTGCGCAGCTTGTTGCTCCACACGTTCTGGATGGCCTGCCGGAAGGTTTCAAAGATCATGCCTGTTCCTCCTTTTCCGGCGTTTCGGGCAGCAGAGTAGGCTGCACCATGGCCTCCGGTGCGTGGGAGTCGCCGTCATACACCACCTGACCGTCCTCCAGCCGGATGATGCGGTCGGCCTGCACGGCAATAGAGTTGTCGTGGGTGATCAGCACCACGGTGTGTCCCTGCTGATGCAGCTGCTGCAAAAGCCCCAGCACCTCGCGGCCGGTATGGGAGTCCAGCGCGCCGGTAGGCTCGTCCGCCAGAATGACCGGCGGGTTGCGCACCAGTGCCCGCGCAATGGACACACGCTGCTGCTGGCCGCCGGAAAGCTGGTTGGGGCGGTTTTTCAGCTTGTCGCCAAGCCCCACCTGCTCCAGCACCTCCCGGGCGCGGACGTGGCGGTCGGCGCGGGAGATGCCCGCATACACCAGCGGCACCTCCACGTTTTCCATCAGGTTCAGCTTGGGCAGCAGATTGTACTGCTGGAAGATAAAACCCAGCATCTCGTTGCGGATGGCGGCCAGCTCGTTGCGGTTCATCTTGCCCACATCCCGGCCGTTGAGCCGGTAGGTGCCGTAGGTAGGCACGTCCAGACAGCCGATGATGTTCATGCAGGTGGATTTGCCCGAGCCGGACTGGCCCACGATGGCCACGAACTCGCCTTTTTCGATTTTCATGGTGATGTGGTCGGCAGCCTTTACCGTGGTATCGCCCATCTGGTAGTACTTGCACACCGCATCAAACTCGATCAGAGCGCTCATTCATCCCTCCTGCGTCAATCCACAACGACTGCACCGGCCTCAGCGGGGTCAATGCCTTCTGCCGGCTCTTCAGCGTCCGCTGCGGGTTCTTCGGCGTTTTCCGTCTCTTCCGGCAGCATTTCCTCGCCGCCCGCGGCAACATCTGCGGCGTTTTCGGTACCGCCGATCACTTCACCGTCGGAGTAGTCGTAGCCGCCGTCGTCATAGTAGCTGTCGCTGCTCACGGAGCTGGGGTCGTAGGCGATGGTATCACTCTCGGACAGGCCGCTGGTCACCTGCGTATAGTTGTCATCACTGACGCCGGTCTTGACCTTGACGTACACATAACCCTCCGGTGCGCTCATGGAAGCATCAGCGTTCACGGCGCTGGGAGAATCCTGCCGCACCAGCACATAGCTGCCCCGCACAATGGCGGCGTTAGGCACGGTAAGCGCATTTTTGGCCTGTGCCACCACGATCTCGGCGTTGGCGTTCATACCCGGGCGCAGACCGGTGGTCTCGTCAATGCGCACGGTCACCGGGTAGGTGGTGGTACCGCCGCTGGTATCACCCTTCATGGACACACGGGTGACCAGACCCTCGTAGGTCTTATCCTTCACGGCGTCTGCGGTCACCTGTACGGACTGCCCCACCTTCAGGCTGCTGACCTGCAGCTCGTCCACTTTGATAGTCATTTCCAGATAGCTCAGGTCGTAGATGGTGCACAGGTCGCTGCCGGTGCTCAGGGCATCGCCCACCTTGGCATTTTTCTCGATGATGGTGCCGCTGATGGGCGAGGTGATGGTGTAGTTATCCATGGTGTCCTGCATATTCTGCATGGACAGTTCCGCACCGCGCAGGGTCTCGGAGGCAGACTGGATGGACTCGGTCAGTTCCTCACCGCTGAGGGTCAGGATGATGTCGTCCTTGTTCACGTTGCCGCCCTCCCGCACATTGATGGCGGTGACAGTACCGGAAGTCAGCGCAGTCAGGGTGCGCTCGGCCTGATACTGGAAGTTGGCTGCCGCAATGGAACTGACCCCGTTGACAGTAGCCGTAGCAGCCTGTGCCGTGGTCAGACCGCCCGCATTGGACACCGAGAGGGTCACAGTGCGGGTAAGCAGGTTGCCGGTGCTCAGGGCATCGGTGCCGGTCACGGCGGTAATGGTGCCGGGCAGCACCTCAAAGGTGCCGTCCAGCGTGACCTCGGCGGTCTGCCCTACCGAGAAGTTGGCAGCATCCGCAGCCGGGAACTCCAGCACCAGATTCATCTTGGAGCTGTCCCGCACCACGGCCACCTCCTGACCGCTCTTTACCTCATCGCCCTTGTTCACCTTCAGGCTGCTGACGACGCCCGCCACCTCAGCACGGACATACTGGCGGTCTACGGTCTTATCGTAGCTGCGCTGCGCCTGCTGCAGGGTGATGGCTGCCTGCTCCACCTTGGTGGTGGCGTCGGAGGAATCCACCGTGTACAGCACAGTGCCCTCTTCCACGATATCGCCCTCTTCAAAGCTGCCGGTCAGCACCTTGCCGGACACCAGCGATTTGACACTGTAAGTATTGGCGGGATTCAACGTGCCGGTGACGCTGAGCGTGTTGGAAACATCCCGGGTCTCGGGCATGACTTCCGTATAGGAAGTATCCACATTAGCGGGCTTTGCGCTCTTGGGCTTCAGCAGCCACCAGCCGCCCGCCAGCACCACGATGGCCACCGGCACCAGCCACTTCCAGTTCTTTTGGGCAAATGCCGCCACACCGCCTTTTTTCGGTGCAGCTGCTGTGCCCTGCTGCAGGTCGGCGGGCTGTTTAGACTTGTTCCAGATCATTCTTGCCGTTCCTCCTAGGTTCTTTTATGACAAGGCGCTCTTTTGTAAAAAGCACCCATCAGAAACTCATATTTGTAGTGTATCGCATTTTGCCCTGATAAACAAGCGTCCAATTTTCGTTTCACGGCATTTCCACAAAGTTTCAGCTTTTTTTAACAAAAAGGCTGCTGCACAAAATCACTGTGCAGCAGCCTTACGGGTAATTATATTACAGCGGCTCAGACCTCAAAGTTGGGGTCGTCCTTCAGCATATGGATGTTGGACATAAAGGCGCTCTGCTCGGGGTCGGTGAACTCGGCATCCTTCACATACTTGTTCAGCACAGCTGCGGTGCGCACAGGGTCGGCAATAGTGCCGGCACCGCCGATGCAGCCGCCGGGGCAGCCCATGCCCTCCAGCAGATAGCCATTGTACTTGCCGGCCTTGGCCAGCATCAGCAGCTTCTTGCAGTCGGCCAGACCCTGTGCGGAGGCGATCTTCACCTCCATGTCGGGACGCCATTCCTTGATCTTGTCGGCAACAGCCTTGGCAACGCCGCCGGACTGTGCAAAGCCGCGGCCTGCAGCAGAAGCGTAGCACAGATCCATCTCGGCGGGATCCACCTCCAGATTATCCAGATCCAGATCCTTGGCCTCGATGATGCCGGCCAGCTCCTCAAAGGTCAGCACAAAGTCCACATCAGAGCGGACGGTGCGGCGGGATGCCTCCAGCTTCTTGGCGGCGCAGGGTCCGATGAAGCACATACGGGCCTCGGGGTCTGCCTGCTTCATCATGCGGGCGGTGAACACCATGGGGGTCATGGTCATGGAGATGTTCTTGGCAAGGCCGGGGAAGGCGGTCTTTGCCATCATGCTCCATGCCGGGCAGCAGGAGGTAGCCATGAAGTCCAGCTTCTCGGGCACTTCCTCAAGGAAGTCGTGTGCCTCGTCCACGGTGCACAGGTCGGCACCAATGGCAACCTCCACCACATCACAGAAGCCGATGGCCTTCAGGGCAGCCTTCAGCTTGCCGGTGGAAGCCAGAGAGGGGAACTGGTTGATAAAGGCGGGAGCGACCAGAGCGTAGATGCGGTCGCCGCGGTTGAAGCCCTGGATCAGCTGATAGATCTGGCCCTTGTCGGCAATGGCACCGAAGGGGCAGTTCACCAGACACTGACCGCAGGAAACGCACTTGCTGTAATCGATCTCGGCACGGCCCAGCTCGTCAGAGTGGATCGCACCCATGCCGCAGGCAGCGGCGCAGGGACGCTCGGTCTTGACGATGGCGTTGTAGGGGCAGACGCCGACGCAGCGGCCGCACTTGATGCACTTGTCCTGATCGATGATGGAACGGCCGCTCTCCCAGGTGATGGCCTTCTTGGGGCAGACTTCCATACAGGGGTGTGCCAGGCAGCCCTGGCACAGGTCAGAGACCTTGACCAGCTTCTCGGGGCAGCGGTTGCAGGCAAACTTGATCACGTTCACCAGCGGGGGATCATAATACTTATCGGCAATGGAAGCGTCCTCCAGACCGGAGACGACGCTGTTGTGCTCGTCCATGCGGCGGGTGGGCAGGCCCATGGCCAGACGGACGCGCTCCTCAACGATGGCGCGCTCCAGGAAGATGTCCTTGCGCAGCTTGCCTTCCTCACCGGGGATGATGGTGTAAGGGATCTTGCGCATCAGGTGGTTGGCCTGCTCGCCCTTGACGTTGGCGTAAGCCATGCGGGCAACCTCGGTAAACACCTGACGGCGGATCTGGATGACCGTGGTATTGATTCCTCTAAAACTCATTCCAATCTCTCCTTGTTCAGAAACAGAAAACATCCCGCTGCCGCACTGGACTGCAGCAGGCGGAATTTGCTTTGCTCCGGGCCGGCTGGTACCGCACCGCTGCAACTGGCGCTCCGACCCAGATATCCAGTTTCATTTTAACATAAACGGGCCTGCGTGAAAAGAGAAAATTTCAAATATGTTAAAGAATTAGCAAATGGTACAGGATGTACAAGATTTAACGAACTTTTTTAGCAGAGTGCTGCACGGACGCGCTCGCCATCGTACTCGCCCAGCCTGACGTGAACGATCTCGCCGCTCTTGTGGCCGGGGGCAGAGACCACCACCGGGATGTACAGCCGGGTGTAGCCTGTGAACAGCGTCTCGGAGAGGGGTGTTTCCAGCAGGACCTCGTCCTCGGTGCCGACATGAGCGGCCAGTACCTCCCGGCGGACCTCCTCGGCCAGCGCGTTCATCTCGCGGCTGCGGGCCTGCTTCTCCCGCTCGTGCACCTGAGCCGGAAAATCATAGGCGGGGGTGCCGCTGCGGCGGGAGTAGGGGAACACATGGACTTTCAGGAAGCCGATCTTCTTGAGGAAGGCACAGCTTTCCTCAAAGTCGGCCTGGGTCTCACCAGGAAAGCCGCAGATGCAGTCGGTGGTAAAGCTGACAGGGCGCTCCCCATAGGCGGCGCGGATCTGGTCCACCACCTGGGCGTACTGCTCTGCGGTGTAGACCCGGCGCATCCGGCGCAGGGTGGAGGTGCAGCCGCTCTGCAGGCTGAGGTGGAACTGGGGGCAGAGCTTTTCCACCGCTGCCAGCCGGGTGATGAACTCCGGGGTCAGCATGTCGGGGTCCAGGCTGCCCAGACGGATCCGCTCGATGCCCTCCACCTGAGCGCATTTTTCCACCAGCTCCACCAGATTGGTCCCGGTGTCCAGACCGTAGCTGGGCAGGGAAATGGCGCTGAGCACGACCTCGCGGTAGCCGGAGGCGGCCAGCTGGCGCAGCTCCTTCAGGATGCTGTCCTCGGCGCGGCTGCGCACCGGGCCGCGGGCGCGGGGGATGACGCAGTAGGCACACTGACGGTTGCAACCATCCTCCACCTTGATAAAGGCGCGGGTGTGGGTCTCGAACCGCTCCACGGGCAGCTCCTCAAACAGCTCGCCCCGCTGGTGGGGTGTAACGGCAACGATGCGCTCGTGGCCGTCCAGCAGCTTGAGCACATTGTCCAGGATGGCCTTGCGGTCTCCGTTGCCGCAGACGAGGTCAGCCTCCATGAACTGGGCAGCTTCCTCGGGGAAAGCCTGAGGATAGCAGCCGGTGAGCACGGTCACGGCACCGGGATTTTCGCGCTTGGCGCGGCGCAGCCACTTGCGGCTCTTCTGGTCGCCGAAGTTGGTCACGGTGCAGCTGTTCACAATGAACACGTCCGCAGCCTCGCCTTCCTGCGCAATGGTAAAGCCGTTGGCACGGAACAGCTGTTCCAGTGCGCCGGTCTCGTTCAGGTTGACCTTGCAGCCCAAGGTATAAAAACAAACTCGCATGAGAGGGGTTCCTTTCCACAAAACGGGGGTAAAATAGGCGTCATTTTTTATTATATAACAGAACTGCGGCAGCACGCAAGACCGGAATTGCACCGTCCGGCGGCAATTGGTGGAAAACCGGGCGCAAAAAGGCTGCTGCACAAAGCACTGTGCAGCAGCCTTCAACAGGTGCGAATGAGATAGGATCAGGCCGCTGCCACCTTCAGCGCAACGGTGATCTTGCCGTTGACGACCTTCAGGTTGTCGGCAACGGTGGAATCAAATTCGTAATTAGCGGGTACCTTGTCGTTATTCTTGGCGACCTCGGCAATGATCTTGCGGGCGGTGTCCTCATCGATGCCGGTCACGCCCTTGGGGAAGCTGTGCTTGCCGGAGGTGACGCTCTTACCGTTGACCAGCACCTCGTACTCGACCTCGACCATGGCGACCTTGACAGCGATGATCATGCTCTCCTTGCCGGTCTCCTTGTCCTTGACGAAGGTAAGGCAGTTCGGATAGTTCTTGTCCACGGTCACATCCGCGCCGCGGTACTCCTCAGGACCATACTTCTTGACCAAATCCAGAGCCAGCTTTATGTTGCCCTTTACCGTATTAACAAGAATGCGGGGCATGGACTGGCTGCCAGCCTTGGTATAGGTCTTTCCGTCATCAACGCTGCCCATGATCACCAGCTCAACATCATCGAACCAGGAGCAGCCGGTCAGCATGGAAGCGCCGGCAGTGGCGACCGCGGTAACACCAGCCAGCTTGAGGAACGTACGGCGAGAAATCGTGCTCATAAGAATCCCTCCAGAATAAAATCAATACATATCCAAAACACAGGGGATCTCCTGTTGGTCATAGCATACCGCAAAATAAGGCGTTTTGCAACGGATGTGTTCACACTTTGTAGATAAGCACTGAATTCCCGCACAAAAACTGAACAAATTGCCCAGCGGCATACCTGCAAAAGCGGCGGCATACACTGCAAAAAGAGAGTTTGCGCGGGGAGGTATGAGGAATGGAACGGAGAAATCTGGCGCTGCTGTGCGCGGGGGTGGTCTGCTTCTGGCTGTTTGCGCTGGCCTTTGGTACGGCGCAGGGCAAAGGGCTGCGCATCCAGCCGGCGGTGCAAACGCAGGCAGAACCGGCAGTGCAGCCCCTGACGGTCACCCCGCCGCAGCTTACCCTGCCCTGCCGCGCGGCGATGCTCATCGACCAGACCAGCGGCACGGTGCTTTATGAGATGAATGCCGACCAGACCATGCCCATCGCTTCCATTACTAAGGTGATGACCCTGCTGCTCACCTTTGAAGCGGTGCACGCCGGGCGGCTGACTATGGACACTGCCGTGCCGGTCAGCGAGCACGCCTACCACATGGGCGGCAGTCAGATCTGGCTGGAGCCCGGGGAGCAGTTCACGCTGGACGAGATGCTCAAAGCCATCTGTGTGTCCTCCGCCAACGATGCGGCGGTGGCAGTGGCAGAGCTGGTGGGCGGCAGCGAGACCGCCTTTGTGCAGCAGATGAACGCCCGCGCCGCAGAGCTGGGCATGGAGCACACCACCTTCCGCAATGCCTGCGGGCTGGACACCGAGGGACATCTTTCCACCGCACGGGATGTGGCCATCATGAGCCGTACCATCCTGAATACCTGCCCGGAGGTGCTGCACTATACCGGTATCTGGACGGACACTTTGCGGGGCGGGCAGACCCAGCTGGTGAACACCAATAAGCTGCTGCGGCGGTACAACGGCATCACCGGGCTCAAGACCGGCACCACCGGCGGAGCGGGCGTGTGCATTACCGCCAGCGCCACCCGGGACGGGCTGGACCTCATCGCGGTAGTTCTGGGTGCACCTTCCAGCAAGGAGCGGTTCGAAGCCGCCACTACCCTGCTGGACTACGGCTTTGCAGCCTACCGCGCCGCACCGGTGCCCCTGCCGGAGGATCGCCCGCTGCAATTAAAGGTAAAGGGCAGCACGGAGGAAACGGTGCCGCTGGATTATGCTGCTCTGCCGCAGACCGCCCTGCTGCCCGCAGAGAGCGCCGGGCAGCTGACCGTGCAGCTATCCCTGCCCGAGGTGCTGGAAGCCCCGGTGACCCGGGGACAGACGGTGGGCAAGGCGCAGCTGCTGTGCGGCGAAGCGGTGCAGGGGGAGTACCCGGTGTGCGCCGCCGCCGATGCGCCGCGCATGGACTTTGATGCCGCCTTGCAGCTGCTGTGGGACAGCCTGCGGGGCGCTGCAGCATGACCCTGCACCGAAAAAGGCGCTTCAGCGCACAAAAGTGCGCCGGACGCCCGGCAGAGCTGTTGGATACCTGAACAAATATGGATGAAGAAACAAAAAAACACTATTAAAATTGTATGAAATCTAAGGAATTTGACCTTGACTTTACCCGGAGGGAACGGTACACTTATACCAAGATATTTCCTCGCAGGGCAAAGACCCGGCAGATCGTTTGGAGGTTTTAATAATAATGAGTGTCGCACTGAACACGAAACACCTCTCCAGCTTCATCAGCGAAGAGGAATATGCAGCTATTTACCCGCAGGTAGAAGCCGCCCACAAGCAGCTGGAAGCCAAGAATGGCCCCGGCAGCGATTTTCTGGGCTGGATGACCCTGCCCCGGGATTATGACAAGGAAGAGTTCGCCCGCATCAAGGCAGCCGCTGCCAAGATCCGCGAGGACTCTGACGTTCTGGTCGTGGCCGGCATCGGCGGCAGTTATCTGGGCGCACGCGCTGTTGTGGAAGCCGTTAAGGGTATGTACCACAACGAGCTGGAAGATGGTCTGAAGATCTACTTCTGCGGCAACAGCATCAGCCCCACCTACCTGAACAACATCATCA
>ENA-OUPO01000638-OUPO01000638.1-human-gut-metagenome-genome-assembly--contig:-NODE-638-length-13627-cov-31.6129_pt1 | contig 13627 bp, 8 predicted proteins | sample MGYA00237940_ERZ548809 | MGnify/ENA primary metagenome ERZ548809 (study PRJEB26490, sample SAMN05194695) | human gut metagenome | biome: terrestrial biome; feature: human-associated habitat; material...
CGCAGGAAATCATGGATCATGGCGGTCTTTTTGGCGTGGACCGTGAGGAATGGGAGAAAAGCCCTCAGTTCCACGAAAAGGTCATGGAGCGCCAGGAACATCAGCAGGAACGGGAACAGGCATTTCTTGCTCAGAACAGAGATTGCTTTGCCATCTATCAGGTGAGCCGTGACGATCCGCAGAATGTGCGCTTTATGAATCTGGATTGGTTAAAGTCCCATGACATTTCCATAGACCGCAGCAATTATGACCTCATTTACACAGCTCCGCTGAGGGAGTCTGGCACGGTACCGGAGCAGCTGGAAAAACTATATGAGCAGTTTAATCTGCAAAAACCGGCGGATTTTCACAGTCCTTCTATGAGTGTCAGTGACATCGTTGCGATCAAGCAGGACGGTAAGGTATCCTGTCATTACTGTGACAGTGTTGGTTTTACCCAGATCCCCGGATTCCTGCCGGAAAATCCGCTGAAAAATGCGGAGATGGCCGTGGAGGACGATTACGGCATGATCGACGGTATCATCAACAATGGCGCAAAAGAGCCTACGGTGGCAGAGCTGGAACAGCAGGCCCGCAGCGGTCAGTCCATTTCCCTCATGGATCTGGCTGCCGCTGCCCATCGGGAGGAACGGGAAAAGAAAAAGTCCGTCATGGAGCAGCTGAAAAGCCAGCCCAAGGCAGAACACAAAAAGACAGCACCCAAAAAGAGTGCGGAAAGGGAGATTTGATATGGGAAACTTTACTTTTGAGGAAATGAACCTGATGTGCATTTACAATACCGGCAGCCGCACCGGGCTGATTGACAGTCTGCGTGAGATGCGCGGCGAGCTTTCGCCGGAGGAAACGGAGCTGAGAGAGTTGACCGACAGCGCCCTTACGAAGCTCTGTGCGATGACCGATGAGAAGTTTGCCAAACTGGAGCTGTACCCGGATTTTGACCAGTAAACAACATAACCGCAGGGATGGGGTGGCGATCTGCCACCCCACCTTTTTACCCCAAAACTGAAAGGAGGACAGAACACTATGCCAACCAAAGCTGAACTATATGCACAGATGGCGGACAAGGTGGCAACGCAGCTCACGGGGAGCTGGCAGGAATGGGCAGGGTTTCTCGCCACTGCTTCCCGCCTTTACAAGTACCCGTTCCATGAGCAGCTGATGATCTACGCCCAGCGACCGGACGCCACCGCCTGTGCGGAGTACGATTTGTGGAATGAAAAGATGGGCCGGTATGTAAGGCGCGGTTCCAAAGGGATCGCTCTGGTGGACGATTCCGGGGACAGACCTCGCCTACGTTATGTCTTTGACATTTCCGATACCGGAACCCGTGAACATTCCCGAACTCCCTGGCTGTGGCAGTTGGAGGAGCGCCATTTGGATTCGGTGCAGGCCATGCTTGAGCGCACCTATGATGTTTCCGGTGATGACCTTGCCGGACAGCTCACCGAAGTAGCCGGAAAACTGGCCGAGGAATACTGGGCAGAGCATCAGCAGGACTTCTTCTATATCGTTGACGGTTCCTTTTTGGAGGAATATGATGAGTTTAACATCGGAGTGCAGTTTAAGGCAGCCGCCACCGTCAGCATCACTTACGCTTTGATGTCCCGCTGCGGACTGGAGCCGGAACGCTACTTCGACCACGAAGATTTCATGGCAATCTTTGATTTCAATACCCCGTCCACCATCGGGGCGCTGGGAACAGCGGTCAGCCAGATCAACCAGCAGGTGCTGCGGCAGATCGGCGTTACCGTCCGAAATGCAGAGCGCGAAGCCAACCAAGAAAGGAGCAAGCAAGATGAACAATCCCATGACCTACATCCAGAACGGAGACTATCAGATTCCCGACCTGAAGCTGAGCCAGCTGCCAGAGAAACCCCTGGGCAAGTACGGCAGGATGAGGAAAACCTACCTGAAGGAACATCGTCCCATCCTCTACAACCAGATGTTGCTGAGCGAGAAGCTGTACCCGCACCTTCTGGAGATCGACGAGACCGCCCAGAGCAGACTGGAGCAGATGATGCCCCAGCTGGCGAAGGAAGCGGGAGCCACCGAGGAACTGAAAGCCAGCGATCCCATGAAGTGGGTGGGGCTGATGAACACCTGCAAAGCTCAGGCCGAGGAAATCCTGATGGCGGAGCTTATCAACAGCTGACCCTAAACCTGTTCCTCTCCGAAGCGGAGCAGATCCAATCCATAGATGAAGCAGAGAATGTAGCGCATACATCCTCTGCTTTTTCTTTTGCCCAAAATGATATTGACCATGTGCTGCGTTTGGGCGGCAATACAGACCGCCAGAGAGAGCGTGTGGTTGCTGCCTTTGAAAAGCAAAAAACCACCGCTGAGATTGCCGAGATACTGAAAACGCTGTACCACGGCGGCAACGGCCTTGGCAGTGTGAGCGCATGGTATGCCGAGGATGGTATCCATCTTTCCCACGGGAAGTCTGTCCGTTATGACAGGTCTGCCCAGGTCATTTCCTGGGAGAGCGCCGCAGAGCGTATCGGGGAGCTTTTGGAGAGCGGCCAGTTTGCCTCCAATGTGGAGCTTGCAGAAGCGGCAGGCTATGAACGCTCCCTCCTTGCAGAAAAGCTCTGGTATCTGTACCACGATTTCAGCGAGGAAGCCAGAGAAGCAGGATATTTGTCTTGCCTGTCAGAAATCAGAGGCAATGGGTTCCCGGAGGAGACCCGCCGCCTGACGGAGCAGTTGAATGACCCGGCTTTCCGCCAGACACTCAAGGAAGAATACGCCGCCTTCTGGACTGCCTATCAGCAGGACCGTGACCTGTTGCGCTTTCATTACCATAGGCCAAGGGAAATCTGGGAGAACCTGAAAGACCTTGACCTGCCCCGCAGGACTTTTTCTTCGGACCTTTCCCAAGTGCCAACCGTCCAGCATTTCATTACAGAGGATGAGATCGACACCGCCATGACCGGCGGCAGCAGTTTTGCCGGAGGAAAAGGCCGTATCTATGCGTTCTTCATGGAAAACCATACGGATAAGGAAAAAGTGAGATTCCTTAAAGACGAGTATGGCATTGGCGGACGCTCTCATGCCCTGTCCGGCGCAACACACAGCGGCGAAGATCACGATGGGAAAGGACTGCACTATAAAAAGCAGGACTGCCCGGATGTTCACTTGAACTGGGAAAAGGTTGCCAAGCGCATTACCTCTCTTGTCCAGAAAGGCCGCTATCTTACCGAACAGGAACAGGCGCAGTATGACAAAATCCAGGCTGAAAAGGAACTGGCAGAAGAAGATGCCATTCAAACACAGCAGCCGGAGGTGGAGAAAGAAACGCCAAAGCCTACCCTTCGGGAGCAGTTTGAGCAGTATAAGCCTGTGGTGACTGCCGCTATTTCCGAGGATGCCGCATACCGCAATGCCTGCGGGCATTCTGACCGTGAAAATGCTGTCATCGAGGGCAATGCCGCTGTGCGCCGTGCGGTTCTTGGCTCTAAGGATATGGAGCTGATCCGCCTTTATTCGGATGTGCCGGAGTTCCGTCAGCGCCTGCACCGGGAAGTGATCGACGAAACCTATCCAAAGCTCCATGAGCTTCTGCGCCCTCTTTCTCAGGAAGATATTGATACTGCCCTTTGTGCATGGAACGGCAATATCGAGAGTAAACACGCTGTCGTCCGTTATATGAAAGACCATGCAAGAGAGAAGGATACCGCTGCATGGCTGGCTCAGGAATACGGTGGCAGCAACAGCCCGTTCGTTGTCCGTGCCGGAAGCCCAGAGGAAACACAGCTGCCCTGGCCGAAGGTACAGCGCAGGCTTGCCCAGCTGATTCAGGAGGACCGGTTCTATACCGAAGAAGAACAGGATCGTTTTGACAATATCGACCCTATCGCCATCCGGGAAGCCCTGGAGGAAAGAGGGATCGTCAACGGACAGGTGGCAGACCCGGAAAAACTGGACAATGACCCGTTTATCCAACAGGTGATGTCGGATGCCGAGCAGATCGCAGCTGCCGAGACAGAACAGACTTCCGAGGTTTCCATTTCCGATGAGGAATATGATGCAGTTCGCCGCCCGACTCCGCGAAGAACCTCCTATGATCCTGCCGCCCCGGTTTATGCCGTGGGCGATACCGTGTATATCGAGGATGACGCCTATCAGATCACCGAGCTGCGGGAGGACACCGTACAGCTTCTGCCCACCGGGATGGTATATCCCATCTACCGGGCAGAGCGCAAAGAACAGTTCGAGCAGCTGCTTCGGGCAGACCGCCGCAATGCTTACTATACCGAGTTTCTTCCTACTGACCCGGACAAGGCAGATCAGGACTTGCGGGATGTATTGGCTCATGGACTGATGGATGAAGCGGATAAAAAGCAGATTTCCACGCTGCTGCAATCCGGCAGGAGCAACAGCGAGATCGCCTACTGGCTGAGCAGAGCCTATTCCGGTGAGATCGAGACACTGAATCTGGAGACCGGCGATATTGCCGATTACCGTACCACGGCACAGGGCATAGAACTGGAAGTCATGGATGCAGAGGAAAAGCGTCTGGCTATGCTGTATTTCCGCTGGGATGAAGTTGCGCCTTTGCTGCGCGGGATGTATGCCCGTCAGCAGGACGGTTTTGGACAGGAACAGCCCCAACCGGCTACCGAATTCCCGACCTTCCATTCCGAGACCATGGCCGTCTATCCGGGCGATAAGAACAATCTGCCTTATGATGTGGTGGTGGAACGACTGCATATTGAGGAGCCGGAGCCACCAGCGCCTGTGACAGAGTCGGAGAAAACCTTTGAGGAAGTGCTGGACGAACACCCGGTTTCCATTCAGGTCAATGGCCAGTGGCAGACCTTCCCCAATGCCAAAGCTGCCGAGGAAGCATCTTATGAGGAATACAAGGCTAACCTGCGCCGCAATGCAAAAAACTTCCGCATTACAGATGAGCATTTGGGTGAGGGCGGTCCGAAAGCCAAGTTCCAGGCAAATGTCAATGCGATTCGTTTGCTGAAAGAGCTGGAAGCTGCCGGACAGCAGGCAAGCCCCGAACAGCAGGAGGTTCTTTCTCGATATGTGGGCTGGGGCGGTCTCTCTGATGCGTTTGACCCGGAGAAACCGGCATGGGCTTTAGAGTATGCCCAGCTAAAAGAACTGCTGACCCCGGAGGAATATGCCGCCGCCAGAAGCTCTACCCTCAACGCCCATTACACCAGCCCTACGGTCATTCAGGCCATCTATGAAGCGGTGGACCGTATGGGATTTGAGACCGGAAATATTCTGGAGCCGTCTATGGGTGTGGGCAATTTCTTTGGTATGCTGCCGGAGAAAATGCGAAACAGCCATTTGTACGGCGTGGAGCTGGACCCGGTTTCCGGGCGCATCGCAAAGCAGCTCTATCCCAAGGCGGACATCACAGTAGGCGGCTTTGAGACCACCGATAGGCGTGACTTCTTTGACCTTGCCATCGGCAATGTACCTTTCGGTCAGTATCAGGTCAACGACAAAGCCTACAACAAGCTGAATTTCAGTATTCATAACTATTTTTTTGCCAAAGCACTGGATCAGGTGCGTCCCGGTGGTGTGATAGCTTTTGTGACCTCCCGATATACCATGGACGCCAAGGATTCCACCGTGCGCCGCTATCTTGCCCAGCGTGCCGAGCTGCTGGGAGCTATCCGTCTGCCGAATGACGCGTTCAAAAAGAATGCCGGTGCCGAGGTGGTATCGGACATCATCTTCCTCCAAAAGCGGGACCGCCCGCTGGACATCGTGCCGGAATGGACTCAAACCGGACAGACGGAGGACGGGTTTGCCATCAACCGGTATTTTATCGACCACCCGGAAATGGTGTTGGGCAGACAGGAGCCGGTAAGCACTGCTCATGGTATGGACTACACCGTGAACCCTATCGAGGGACTGGAGCTTTCCGACCAGCTGCATGATGCTGTGAAGTATATTCATGGCACTTATCAGGAGGCTGAGCTGCCGGAGCTGGGCGAAGGCGAAGCTATTGACACCTCCATTCCTGCTGACCCCAATGTAAAGAACTATTCCTATGCCATTGTAGACGGGCAGGTGTACTACCGGGAAAACAGCCGCATGGTGCGCCCGGATCTCAACACCACCGCAGAAGCCCGCGTAAAAGGTCTTGTGGGACTGCGCGATTGTGTGCAGGAACTGATCGACCTTCAGATGGATGCAGCGGTTCCAGACAGCACCATTACCCAAAAGCAGGCGGAACTGAACAGCCTCTATGACAGCTTTTCTGCCAAATACGGTCTCATCAATGACCGTGCAAACCGTCTGGCCTATGCAGACGATTCTTCCTATTACCTGCTCTGTGCGCTGGAAGTCATCGACGAGGATGGGAAACTGGAACGTAAGGCAGATATGTTCACCAAACGGACCATCAAGCCCCATCAGGCGGTGGCTGCCGTAGACACGGCAAGTGAAGCACTGGCGGTGTCCATCTCGGAAAAAGCCTGCGTGGATATGGACTATATGAGCCAGCTTACCGGAAAAACAAAAGAAGAACTGGCCGGAGAGCTGCAAGGCGTAATCTTCCGTGTACCGGGACAGTTGGAGCAGGACAGAACGCCCCATTATGTGACTGCTGATGAATACCTCTCTGGCAATGTACGCCGAAAACTGCGTCAGGCGCAGCGGGCGGCACAGCAGGACCCGGTTTATGCAGTCAATGTGGAAGCTCTTACCGCCGCCCAGCCCAAAGACCTGGATGCGTCGGAGATCGAGGTGCGTCTGGGCGCTACCTGGATTGACAAGGAGTACATCCAGCAGTTTATGTACGAGACCTTCAACACCCCGTTTTATCTCCAGCGCAGTATCGAGGTCAACTATTCGTCCTTTACCGCTGAATGGCAGATCAAGGGGAAATCTTCTGTATCCTACAACGATGTAGCAGCTTATACCACCTACGGAACCAGCCGCGCCAACGCCTACAAGATTCTGGAGGATTCCTTAAACCTGCGGGATGTCCGTATCTATGACACCATAGAGGACGCAGACGGAAAAGAGCGCCGCGTGCTGAACGCCAAGGAGACCACCCTGGCGGCCCAAAAACAGCAAGCGATCCGGGAAGCCTTTAGGGACTGGATCTGGAGAGACCCGGAACGCCGCCAGACTTTGGTGAGCCAGTACAACGAGGAAATGAACTCTACCCGTCCCCGTGAATATGATGGCAGCCACATCACTTTTGGAGGGATGAACCCGGCCATTACCCTGCGGGAACACCAGAAAAGCGCCATTGCCCATGTGCTGTATGGAGGAAATACCCTGTTGGCACATGAAGTAGGCGCAGGCAAAACTTTTGAAATGGTAGCTGCTTCGATGGAAGCCAAACGCCTGGGACTGTGCCAGAAATCTCTCTTTGTGGTTCCAAACCATCTGACCGAGCAGTGGGCGTCGGAGTTTCTGCGTCTCTATCCTTCCGCCAATATCTTAGTCACCACAAAAAAGGACTTTGAGACCCATAACCGAAAGAAGTTCTGCGCTCGTATTGCGACGGGTGATTATGATGCCGTCATCATGGGACACAGCCAGTTTGAGCGTATCCCCATCAGCCGGGAGCGTCAGGAACGGCTTCTCTATGAACAGATCGACGAGATCACTGAGGGGATTGCAGAGGTACAGGCAAGTGGCGGCGAGCGTTTTACCGTCAAGCAGCTGGAGCGTACCAGAAAGTCTCTGGAAGCCAGACTGGAAAAGCTGCAAGCCGAGGGGCGAAAAGACGATGTGGTAACCTTCGAGCAGCTGGGTGTGGACCGTTTGTTTGTGGACGAGGCCCACAACTATAAAAACCTGTTTCTATACACAAAAATGCGGAATGTGGCAGGCTTATCAACATCGGATGCACAGAAATCCTCCGATATGTTTGCCAAGTGCCGCTATATGGATGAGATCACCGGAAACCGTGGCGTGATTTTTGCCACCGGCACCCCGGTCAGCAACTCCATGACCGAGCTTTACACCATGCAGCGTTACCTTCAGTATGAACGTCTGCAAGAACTGAACATGACCCACTTCGACTGCTGGGCTTCCCGATTTGGGGAGACCGTCACAGCATTGGAGCTGGCACCGGAAGGCACCGGCTACCGGGCAAGAACGAGATTCAGCAAGTTCTTTAACCTGCCGGAGCTGATGAACCTGTTCAAAGAAGTGGCGGACATCAAGACTGCCGACCAACTGAACCTGCCCACCCCGGAGGTGGAATACCACAACATCGTGGCGCAGCCTACCGAACATCAGCAGGAAATGGTCAAGACTCTTTCGGAACGGGCATCGCTGGTACACAGCGGAACCGTTGACCCGTCCCAGGACAATATGCTCAAGATTACCTCGGATGGCCGTAAGCTGGGCCTGGACCAGAGAATCGTCAACCAGATGCTGCCGGATGAACCTGGCACAAAGGTCAATCAGTGCGTGGACAACATCATGCAGATCTGGCGGGACGGCAAAGCTGACAAGCTGACCCAGCTGGTGTTCTGCGACATTTCTACACCGCAGGCAAAAGCTCCTGCAAGCAAGGCGGCGAAAACGCTGGATAATCCACTGCTTCACGCATTGGAAGGCGCTGTGCCTCTGCCGGAGCAGGAACCGGTCTTTACGGTATATGACGATATTCGTCAGAAACTCATTGCTCAGGGGATGCCTGCCGACCAGATCGCTTTTATCCATGAAGCCAACACCGAAGTACGGAAAAAGGAGCTGTTCTCTAAAGTCCGTACCGGTCAGGTGCGTGTCCTTTTGGGCAGCACCGCCAAGATGGGCGCAGGCACCAATGTGCAGGACCGTCTGGTGGCACTTCATGACTTGGACTGTCCGTGGAGACCGGGAGACCTTGCCCAGCGCAAGGGCCGTATCGAGCGCCAGGGCAACCAGAATCCTCTTGTCCATGTGTACCGCTATGTGACCGAAGGAACCTTTGACGCATACCTCTGGCAGACGGTGGAGAATAAGCAAAAATTCATCAGTCAGATCATGACTTCTAAATCGCCGGTGCGTTCCTGCGATGATGTGGACGAAACGGCGCTTTCCTTTGCCGAGATCAAAGCCCTGTGCGCCGGAGATCCCCGCATCAAGGAGCGTATGGATTTAGATGTGGAGGTATCTCGCCTGAAGCTGATGAAAGCCGACCACCAGAGCAAGCAATATCGTCTGGAGGACCAGCTGCTCAAATACTTCCCGGAGGAGATTGAAAAGCACAAAGGCTTTATCAAGGGTTTTGAATCCGATCTGGAGGTTTTGGCAGCGCACCCGCACCCGGAGGACGGTTTTGCTGGTATGGAAATCCGTGGCGATCTGCTGACCGATAAGGAGAACGCCGGCGCAGCCCTTTTGGATGCCTGCAAGGAGGTCAAAACCTCCGATCCGGTGCAGATCGGCAGCTACCGGGGATATGCCATATCCGTGGAATTTTCCGCTTGGAAACAGGAGTATACGCTCCTGCTGAAAGGACGGATGACCCACCGGGCAACCCTTGGTACAGACCCTCGCGGAAATCTTACCCGTATCGACAATGCCCTCGCTCAGATGCCCCAGCGTCTGGAGGCGGCAAAGGCCCAGCTGGATAACCTCTATCAGCAGCAGGCTGCCGCAAAGGAGGAAGTCGGAAAGCCATTCCTTTATGAAGAAGAACTGCGAAGCAAAAATGCCCGTCTGGTGGAGCTGGATACTTTGCTCAACATCGACGGAAAGGGACAGGCGCACGCAGAGGCTGTTGTTGCCAAAAGCACACGGACTTCGGTGTTGGACAGCCTGAAGCGCCCGGTGCCGGCCCGCAGTACAGACAAGAAACCAAAACAGCATGAGGAGGTGCGATAACATGAATACCAACGATCTGAATACAGCCCTTTATGAAAAGATGACTGCTGAACAGGACAAGTTCCGGGACTGGCTGAAAAGCCAGCCCCCGGAAGAAGTCTTAAACCATGCCTATGAGTACACCATCCGCGAGGACATCGTGATGGCAATGGAGGAACTGGAGTTGACCGACACCCAGGCACAGGCACTTTTGGAATCTCCCTCTCCGTTGGCGGATGTGTACCGCTATTTTGAAAAGCTGGAGACCGGCCACATGGATGTGATCCGGGACAGCATTGAGAACCGTGCTGACGATGTGTGCAGAGCCAAAGAGGAACTGCGAACAACACCGGTCTATCCCCATTCTGCTGCCTATGCGTCCGAGCATGGGGAAATGGCACAGTACAACCTCTCATATCAGGCGAACAGCGCCTGCAAAGAAGCCATTGAGCAGACCATCAGCGCCCACTATGCAGAGAATCGGCTGGATACGGAGGCGACGGTCAAAGATGTGCTGGAAAAGTTCGGGACGGAACGGGTACAGTTTATTCTTGCCAACACCATCCAGCGCAAGAACTATGACGGGCGTATCTCTCAGGACAATAAAGCATGGGCAAAAAACATTCCTACGCTGGAGGACAGCGGCGCTTCCCGCCACTGTGCCTATCTGGTGGTAGATCAGGTCAATCCCGGTTTGACCGACCTGTTCACCAGACAGTTCCGAAAAGTCGCTCAAGAACAGCAGAAAAGTTCTGTCCTGCAAAAGCTCAAACAGGAGTTGCCCGCCCATAAGTCTGCCGCCCCGAAAAAACGGGAGCCGGAGCGATGAGCAGCCCCAAGCGCAAGCGGGATGTGCCGGTTCTGTTTTGGGTATCCGCTGATGAAATGGAGTTGATTCAGCAGAAAATGGCACAGTTTGGGACAAAAAACCTGAGCGCCTATCTGCGGAAAATGGCTGTGGACGGCTATGTGGTGCAGCTGGATTTGCCGGAACTGAAAGAACTGGTATCCCTGCTGCGCCGGAGCAGCAACAACTTAAACCAGCTGACCCGCAAGGTGCATGAGACCGGGCGGATTTATGATGTCGATTTGGAGGATATATCCCAGCGGCAGGAACAGTTATGGGACGGAGTTAAAGAGATACTGACACAACTCTCCAAACTTTCGTAACCGGGACAAATACCCCATCTGCGGAGGGAGGAACGGCGTTTCTTCGCCGCGCCTTCCTCCGCTTTTTCTTTTTGCCCGTATCCTTGCCTTTTGGCTGTGAGACAGGGATAATGGAATCAGGAACAGGAACTGTGATTTTGGGAGGAGGCATAACAATGAGGGCATTGGTATTTTTGTTGAAGCTGCTGTTGAAGATCGTGATGGTTCCGGTGATTCTGGCGCTGACCCTGTTCGTTTGGATTTGTGTGGGGATCGTCTATGTCTCCGGTCTGGTGCTGGGGCTTATCAGCATGGTGATCGCCCTGCTGGGTGTGGCGGTTCTGCTGACCTGTTCCCTGCAAAACGGTATTATCCTGCTGGTGATGGCATTCCTTATTAGTCCCTATGGTCTGCCGATGGCTGCCATCTGGCTGCTGGGCAAGGTGCAGGACTTGAAGTTTGCCATTCAGGATTTGGTTTATGGATAAAATGTGCGGTCACAAAAATGCCAGACAGTGTCTGTTAAATTGCTGTATTTACTTCTGTGCTACATCCGTGTATAATAGTAGCACGAAAGGAAGTGATGGATGTGACCAAATCAGAACGGTTTGAGCAATTAGACAGACTTCTGACCGAGCATGATGGGATGCTGCAAACCGCACAGGTAATCGCCAGCGGAATTGTAAAACCCATTTTTTATGAATATGTCAAAGAGAAAAATCTTCAGCAGGTTGCTCACGGAATTTATGTCTCCGAGGACACCTGGATTGATGCGATGTTTCTGTTACATCTGCGATGTGGTCAGGCAGTGTTTTCCCATGAATCAGCGCTATTTTTCCATGACTTGACAGACCGGGAACCATCTCCATACGCTATCACGGTGCGCAGAGGGTACAGCACCACTCGCTTAAAGGCAGAGGGCCTTTCTGTTTACACCATCAAACCAGAACTATATGAGGTAGGGCTGACAACTGGCCAAACACCTTTTGGGCATACGGTTCCTGTCTATGATATGGAGCGCACCATCTGCGATCTGCTCCGCAGCCGAAGCAGCATAGAAATACAGACTTTTCAAGGTGCGCTGAAGATGTATGCCAGAAGAAAGGACAAGGATCTGCGGACTTTGATGCGGTATGCCGGTATGTTCCGGGTTGAAAAAATTTTACGGCAGTATTTGGAGGTGCTTTTATGATAAAGACAGCAAGGCAGCTAAAAGATTTGATTCGCAATCTTTCCAGAGAAAAATCTGCGGATGCACAGCTTTTAATGCGAAACTATATGATGGAGCGTTTTCTGGAGCGTATTTCCCTTTCTGAATATCGTGATAAATTTATTCTGAAAGGCGGGATGCTGGTAGCGGCAATGGTTGGACTGGATGCCCGTTCCACGATGGACTTGGACGCTACTGTAAAAGGAGCCAATGTTAATGTAGAGGACATCGAGAACCTGATTTCTGCTATTGTGAGTGTACCGATTGATGATGGCGTCAAATTTCAGCTGAAAAGCATTTCAGAGATTATGGATGAAGCGGAGTATCCTGGGATTCGGGTCAGCATGACTACAACCTTTGACGGTGTGGTGACACCTTTGAAGATTGACATTTCCACAGGGGATGCCATTACCCCCAGGGAGGTACGCTACTCTTTCAAGCTGATGCTGGAAGATCGCTCCATTGACATTTGGGCATACAATCTGGAAACCGTTCTGGCTGAAAAGCTGGAAACAATCATCACCAGAACCACCACCAACACCCGCATGAGAGATTTCTATGACATTTATATTCTGGATCAGCTCCACGGGAACACATTGAACCGGCAGACGCTCTATGATGCACTGTTGGCAACTGCCAAAAAACGCGGAACCGAACGGCATCTTGCAGAAGCTGTGGATATTTTGAATGAAGTGGAAAGCAGTCCTGTGATGCAGAAACTTTGGGAATCTTACCGCAGGAAGTTTTCCTATGCGGCAGATCTGGAGTGGAGCATCATCATGGGGGCGGTTCGCAGTTTATACGCTCTATGTGAAAAGAGATCGAGCCTATGAAAAAACACGGTCATTATTGCAAAGTCTGCGGAGAATACAAAGCCAACGAAAAATTTTCCGGCAAAGGCCATGCGGCTCATATCTGTAAATCCTGTGCTTCTTTGCCGCCGGAAAAACAAGCGGAGCAAATGACAATAAATCGCTTGCTAAATCTCCCCTGGCGATTATCAAAGGAACAAATTTCCTGGCTGAAAAACCGAATGGAAGATAAGCGCCCGGAAGTCCGTGCGCTGGCGAAAGAACAATACGAGATGAGGTTTTCTCCAAAACAGTTAGAGGACACCGATGACGATTTTGATTTTCTTGATGAGAATGATTTTATAGAATAACGAAAGCGGTCTGCACCATGCAGGCCGTTTCTTTTTTGGAAAGGAGGCCCTTCTATGGCAACCACACGCATCATGCCCCTGCATATCGGCAAGGGACGCACGGAGAGCCGAGCAATCAGCGATATTATTGATTATGTGGCAAATCCGCAAAAGACTGACAACGGAAAACTAATTACCGGCTATGGCTGTGACAGCCGGACCGCCGATGCAGAGTTTCTGCTGGCGAAGCGGCAGTATATCGCCGCCACCGGGCGGGTGCGCGGGACGGATGATGTGATCGCTTACCATGTGCGCCAGTCATTCAAACCCGGTGAAATCAC
>ENA-OUPO01000645-OUPO01000645.1-human-gut-metagenome-genome-assembly--contig:-NODE-645-length-13437-cov-3.78725_pt1 | contig 13437 bp, 15 predicted proteins | sample MGYA00237940_ERZ548809 | MGnify/ENA primary metagenome ERZ548809 (study PRJEB26490, sample SAMN05194695) | human gut metagenome | biome: terrestrial biome; feature: human-associated habitat; material...
AAAAGCATTTTCAAAACTTTCATAAAAGTTCTGAAAATGCGGTGATTGAAAACGAAAGACACCCCTGATGGGTTTCTTTCGTAACTATCTTCCTTTCCGAAGGCGGAGGCAATCCTGCTTTTTTGACAGTCTCAAATGGCTGCCCTTCTCGGGCAGCCATTTTTCATCTTTACTGCTGGAGTTCGGAGAGGACGCTGTGGCACACGCCGTTGGTGATGAACACCGACCCGGCGTGGAGCGGGTCCATGGGGCCGCCCTCCAGGCGGGTGGCGGTGGCTCCGGCCTCCTGGGCGATGAGCGTCCCGGCGGCATAGTCCCAGGGGGACAGGCGGCACTCGAAGAAGATCTCCGCCCGGCCTGCCGCGATCTGGCAGCAGTCCAGGGCCGCCGAGGCAAAGCGCCGGTAGTCCAGGCAACGGTCATACAGCCGGCGCAGGATGGAGAAGTTCCGGTCCGTATACGTCCGGTCATAGATGGTGGAGCCGCACACCACAATGGCGTGGGGCACGTCGTTGCCGCTGACGTGAATGGGGGCGCCGTTGAGGGTGGCCCCATGGCCCCGCTGGGCGGCGAACAGCTCGCCCACATAGGGGTTGTACACCACGCCGTACTCCGTCTGGCCATTGTGGACCAGGGCCACGGAGATGCTGCTGTAGTTCATGCGGCGGGTGAAGTTGGTGGTGCCGTCGATGGGGTCCACCACAAAAACCCAGGGCCGGGTCAGGGCGGGATGCTCTCCCTCCTCGCCGAAGAAATCCGCCTCCGGCAGCAGGCTCAGCAGCTCCCGGCGCAGAAACGCCTGCACGGCCTCGTCATATTGGGTCACCAGGTCCGCGGGGCCGTGCTTTTCCCGGGTGACATTCTGGATATCGTGGGCGGAGAGGACCATGTCCCCCGCCCGGCGAACGATTTCAATGAGTGCTTCCAGCATACGATTACCTCCTGACAATGCGTCCGGCCAGGGCGCCGGTGTATACGCCGCCGTCGATGACCGGGACGCCGGCCACCAGCACGGTGTCCATCCCCTCCGCCATGCGGCAGGGGTCCTGATACGTCCCGGGCTCCCGCAGGTCCTCCGGGGCAAATATGTTGATATCCGCCTGGGCTCCCGGGGCCAGCACACCCCGGTCAGGCATGCCCAGCACCGCTGCCGGACGGCCTGTCATCTTGTGGATGGCCGCCTCCGGCGTCAGGTCGCCCCGCTGCAGGACGAACCGGGTCAGCAGGTGGACAAAGGTTCCGTATACCCGGGGATGAGGCTGTCCCTCGGTGGGATAGGTGGAGTCGGAGATCAGGTTGGAGAAGGGGTCCCGCAGAATGGCGGCTATGTCCTCCTCGTCGGCCATGAAGTCGATCATGGTGATCTCTCCCTGCTCCCGCACCAGCAGGTCGCAGCAGCAGGTCAGGGGGTCCTGGCCCGTCAGGGCGGCGATCCGGGCAAGGCTCATGCCCTGGTAGGGGTGATCCTCCGGGCAGTGGAGACTGGTGAGGAAAATGCCGTCCCAGCCAGCCAGCCGGGCGATATCGTCGAAGCCGTCGCCGCTTTCGATGCGGCGGGCCAGCTGGCGGCGCTGGTCCGGGTCCCCCAGACGGCGGACAATGGCCTCCATGCCCCCGGCCAGAAACTCCGGCGGCAGAATGTGCAGCAGCTGGGTGGACCCGGCGGTGTAGGGATACACGTCGCAGGACAGGTCCAGCCCCTCCTGGCGGGCCCGGTCCAGCAGGGCCAGCACCTGGGGCACCTTGCTGCGCCAGTTGTCCCGGCCCATGGCCTTCAGGTGGGAGATATGCACCGGGGCCTTCAGGGCCCGGGCCACCTCTACCATCTCCTGGGCGGCCGTTACCACGCCGCCGCCCTCCTGGCGCATGTGGACGGTGATGGGGATGCTCTGCCCCGCCAGGGGGGCCAGGGCCCGGATCAGCTCATGGGTGGTATAGAAGCACTCCGGCGCGTAGCCCAGACCCAGGGATACCCCCAGGGCACCGTCGGCCAAGGCCTGCTCCAGCCGCCGGTGGATGGCGGCATAATGCGCCGGCTCCAGCCGCTGGACCTGGTACCCGGCCGCGCTGGCCCGGACGGTACCGGCTCCCACCAGCATCCCCGTGTGCAGGGGAGCGGCAGGCTGGGCGGCAAAATACCCCGCCAGAGTCTCCTGTGCCGCCTCCGGCGGCACCCGGCCGCAGATAGGCTCCAGATACGACAGGATGGCAGGGAGATTTTCCGGCCCCACCGGAGCGCAGGACAGGCCGCAGTTGCCGTTGACGATGGTGGTGAGCCCCTGGCGCAGCTCCAGCTCCCCGAAGCCCGGGCGGAAGGCCGCGGCGTCGGCGTGACGATGGATGTCGATAAAGCCGGGAGTTACCCATTTGCCCCGGGCGTCGATGACCCGGGCGGCCTGGGCCTGGGGCAGCGGCTCCACCGCGGCGATTTTGCCGCCGGACACCGCCACGTCGGCCCAACGGGCGGGACGGCCTGTGCCGTCGTACACGGCGCCGCCCCGGATGATGAGATCAAACATGGTATTTCCTTCTTCTGACAGACAGTTATTTCCTCCCGCCCAGCGGGAGAGTGACAATGAAACGGGTGGAGCGGGCGTCGCTTTCGCAGCGGATGGTCCCCTGATGCTCCCGGACGATGGCCTGGGCAATGGACAGGCCCAGGCCGAAGCCTCCCTGGGTGCGGCTGCCATCGGCCCGGTAGAACCGCTCGAACAGGTGGGGCAGCACCTCCGTCGGGATGGGCGGGCCGCCATTTTCCACCGTCAGCACGGCCTTTCGGTCCGCCTGGACCAGGGTCATGCGGACCTGCGCCCCCTGGGGGGCGTATTTGATGGCGTTGTCCAGCAGAACCCCCGCCACCTGTTGCAATTGGTCCCGGCTGCCGGTGACGGCGATGCCCGGGGCAATGTCATAGTCCAGCCGGCGTCCGGCCTCGAAGGCCACGGGCTCGAAGCGCAGGGCCGTGTCCTCCATGGCGTCGGACAGGTCCACCGGGGTCATGGCGGCCTTCAGCCGCCCGTCGTCGGCCCGGGACAGCGTCAGCATATCCTCCACCAGGCGCTTCATCCGCCGTCCGGACCAGCGGATATTGTCCACATAGGGCTGCTGATCCGGCTGCACATCCGTCTGCTGCATCAGGTCCGCCGAGGACAGGATCACCGTCAGCGGGGTCTTCAGCTCGTGGGATGCGTCGGACAGGAACCGGCGCTGCTGGTCCAGGGAGCGGGCCACAGGCCGGGCGGCCAGACCCGCCAGCAGCCAGCTGCATCCCAGCAGCACCGCCAGGGCCGCCACGCCTACGATCAGGCACATTTTCACCACCGCCCGGAGGGTGGCGTCCTCCTGGGCGGCGTCGGTAAAGGCGATGCGGGTATACAGGGGGCCGTCGGCCCGGAGATAGCGCAGGTGATACGCCCGCAGGACGCCGGATTCGCTGCCCTGCTCCAGGCAGGCGGTGACAATGTCCGCCACGGCTTCTTGGTCATCCAGCTGGTAATAGCTGCTGCCGGACAGGCGCACGGTGCCGCTGGGGTAGATGTCCGCCACAAAGCAGGGGGCGGACCCCTGGCCGGACAGGGACGCGTCATACCGCCCCGTCTGGATCACCTGAAGCAGCCGCTGGTTCACGCTGCGCTCCACGGCGGCCCGGCTGGACAGCAGCACCCCGGCGAACACCGCCAGCAGCACCGCCGTCACCATGGCCATGTTGATGGCCACGATCTTCCAGCGAAGGCGGCGGATCATGCCTCCACCTCCAGATAGTACCCCACCATCCGGCGGGTGCGGATGGACACGGCGGAGTGCAGATGGGTCAGCTTCCGCCGCAGGAAGGAGATGTATACCTCCACGTTGTTGTCCTCGGCGTCGGAATCATAGCCCCACACCTTCAGCAGCAGCTGCTCCTTGGGCACCACGCGGCCCTGGCTGCGCAGCAGCAGCTCCAGCATATCGTATTCCCGGCGGCTCAGCCGCAGGGACCGCTCCCCGCAGGACAGCTGGAACGTTCCCGGCTCCAGCCGCAGGTCCCCGAAGGCAATGGCATCGTCGGTTTTGGCCTCGCCGCCGCCCCGGCGCAGCAGGGAACGGATGCAGGCCAGCAGCTCGTCGGGCTCGAAGGGCTTGGTCAGATAGTAGTCCGCGCCGCAGTCCAGACCCTGGACCCGGTCGGCTACGTCGCTGCGGGCCGTCAGCATCAGCACCGGCACGGCATGGCCCCCGGTGCGCAGCCTCCGCAGCAGGGTGAAGCCGTCCATCCCCGGCAGCATGGCGTCCAGCAGGATCAGGTCATAGATATCCGTCACGGCGTTGTCGTAGCCGGAGACGCCGTCGCTGCTGACGTCCACGGTGTATCCCTGCCGCCGCAGCAGCTCCGCCAGGTTCTGGGCCAGGCGCTTTTCATCCTCGATCACAAGCAGCCGCATGGGGCGCCTCCTCTTATTCCAGGCCCGACTGGGCCAGGGTCAGCAGCGGGGCCAGAGCCTCCGCGCTCATAAGATAAACCGTATCGTCATCGGAAACGGTGACGCAGTAGCCTGCGCCCCGCTGACCGCCCACCGTCAGGGTAAGGCTGCGGTCGGCCCCGGCGTGGGTGTATGCCGCCGTCAGGGTCATGGCGGGCTTCTCCAGGCCGCACAGGGCCGCTGCCCCGGCGCTGGGCCGCCAGTCCACACAGGCCGCCAGGTGCATGTCCCCCAGCCAGGCGGTCAGGTCCGCCAGCTGATCCGTTACATCCCGGCCGTCGGCGGTCCAGGCCCCCTCCGCAGGAGTCAGGGTCAGGGTGCGCTCTCCGGCGGTGACGGTCAGGGAGGTGACATTCTCCGCCGTCAGCTGGGGCAGCTCCGGCAGGGCCATCATGTCATAGATGCTGCGGCCGATCTGGCTCATCAGGTCCGGCACGGCGTATACCGTGGCCTCGGCCCCCTCCCGGTATGCATACACGCTGCCGTCGGACTCCTTGCCCAGGCGGTAGGTGACGGACGCGCCCTGGCTGTCGGTGACGGTGACGTATTTGGTGGAGCTGTCCAGCCCATAGTCCGCCAGCTGGGCGGCGGTGGTGACAGGCGGCAGACTCTCGATGCCCTGCGCCGCCTCCAGCAGGGCCAGGGCATAGCTCTCGTCCAGGGGGAAGGTCTTGTCGTCGGCCCACAGCCAGTGGCCCTCCTCCAGGGAAAAACGCAGGGTAATGGAGCCGTTGCTGCACACCAGGTGCACCGGCACCGCTTCCTCCTCCTGGGTGACGTTGGGGTCCTCCGGCTGGGGATGATCCTCCTTTTTGCCGCAGCCCGCCAGGGCCAGCAGCATCAGCGCCAGCAGCAGGGCGCATACGCTTCGTGTTTTCATGGCAGTTCTCCTTTTTTTCTTACCGTTCCAGGCCCAGCAGGGCCATGATGGCCTCCTCCCGGCCTCGCATCTGAGCCTTCATAGGCCCCTCGTCCAGGTGGTCGTAGCCCAGCAGGTGCAGCACCGAGTGGGTCACCAGATAGGCCAGCTCCCGCCGCTTAGAGTGGCCAAATTCCTTGGCCTGGGCCGCCACCCGCTCCATGGACAGCACCATGTCCCCCAGGGGGATGAGCCCTGTGCCGGGGTCGGCGTCCTCCGGCCCCGGGTGCTGGCCGGGGACAAGGCCGAACTCCGGAAAGCTCAGCACGTCGGTGGGGCGGTCCACCTGCCGCATGTGGCGGTTGATCTGATGGATGCCGTCGTCGTCCGTCAGGAGCACGTCCACCTCGCAGGGGAGCGTGACCCCCTCTGCGGAAAGAGCCGTGCGGATGGTGCGGCGGATCAGGGCGCAGTTGGCATCATTGGCGGCCCCGGGCACGTCGGCGGTGACGGGGATATAGTGGGTCTTTCTCATTTCTTTTTCTCCTCAAACCGGGCATATGCCTCGATAATGCGCTGGACCATCACATGCCGCACCACGTCGGCCTTGCCCAGCTGGCAGATGGACACGCCCTCCACCCCCTTCAGGACCTTCATGGCCTCCTTCAGGCCGCTGGGCTTGTCCCCGGGCAGGTCGATCTGGGTAATGTCGCCGGTGATGACCACCTTAGAGCCGAAGCCCATGCGGGTCAGAAACATTTTCATCTGCTCCCGGCTGGTGTTCTGGGCCTCGTCCAGGATGATGAAGCTGTCGTCCAGGGTGCGGCCCCGCATATAGGCCAGGGGGGCCACCTCGATGTTGCCCCGCTCCAGGTATTTCTGGTACGTCTCAGCCCCCAGCATATCGAACAGGGCGTCGTACAGGGGCCGCAGATACGGGTCCACCTTGCTTTGCAGGTCGCCGGGCAGAAAGCCCAGCCGCTCTCCGGCCTCCACGGCGGGGCGGGTCAGGATGATGCGGTTGACCTCCTTGGCCCGGAAGGCGGCCACCGCCGCCGCCACCGCCAGATAGGTCTTGCCGGTTCCGGCGGGGCCCACGCCGATGGTGACGGTGTCCTGCATGATGGCGTCCACATACTGCTTCTGGCCGATGGTCTTGGGCTTCACAGGGCGGCCCTTGGACGTGATGCAGATCACGTCCTGGGTCAGCTCCCCGATGCGCTCGGACTGGCCGCTGCGGCACAGGCCCACCACATACCGCACATGCTGCTCGCTGATGCTCTCGCCCTTGGCGGACAGGGTCAGCAGGGCCTGCACCGCCTTCTCCGCCAGCATGACGTTCTCCGGCTCACCGGAGATCACCAGCTCGCCGCCCCGGTTTACCACCGTTACCTGGAATTCCGATTCCAGCAGGCGAATATTTTCGTCAAAGGAGCCAAACAGATTGATGGCCTCCTCCATGCGCTCGATGCCGATGCGCTGTTCCATTGGGCATGCCTCCCTATTGTATATCCAGATTGTATAGCCATATTTTTCAGTCGTCCGTCAGCGGGACCTCCCGGCCGATCTCCTCCAGGCACTCCGCCCGCAGGGTCACCGTCAGCCAGCCGCCCTGCTCCACCGCGTCCACCCGGACGCTTTCCGCCGTGCCGGTATCCGCCAGCAGCCGGGTCAGCCGGTCCCGCAGCAGGGCCTCACCCTCGTCCCGGGCCTCCTGGACCGGACGGCGGACCGGCGTACCGCCGCCGCAGGACGTCACCGTCTCCGACACCACCGTAATGGGCAACCGCAGGCCCCACAAAAGGGTCACGGGGTGATACCGGATTATTTTATCACAGTCTGCCCCCAGTGTGCTACCCTTTCCATAGAATTTTATCCGCTTTTTGCCGATATCCAGGGCATACCGGGTCCGGGAGGAGGCCGGGGCGCCCTTCTCCGACACTGCCAGGGGAACCTGCGCCGTCAGCTCGTACCAGGTCCGGGCCCACACCCGGCCCATGCCGCGCTGCCACCGGAGACCCCCATTGTCCAGGTCCACCGCCCCGGAGATCAGCAGCTGTCCCTGGGTAACGGTGGCTCCGGGCAGCACCATAGCCTGGCCTCCCAGGGCCTCCACCCGGGTGACCAGGCCCGGACACCGGGCCACCACATTGGTGAGCCGGTCCTCCACCACAGCCTGGCCCCGGACCCGCTCCACCACCTGCACCTGGGCCACGCAGCCCTTCACGTTCACCGCCAGCCATACCACGTCCTTCAGCTCCAGCAGCACATGGCTGCGCATGTCCTTCTGGTCGATGTCCAGACTCCGGGTGCCGATGGTGATGCCGTAGTCCTCCAGAGCACGCAGGATCACCTCGTCCGGCACCGTCTCGTTGCCGCTGACCCGGAATTCCCAGATGGTGAAGTTTCCCTCCAGCACCAGCAGCACCGTCAGCAGAAGGCCCGCCAGCAGCACATACCGCCGCCGCAGCCGCCGGGCCAGCAGGGGAGCCCCCTGCTCCCGCCGCACCGTGGCCGCTGCGCCCACCTGCCGGGCCGCCTGACGCACCTGGGCCAGTCCCCGGCGGGTGGTGCGCAGGGTCAGCTCCACCGGCGACAGCCACCGCACGTCCCAGAAGGGGACCTCCGCCCCGGCGCACAGATTCACCACCCGCTCCGGGCAGCCGCTTTCAATATGGACCAGCACCTGGCCCCGCAGGAAGTTCAGCACGGTCTTATACATGGTCCCCTCCCTGCCGCCGCAGCTCCACGGCGGCGATGCGTCCCCGCAGACGCAGCTCTCCCTCCGTCATGGCCATGAGCTGCAGGTCCGTTCCGATGACCCGCACCGTCATGTCTCCGCCGCCGATGTCCACCGTCTCCGTGGTGTAGGACAGCACGCCCCGGTGCTGGGTCATGAAAAATTCCCGGTCGCCTACCAGCTCCATCCGCGGCACCCCCGGCTGGATATCCCCCGGCAGGTCCAGCCGCTCCATGGCCGCCTGTCCCGCCCGGGTCAGCCATCCCTTTTCCAAACCGCTGCCACCGCCTTTCTTCCGATTCCGTAAACTCTATGCGTCCCCGGGGAAAAACTTGCATGTCCCACCGGCGGGGGGCATACACTCAGGCGGGAGGTGACGGCCATGCGGGAAAAGCTGGGGCTGCTGGGATGTCTGGCTGCGCTGGGGGTGCTGCTGCTGTGCTCCGCCGACACGGCCCGGGCCGTCCGGGAGGGACTGGCCCTGTGCGCCGGGTCGGTGATTCCGGCGCTGTTTCCGTTTCTGGCGGTATCGGGGCTGCTGACGGCCCTGGACGCCGGGGCGGCTCCGGGCCGGGGGCGGATGCTGCTGGCCCGGGTGCTGGGCTGCGGCCCCGCCGGAGCCGGGGCGTTTCTGCTGGGCCTGGTGGGCAGCTATCCTGTGGGAGCCCGCACCGTGGCCCAGCTGTACCGGGAGAAGCGGATATCCCGGCCGGAGGCCTGCCGCCTGCTGCTGTTCTGCAACAACTGCGGCCCGGCGTTTATTCTGGGCGTGGCGGGCCTGGGCTGCTTCGGCAGTCTCCGGGCCGGGGGACTGCTGTGGGCCGTCCACATGCTGGCAGCCCTGGGCATCGCCCTGGTGCTGCCCCGCCGTCCGCTGCCGCCGGGCCGGGATGCCGCCGGGGTGCGGCCCCCGGCCTTTGCCGCCGCCTTTGTCCGATCCGTCCGGGATGCCGCCGGGGCCATGGTGCAGATCTGCGGCTTTGTGGTGTTTTTCCTGGCGGCGCTGCGGCTGACGGCACGGCTGACGGGGCTGTCCCACCCGCTGCTGTCCGGGGCGGTGGAGCTGACCCAGGGGATCCTGGCCCTGCCCGCCACACCCACGGGCTTCGTGTGGGCGGCGGCGCTGCTGGGATGGGGCGGCCTGTCGGTCCACGGGCAGTCTGCCGCCGTGCTGTCCGGAACGGATCTGCCTCTGGGGCCGTATCTGGCTGCCAAGGCGGCCCAGGCTGCTCTGTCTGCCCTGCTGGCCTGGCCTGTGAGCCGGTATCTGTGGGGATAGGGCGGGGGACGTTCTTGTTTTCCGGCCCCACGCATACAGTGAAGAAAAAACAGGGGAGGGGCTTGTGATGAAAAAATGGCTCGGGGGCGCAATGCTCCTGCTGATGCTGCTGGTGCTGTGGCCGGGAAGGGCCTGGGGCGTGGAGCTGCCGGTGCAGGCGGAGGCGGCGCTGCTGATGGAGAAGGAAACGGGGCAGGTGCTGTACGCCAAAAATGAGCACCAGGCTATGGAGCCAGCCAGCGTCACCAAGGTCATGACCCTGCTGCTGGTGATGGAGGCCATCGACAGTGGGACCCTGTCCTATGACGATACCGTCACCGTCAGCGCCTATGCCGCCTCCATGGGAGGCAGCCGGATCTTCCTGTCCGAGGGGGAGAGCATCACGGTGGAGGACCTGCTGAAGGGGGTGTGCGTGTCCAGCGGCAACGACGCCGCCGTGGCCCTGGCGGAAAAGACGACGGGGGTCACGGAGCTGTTTGTGGAGCGGATGAACAACCGGGCCCGGGAGCTGGGGATGCAGGACACCCATTTCGTCAACTGCACCGGCCTTCCGGCGGAGGGGCACGTTACCAGCGCCTGGGACATCGCCGTGATGTCCCGGGAGCTGATCGTGAATCACCCGGACATCCGGCGGTTTACCACCATCTGGATGGACACCCTGCGGGACGGACAGTTTCAGCTGTCCAACACCAACAAGCTCATCCGGTTTTACCAGGGAGCCACGGGGCTGAAAACCGGCTCCACGGACTCCGCCAGATACTGCATCTCCGCCACGGCGGAGCGGGAGGGCATGGAGCTGATCGCCGTGGTGCTGAAATCCCCCTCGGGGCAGCAGCGGTTCGAGGACGCCAAGGCCCTGCTGAACTACGGGTTCTCCACTTACGGCCTGGTGCATGCGTCTCCGGAGGAGCCGCTGCCGCCGGTGCCGGTGCAGCTGGGGGCCCAGGGAACGGTGCAGCCCCGGGTGGACCCGGCGGAGGGCCTGCTGCTGGCGGAAAAATCCCGGCTTCAGGGGCTGGAGCAGACCGTGACCTTGCCGGAGTCTGCGGAGGCCCCGGTGCGGCAGGGAGACGTGCTGGGTACGCTGACGGTGACCCAGAACGGGGAGACGGTGCTGGAGGTTCCCATCCGGGCGGCGGAGACCGTGGAAAAGCTGACCTTCGGGCAGATGCTGCTGCGCCTGGCCCGGACCATGTGCTTCTGCGGGTAATCCTTGGCGGAAGCTGAACAGGAATTATATTGCGACATAGAGAAAACAACGATACAATAAAAGTAGGCAGTGTACCATATTTTCTGCTCAAATTAAACTTAGGAGGGCAATAATGAAAAAATCGATTTCTGCTATGTTGATGATTGTGGCAATTTTTTCTTTGATCACCACGGGATGTTCTGTTGGCAAGAACGAAATAACTGAAATTAAAACGGATTTCGGAATACTATTTCTTGCGGAGAGTCTTGAGCTTGCGGACGGAGAGTATGTATACGCAAAAACAGAAATAGATGCTGATGATATATGTGATTCAGTCCATGTTGAAGTTATCATAAAAGATAGTCGGGGTGTAGAACGTAGTGCTGGCACAGCGGTTTTTAAGTTTTTTGTAAACAACAGGATAGGAAACATAGATGGAGAGTATGAACTCCTGTTCAATTGGGAGTCAACATTGCTTCTTACAAGAGTTCAAATTGACAATTACGTCTTGCGTAAGAATACAGTTATGGGAGCAATCATTCTGAAGTCATCACGCTCGGTTGAAACAAGGGGGACGGCATATGGGACAGCTCGAATCCGCCAATTTCATAGCGACTCTGGGATCAAAAAAATGTATATAAGAGCTGATTATATTACGGCCTATCCAATGAATAGTGACTACACACCAGGTTACTCGAATATGTTTACACAGAGAATAGTAGTGAATTGATATATGAGAAATATCCTTCAATATCTGACCCCGGAGATCCTGGCCTGGGAGAGCGGCAATATCCGGGAGGTCCGGCCCCTGGGCAGCGTTCTGTGTCTGCCGGACGGGCGGGAGTGGTACGCCTTCGGCTTTACCCGGAATGCGTATGACGGCAGTCTCAGCCTGCTGATGGCGTCCTCCCAAAGGGAGTGCGGAGAATGGGCGCGGGCCAACAGTCCGGTGGCTATCCGCTTCGGCGCGCAGCGGTATCTTATCGATGGGACCGGCTATGAGATGTTCGATGGCAGCGACGATCAGCTGTTCCGGCTGTCGCTGCTGCTGCGGGACCGCCCGCCCATGCCGGACTGGCTGAGAAGCACGCCGCTGTCCCGGCTCCTGATGGTGGACGCCCGGGTGGACCGGGCCCCGGAGCGCATCCCCGGCGGTCCGGCGGAGCTGCTGCTGCGGGATGGGCGCGGCTGGGACCTGACCGCGCCCCGGGCAGAGCTGCGGACTATGTGATCGGATAAGATTTTCACCGTTTCGACGGGTATCCCCTTGTATTTTCCCGGGAAAAGCGGTAAGATACGGGATGATGGATAAATCCGATACACATAGGAGGTAATCTCTATGATCCAGGTGGACCTGACCCACATGCGGCATTTTATCGCGCTGCCCTATGAGGCGGCGCTGGCGCCCCGGCTGCGCATTGCCCACAATCATTTGCAGAAGAGCGACGGCCCCGGCGGCGAGTTCACCGGCTGGGTGCGCCTGCCCCAGGAATACGACCGGGAGGAGTTCGCCCGCATCCAGGCAGCGGCCCGGCGCATCCAGAGCGATTCCCAGGCCCTGGTGGTCATCGGCATCGGCGGGTCCTATCTGGGGGCCCGGGGCGTTATCGAGTGCCTGTGCTCCCCCAACTATAATTTGAAGCGGAAGGACACGCCCAACATCTATTTTGTGGGCAACGGCCTGTCCGACCGGCAGCTGCGGGAGACGATGGAGCTGCTGGAGGGGGTGGACTTCTCCGTGAACGTCATCTCCAAGTCCGGCACCACCACGGAGCCTGCCGTGGCCTTCCGTTTCTTCTAGGCCGCGCTGGAGCAGAAGTACGGCAAAGAGGGCGCCGCGAAGCGCATCTACGCCACGACCGACGCGCATAAAGGTGCTTTGAAGAGCCTCGCCGATCAGGAGGGGTATGAGAGCTTCGTGGTGCCCGATGACATCGGCGGACGGTACAGCGTGCTCACCGCCGTGGGCCTGCTGCCCATCGCCGTGGCCGGAGTGGACATTCAGGCACTGATGCAGGGCGCGGCCCGGATGCAGGAGGCCTGCACCGCCGGGGATATGGAGCAGAATCCCGCCTGGCAGTATGCCGGAGCCCGGTATCAGCTCTATCGCGCCGGGAAGAAGATCGAGGTTCTGGCGGCCTATGAGCCTGCCTTCCGGTTTATGTCCGAGTGGTGGAAGCAGCTGTACGGCGAGTCCGAGGGCAAGGAGAGCAAGGGACTTTTCCCCGCCAGCGTGGAATTTACCGCCGACCTGCACTCCATGGGGCAGTATATCCAGCAGGGCGAGCGGCACCTGTTTGAAACGGTGGTGCGCTTTGACCCGGAGGCAGGGGAGAGCGCGGTACCCTTCGACGCCGCCGACGGCGACGGGCTGAACTTCCTGGCTGGAAAAACCATGGACTTTATCCGCACCCAGGCCATGGACGGCACCCTGCTGGCCCACGAGGAGGGCGGCGTGCCCAACATCATCCTGCGCTGCGGGGCACTGGACGCAGACACCCTGGGGCAGCTGATCTACTTCTTTGAATACGCCTGCGGCCTGTCCGGCTATCTGCTGGGGGTCAACCCTTTTGACCAGCCCGGTGTGGAGGCCTATAAGAAGAATATGTTCGCCCTGCTGGGAAAGCCCGGCTATGAGGACATGGGCAAGGCCCTGCGGGAAAAGCTGGGCCGGTAAAAAACCGTATATTTTCCCATTGCCATTTCCGTCGAGTTATGGTATGGTATACATATATGCAAAAGGAGTGATCTCTTATGGTTAGATTGATTATGGGCGACAACGGCGCAGGCAAGACCAAGCAGCTCATCGAGCTGGTTCATGCCTCCGTGGCCGAGGAGGGCGGCTGTGTCGTCTGCATCGAGCCCGGCGCTGATATGACGTACGATATCAAGTCCAGCGTGCGTCTGGTC
>ENA-OUPO01000648-OUPO01000648.1-human-gut-metagenome-genome-assembly--contig:-NODE-648-length-13406-cov-13.9065_pt1 | contig 13406 bp, 11 predicted proteins | sample MGYA00237940_ERZ548809 | MGnify/ENA primary metagenome ERZ548809 (study PRJEB26490, sample SAMN05194695) | human gut metagenome | biome: terrestrial biome; feature: human-associated habitat; material...
CTACAAAGACGGCACAAAAACCATCACTTTCGATGAAATCGCCGCCAAAGATGCCCCAGAGGGCAATGGTTCGGATTTAGGTTGCTTCGCTCCACCAAAAAACCTCAGCGTATACAAGTACGCTGAGGTTTTTGTTTTGTAACAAGGCCAGACTCATAGAGCGGGTGGATTCGAACAGCATCGACCCGCCGAACAGTCCGGCGGGTAAAAAAGCCCCTGTGCAACAGCGACGACCGCTGCCAGCGGCAGAAACAGGGAGGAGCTGTTGGGGCTGCGGCCAGCAGGATGCGCGTGCCGCCCAAGGCACGATGCAGCCGCTGGGAGCCGCGACCCGGGCTCCTTTTCTGCGCGGCTCGCGCAATCCACCCGCGCCCACCAAAAAAACCTCAACGTATGCAAATACGCTGAGGTTTTTGTTTTCCCCGGCCTTTCCCTCTCCCGCAAAAAACACTTGCATTTCCGGCACGCCGTGTTATGATACAAATCAGAAAAAGTCGTATAAAGTCATCAGGCGATATTGAAACGGAAAGAAGGCGTTGCACCCATGTATGTGGACTGGGAATACTACAAGATCTTTTACTATGTGGCAAAATACCAGAACTTTACCCGCGCGGCGCGGGTGCTGGGCAATAACCAGCCCAACATCACCCACGCCATGAACCGGCTGGAAAGCCAGCTGAACTGCGTGCTGTTCATCCGCTCCAACCGGGGCGTCACCTTAACGCCGGAGGGGGAGCTGCTGTACTCCCGCATTGCATCGGCGGCGGTACAGATCCAAGATGCAGAAGAAGAGCTGAGCGCCAGCGCCACGCTGGAGCACGGTGCCATCAGCATCAGCGCCACCGAGACCGCTTTGAACATCTACCTGTCCGAAAAGCTGCGCGCCTTCCATACCGAGTACCCGGGCATCCGGCTGCGCATCTCCAACCACTCCACCCCGCAGGCAGTGCAGGCAGTGCGCAACGGCGAGGTAGATTTTGCCATCATAACCACCCCCGCAGAGGTGGAAAACGGGCTGAAAATGGTGGAGCTGATGCCCTTTTACGAAGTTCTTGTGGGCGGCAGGACCTTTACGGCGCTGGCCAGCCAGACTTTGAGCCTGAAAGAGCTGGCCGGTTATCCCCTGATCTGTCTGAACGAAGAGAGCATGACCCGCAGCTTTTACCGGCAGTTCTTTCTGGAGCACGACGCGGTGCTGAAACCGGACACCGAAGCCGCCACCACCGACCAGATGCTCACGCTGGTCAAAAGCGAGCTGGGACTGGCCTTTATGCCGGAGCCTATGGCAGCGCCCCTGCTGGCAAGCGGGGAGCTGGTGCAGCTGCACTTGCAGGAAATCATCCCCTCCCGCTCCATCTGCCTTGTCTACGACCATCACCGCCCGCTGAACACTGCCGCCCGCAAGTTCCAGCAGCTGCTGACCAAAGCCGGTGCACGGGGTGCAGCGCACAAATAATACCAATACAGCAAGGGGCTGCTGCACCAATGATGTGCAGCAGCCCCTTTTCTCTTATTTTTTTACGCTCTGCTTCAGCTCCCGCTGTTCTTCCTGCAGTTCCCGCTTCAGGGTGCGGTCGATCTCCCGCGTCTCCTGCCGGATGGCGGTCAGATCCTTTTCGATGACCGGGTTCTCCTCCAGTTCCTCCCGGATGAACATCAGCGCAAAGCTGACCAGCAAAAAGCAGCAGGAGATCCAGATGGCTCTGCCGCCCAGCTGCGCCGCGCTTTTACTGCCCAGCCCAGCCCCCAGCGCGAACAGCAGGATGATGCCGAAGTACCGCACCATCCGGTCCTTCGCGTGGGGCTCGTGGGTCTTGCGCCAGATGCAGAAGGCTTCTACGCCGCTGCGCAGGTCTCCGATGCACATGGTGCTGGCAAAGGCATAGCCGTCCACCTTGCGGAATGCCTGCACCTGCATGGCGCAGGAGAAGGAAACGATGGCGTTTGCCAGCAGGTTCTGCGATTGCGGCAGAAAGCCCACCGCAAACAGCAGCAGCACCTCGCCCAGCACCACCAGCTGCCGCCAGTGCAGCCGCTGCATTGCCTGAAACTGCTCCCGCATTTTTTCTGCGACCAGCACCCCCAGCGCAAAAGCGCACAGGGGCACCAGATAGTGCAGCACCTTGTCCCACCGGCCATCCATGATGTTGGCACTCAGCAGCACGATATTGCCGGTCTGGGCATTGGCAAACACCTTGCCCCGGAACAGATAGGTATAGGCGTCCTGCAGGCCGCCGGACAGCGAAAGGAACACTGCCGTAAGAAAGGACTCGGACATTTGCCCGTGATGCTTTGTTTTCATACTTTTACCCTCTTTTCGGGCTCTATTATAATACATTTTACGGCAGTTTCTGATATCACTTTTACATACCGGCCATGTTTACCGCCCCAAAAGGCGCAAAAAGCGCGGGTACCCTTCCCTATTCCAGCGCAATCTGTTAGAATAGGGAAAGAGAATCTCGTACACAGGAAGGAGTTTTTAGTATGAAGATCGCAATTCCTTATGAAAACGGTCAGGTGTTCCAGCACTTCGGCCACTCCGCGCAGTTCAAGCTTTACACCGCCGAGGAGGGCCGTATCACCGGTGCTGAGGTGGTCTCTACCGACGGGCAGGGGCACGGTGCACTGGTGGGCTTTCTGGTGCGCAGCGGCGTGAACGTGCTGCTGTGCGGCGGCATTGGCGGCGGGGCACAGATGGCGCTGGCACAGGCCGGCATCCGTCTGTGCGGCGGCATTGGCGGCGGGGCACAGATGGCGCTGGCACAGGCCGGCATCCGTCTGTGCGGCGGCATTGGCGGCGGGGCACAGATGGCGCTGGCACAGGCCGGCATCCGTCTGTGCGGCGGCATCACCGGTAATGCTGACAGCGCTGCGGCGGCTTATCTTGCCGGCACACTGGTCTTTGACCCCAACGCCCGCTGCACCCACCACGATCACGGAGAGAGCCACAGCTGCGGCGCTCACGCCTGCCACGCCGACAAGGGCGGCTGCACCGGCAGCTGCCACTGAGCAATACTTTTTTATGGCACAGCCGGATCTGCGGGTCCGGCTGTGCTCTTTTTATGTGCAGCATACAAAAAACATATCGTGACTATATTCAGGATACTTTTTACACATTCTCTTTTCCCTCGTATAATAGGCAAAGCGGTCTGAGACCGCACAAGGGAATTTATAGAAGAAGGTTATGAAGTATTATGCTTACCGCTGTTACTGGAATTAACTGGGGCGATGAGGGCAAGGGCCGCGTCATCGACCTGTTGGCTGAAAATGCCGATGTCGTGGCGCGCTATCAGGGCGGCGACAACGCCGGACACACTGTGGTGACGGAGCAGGGCAAATTTATCCTGAATTTGCTGCCCTCCGGCATCCTGCACCCGGAAGTGACCTGTGTGCTGGGCGCAGGCATGGTCATTGATCTGGATCACCTGTCCCGAGAGATCGATGCCATCGAGGAGCGCGGCGTGAAGGTCGACCCGGAAAACCTGAAGCTTTCCGATAAAGCCACCATCTCCATGCCGTGGCACAAGGTGCAGGACGGGCTGGAAGAAGATCGTCTTGCCCAGAAGGGCCGTGCGTTCGGTTCTACCCGCCGGGGCATTGCCTACGCCTACAGCGACAAGTACCGCAAAAAGACCCTGCGTCTGGGCGACCTTTTGCATCTGGACGAAGAGCGCGTCCAGAACCGCCTGCACGTGATTTTGGAATCCAAAAATCTGGAGCTTGCAGGCTGCTACCATCAGGAGCCCATGAGCTACGATGCTCTGCTGGAGTGGTGCCGGATGCAGGCCGGACAGTTTGCACCCTTCATCTGTGACGCGGGTGCCTTTTTGCAGCAGGCGCACGACAGCGGCAAGCGCATCGTGCTGGAAGCACAGCTGGGCGCAATGCGGGATATCGACTACGGTATCTTCCCGTTCACTTCCAGTTCCAACACGCTGGCAGCATACGCGCCGCTGGGTGCAGGCATCCCCAACTGCAGGCTTGACCATGTGGTGGGCGTGCTGAAAGCCTATTCCACCTGTGTGGGTGCAGGCCCCTTTGCGGCAGAAAATGCCATGGGCGAAGCTTGGAACGAGCAGCTGCGCAAGGCCGGCGGCGAGTACGGCGCTGCCACCGGACGTCCCCGCCGGGTAGGTCCCTTTGACTGCGTGGCAAGCCGGTACGGTCTGTCCTGTCAGGGTGCGGACAAGATCGCCCTGACCAAGCTGGACGTACTGAGCAGCATGAAGGAGATCCCGGTCATCACCGGTTACAAGCTGGACGGCGTTGAAGTCCCCCGCTTCGACCCGCTGTCCGACCTTGACCGGGTGCAGCCGGTGGTCACCCTGCTGCCGGGCTGGAACAAGGATATCTCCGGCTGCAAAAGCTGGGACGCGCTGCCCACGGCCGCAAAGCAGTATGTGGAGTTTCTGGAAAAGCAGCTGGGTCACGAGATCCAGTTCGTTTCCACCGGTGCCGAGCGCGAGAAGTTCGTGCTGAAAGGAGAATGGCTGTGAGACACTTTATTGAACCCAACAGCTTTTCTCTGGCTGAGCAGCTGGCACTGCTCGACCTTGCCGACCGGATGGAAGCTGACCCCGCGCCTTACGCCCACCTGTGCGATGGCCGCATTCTGGCTACCCTGTTCTACGAGCCCAGCACCCGCACCCGCCTTTCCTTCGAGTCTGCCATGCTGCGGCTGGGCGGTAAGACGCTGGGCTTTGCAGGGGCGCAGCTTTCCAGCGCAAGCAAGGGCGAGACGGTGGCCGACACCGCCCGCGTGGTAAGCAACTATGCCGACATCATTGCCATGCGCCACCCCAAGGAGGGTGCGCCGCTGCGCGCCTCCCAGTGTGCCCGCGTGCCGGTGATCAATGCCGGTGACGGCGGCCACGCACATCCCTCCCAGACCATGATCGACCTGATGACCATCCGCCAGCGCAAGGGGCGGCTGGATCATCTGACCATCGGCTTCTGCGGCGACCTGAAATTCGGCCGGACGGTGCACTCCCTCACCGCCGCGCTGAGCCAGTTCGAGGGCAACCGGTTCGTGTTCATCTCGCCGGAGGAGCTGCGCATCCCGCAGTACCTCAAGGACGAGACACTGACCCCGCTGCACCAGACCTACAAGGAGACCGCCGATCTGGAAGCCGAGCTGCCCGGGCTGGATGTGCTGTACATGACCCGCATCCAGCAGGAGCGCTTTTTCAACGAGGAGGACTATCTGCGGCTGAAGGGCTGCTACCAGCTGGACGCAAAAACGCTGGCACTGGCAAAGCCCGACACCCCGGTGCTCCATCCCCTGCCCCGCATCGACGAGATCAAGCCGGAGATCGACAGTGACCCCCGCGCCGCCTATTTTGATCAGGTGCACAACGGCGTGTATATTCGCATGGCGATCATACTGGCGCTGCTGGGCATTGCCGACCCCATCACCGGCAAAAAGGTGCTGGAAGCATAAAGGAGCAGTATACAAAAACGGGCTGCCGTGCAGACATTGCACAGCAGCCCGTTTTATGTTTTATACCTTATGCCTTCTCGATGGTGATGCTCCACTCGCTGGTCATGGCCTCGTCCGGCTCCAGCACCTCGTGCTTGCCGTCCTCGTTCACGCTGTTTGCCCAGCCGTTCCAAGGCTCCATGCAGACAAAGCTCTCGGCATCCTGCTGCCACAGCACGCCGTTTTCAAAGGTCTCGTCCGCGTCCACGGTCACCTTGTGGCCGTTGCCCTTGTCGGTAAAGGTCATGGGGAACTGCACACCGGTCAGCAGACGGATGGTGTTGTCTGTGCCCTCCTTGCGGGTGAGGGTGATCTTTTCCGGGGCGGTAGGCTGCTCGCCCTTGGCGTTTTCGGAGCAGGTGGCGCACTTGATGTCAAACTCCACGTTCTCCAGCTTGGAGGCGGTAAAGTAGGGGTGGTAGCCAAAGCTGAAGGGCATATCGGTGTTGCCCTCGTTGATGACGGTCAGGCTGACCAGAGCCTTGTTGCCCTCCAGATTATAGTTGAGCAGCAGGGTGAAATCGAACGGGTAGAGGAACTTGGTCAGCGGGGTGGACTCCAGTGCCAGCGTCACGCCGTCCGGGCCAACGCTGTCCACTTCCCATGCGCACAGGTCGGCAAAGCCGTGGGTCTCCATGGGGTAGGCCTTGCCATCAAAGATGTGCACGCCGTTATCCGGGTTGCCGCAGCTGGGGAACAGCACCGGCACGCCAAAGCGGGGACGGTTGCACTCCGAGAAATTGGGGCGGCGGGTCCAGACGAACTCCTCGCCGTCCAGCGTAAAGCTGGTGATCATACCGCCGCGCTCGGGGGTGATGGTGAGGGCGGTCTTTGCCTCGGGGTCGGTGATGACGTACTGCTCGTAGCAGGCGCCGTTCTCGGTGATGTACCGGGTGGTGATCTGATTCATAAGTAAAAGCCTCCTATTATTGCCGCCGGGTCGCCCCGGCGGGTCATTTTTCTTGCTCGGTCTGCCGTGCATCCAGCTTTTTGAAGTAGTAATCGATGCCGTAGCGGATAAAATATTTGATCAATCGTACTACACCATAAATGATAGCCGCATAAAGCAGCAGTGTCAACAGCAGCACTCCATTTGTGCCCAACATTTCATACACTTCCTTTCTTTTTATGCACAAAAAGGCCGCCGTACCGCTTTTTGCCGTACAGCAGCCCTTTTTTCAGTTACAGAACCACGCCGTCCTTGAAGATGGAGATCTCGCGGAAGCCGTGCTTTTCCGCCTTGGTCTGCTCGCCGCTGGCCACGCGGATGACCAGATCCAGCAGATCCTTTGCAGCCTCGTCAATGGTCTTTTCACCGTCTGCGATGACACCGGTGTTGAAATCGATCCAGCCGCCCTTCTTCTCTGCCAGCGGGGTGTTGGTGGAGATCTTCAGGGTAGGAGCCGGAGCGGAGAACGGAGTGCCGCGGCCGGTGGAGAACAGGATCAGGTGTGCGCCTGCTGCCGTCATGGCGGTGGCAGACACCAGATCGTTGCCGGGGCCGTAGAGCATATTCAAGCCCTTGGTCACCACGGGGTCGCCGTAGCCGATGACGTCCATGATGGGGGCGGTGCCGCCCTTCTGCACGCAGCCGCAGCTCTTATCCTCCAGCGTAGTGATGCCGCCGGCCTTGTTGCCCGGAGAGGGGTTATCGTACACCACCTCGTTGTGGCTGATGAAGTAATCCTTGAAGCCGTTGATCATGTGCTCGGCCTTGACGAATACCTCCTTGTTGATGCAGCGATCCATCAGGAAGCCCTCTGCACCGAACATCTCGGGCACCTCGGTCAGCACGGTAGAGCCGCCGCGCTGACCCATCATGTCGGAGAAGCGGCCGATGGTGGGGTTGGCGGTGATGCCGGACAGACCGTCCGAGCCGCCGCACTTCATGCCCACCACCAGCTCAGACACGGGGATGGGCTCGCGCTTGAACTGCCCGGCGTAGGCAGCCAGTTCCTTCAGGATATCGCGGGCGGCGGCAAACTCGTCCTCCACGTCCTGACAGGTCAGGAACTTGACGCGGTCGTGGTCGTACTCGCCCAGCTCTTCCACGAACTGATCGTGCTGCAGGTTCTCGCAGCCCAGATGCAGCACCAGAACGGCAGCGGCATTGGGGTGGCGCACCAGCGCAGCCAGCAGCTTGCGGGTCTGTGCGTGGTCGTGGCCGGTCTGGCTGCAGCCGAAGGGATGGGTGAAGGTGTACAGACCCTCGATGGAACCGGTGACCAGATCCTGATTGTCGGCTACCATCTTCTTGGCGATATCGTTCACGCAGCCCACAGTGGGGATGATCCAGATCTCGTTGCGGATGGCGGCGCGGCCGTCCTTGCGGCGGAAGCCCATAAAGGTCTCCGGCTCTGCCTTGGGCAGCGGAGCCAGATCCGGGGCGGGGTTATAGCTGTACTCCACCTCGCCGGACAGGTTGGTGTGCACGTTGTGGGTGTGCATCCAGGTGCCGGGGGCGGCGTCTGCGGTGGCGTGACCGATGGGGAAACCGTACTTGATGACGTTCTCGCCGTTCTTAATGGGCTTGACTGCCATCTTGTGACCCTGCGGGATATCCTCCAGTGCGGTGACGGCAAGGCCGTCCACCTCCACCAGCGTGCCCTTGGCAATGGGGTGCAGGGCAACGACCACATTGTCGATGGGGCTGATATGAATTGCCTGCGGCATAGTTGTTCTCCTTATCGTATCGCACAAAAGGGCTGCTGCCCAAAGCAGCAGCCCTTTGTTGTGCGGGTAGGTTGATTTTTCAGCTTACAGGCAGCTCTTGTAAGCAGCCTCGGCACCCTGAGTGCGGATCATTTCCAGATCTGCCAGCACAGCGGCTTCCAGACCCTCGATCTTGGTCAGATCCTGATCCCACATCTGGGTGTTGGTCAGCACAGCGTGCACCAGCTGGGCAGCGGTGTCATCCTTGTGTGCGTAGTAGAAGTCCAGAGCCCATGCATCGTCCTGGATCTTGTAGGTGTTGCCTGCGGGGCGCTTGCAGATCAGACCATCAGCGGTGCGCTCCTGAATGTCGTTGGAGTAGAAGGCGATGTAAGCAGCCAGAGACATAGTCAGGCACTTGGGCAGCTGCTTCTGCTCCTCGATGTAAGCCAGGAAGGAGGGCATATTGCGGGCCTTCCACTTGGAGGTGGAGTTCAGGGAGATGCTCATCAGCTCGTGGTTGACGAAGGGGTTGTTGAAGCGGTCCTCAACAGCGGAAGCAAACTCTTCCAGATCCTTCTTGTCCAGCGGCAGGGTGGGGATGATCTCCTCGTGCAGCATCTTGTTCATGAAGCCGCGGACGGTATCGTTGTGCATGCAGTCACGCACGATGTCAAAACCGGCCAAGTATGCGCCCAGAACGAAACCGGTGTGGGCGCCGTTCAGGATGCGGACCTTGCGCTTCTTGTAGGGGGTGACATCGGGCACGACCATGACGTTGACGCCGGCCTTCTTGAACGGCAGCTTGTCCTCCAGACCTGCGGGGCCCTCGATGACCCAGACGCCGAACACTTCGCCCACGTCCAGCACGGTATCGTGGTAGCCGTTGGCTTCTTCCAGAGCAGCCAGCTCCTGCGGGTCACGGATGCGGCCCGGAACGATGCGGTCCACCAGCGTGGAGCAGAAGGTGTTGGCAGTGTTCATCCAGTCGATGAAAGCGGGCTCCAGATCCCAATCCTTAGCGTAGTTGTTGCAGCACTTCTGCAGCTCCTTGCCGTTGTTGTCGATCAGCTCGCAGCTCAGGATGACCAGACCCTTATCGGCAGCGCCGTTGAAGGCCTTGTAGCGCTCGAACAGCACGCGGGTCAGCTTTGCGGGGAAGCTGTTGGGGGGAACCTGATCGAACTGGCTGTCGCCCTTGGTGTAGGCAATGCCGGCCTCGGTGGTGTTGGATACAACAGTCTCCAGATCCTCAGAGCGAGCCAGAGCCAGAACTTCGTCCCACTTGTTATCGATGTAGGGGCACACGCAGTCGGACACGCAGGAGATCACCCGCTTTGCGTCCACCTTCTGGCCCTTTTCGCTGCCGCGCAGGTACAGGGTGTACAGACCCTCCTGCTCGTTGATCCAGTCTGCCATCTGGGGGAAGTTGCCGATGGGCTGCACCAGCTTGACCTTGCCGTTATAGCCGGCCTTCTCGTTTGCAATATCGTAGAAATAGTCCACGAAAGCACGCAGGAAGTTGCCCTCGCCGAACTGCATCACCTTAACGGGAGCATCCTTCAGGATGTAGCCGTTGTAGCCAGTGCCTTCCAGAACCTTGTAGTTCAAAGTTTCCATCTTATTGATCTCCTTTATAAACTTGCTTTGCATGGCAGGCTCTCGTTTTCCCTGCCATCTTCTGCTCCTATTTTATGCTGTTGTATACAAAGAAGTCAAGTGTTTTGTGCAATGTTTTTAGTCCAAAAATGGCTATTTAGCGCATTTCCAGCGGTTTATACAATTCTGAGGGTGAAATTTTGGCAGTTTTTCAGTTGTATACATCGGCATTTTCCGGTATACTAAGGATAAGGCAGCCTGCCTGTTTAAAGCAGGTGCAATTCCATGCCCGTTTTTGTCTAAATTTTAACAAAATTTATCAGAGAAAAGGAGTTAAAATCCCATGAAAGCATTTATGGATAAGGACTTCATGCTCCAGTCTGCTACCGCACAGCATCTGTATCACGACTATGCAGCTGCTATGCCCATCTGCGACTATCACTGCCACATCCCTCCCCGCGAGATCTACGAGAACCGCCGCTTCGAGAACATCGCTCAGGTGTGGCTGGGCGGCCGCAACCCGGACGGCAGCTACTTCGGCGATCATTATAAGTGGCGCGTGATGCGTTCCAACGGCGTGCCCGAAGAGTACATCACCGGCGACAAGCCCGACCGCGAGCGTTTCCAGAAGTTTGCCGAGGCCCTGCCCATGGCCATCGGCAACCCGATGTACCACTGGACCAACCTGGAGCTGCATGTGTTCTTCGGTTATGACGGCGTGCTGAACGGCGACACCGCTGAGGAAGTGTGGAACCTGTGCAACGACAAGCTGCAGCACGACCCCAAGCTGACCGTGCGCGGCCTGATCGAGCAGAGCAACGTGGCCTTCATCGGCACCACCGATGACCCCATCGATGATCTGTACTGGCACCAGAAGATCAAGGAGGATCCCACCATCAAGTTCACCGTGGCTCCTTCCTTCCGTCCTGATAAGGCCATCAACATCAACAAGCCCGGCTTTGCTGAGTACATGGGCAAGCTGGCTGCCGTTGTGGGCAAGGAAAAGCTGGCCTGCATCGACTGCGTGACCGATGCCCTGACCAAGCGCATCGAGTTCTTTGCCGAGATGGGCTGCCGCGCTTCTGACCACGGTCTGGACTACATCCCCTTCCGTGCTGCCGACAAGGACGAAGTGAACGCCATCTACCAGAAGGTGATGAAGGGCGAGAGCTGCACCGTGGAAGAGGCTGAAAAATACCAGACCTACATCCTGATCCATCTGGGCAAGCAGTACCACCGTCTGGGCATTGCCATGCAGATCCATTACAACTGTCTGCGCGGCGTGAACCGCAAGATGAACAGCCTGCTGGGTCCCGACACCGGCTTTGACATGATCAACACCGCCACCTGCGGCGGCGAGATCGCACAGCTGCTCAGCGCCCTGAACGACACCGACGAGTGCCCCAAGACCATCATCTACAGCCTGAACCCCGCCGACGACGCACAGATCGGCACCATTCTGGGCTGCTTCCAGAACAGCGAGGTGCCGGGCAAGATCCAGCACGGCTCCGCATGGTGGTTCAACGACCACAAGATCGGCATGGAAGAGCAGATGACCCGTCTGGCAAGCCTTGGCCTGCTGGGCAACTTTGTGGGTATGCTGACCGACAGCCGCAGCTTCCTGAGCTACACCCGTCACGATTACTTCCGCCGCATCCTGTGCAACATCATCGGCCAGTGGGTCGAGGACGGCGAGTATCCCAACGACGAGAAGGCTCTGGAGAAGATCGTCAAGGGCATCTGCTTCGACAACGCAAAGCGTTACTTCAATCTGTAAGCGCTTTTCCCTTTTCCTGAATTAGATCCTTCCGCGCCGCCCGCAGACAGCTTTGTCTGCGGGCGGCGCTTTATTTTGCCCTTTTGCGCCCAAAGTGCACCGGATGTGTCGGTTTTTTTACCTTTCAGCGGCTGTTTTCCGTCTTTTTCTACAACTTCTCCTTTATCCCTTGACTTCCTTGTACAAGGAGAGTATATTTTTGCATGGGATTCAGGCCAAATCGCTGTATTTTTTGATGGAGGAACCCCATGAACGGTTTAAAAGAAGCCTTCAGCCGCGAAAATCTGCTGAAGAATCTAAATTTCTTTGCCCTGCTGAACCTCGGCCTTGTGCTTACGGCAGTAGGCATCGTATATTTTAAAAATCCCAACCATTTCGCCTTCGGCGGCACCTCTGGTCTGTCCATCCTGCTGGCAGACCTGTTTCCCCGGATCAATGTGGGCGGCTTTATGTGGATCATCAACGTGGTGCTGGTGGTGCTGGGCTTTGTGTTTCTGGGCATCAAGTGCATGGGCTGGACGATCTACTCCTCCTTTGCGCTCTCCTTTTTCGTGTCCGGCTGCGAGTGGCTGTACCCTTCCGGCGCGTCCCTGAGCGGCGATGCCATGCTGGATCTGGTGTTTGCGGTGTTCCTGCCCGCATTGGGCGCGGCCATCGTGTTTGATATCGGCGCTTCTACCGGCGGCACCGACATCGTAGCACTGATCCTTGCCAAGTACACCTCCATGGAGATCGGCAAGGCGCTGATGGTCAGCGATATCCTCATCGTACTGGCTGCCGCCGTGCGGTTCGGCATGGGCACGGGCCTATACTGTATCCTTGGCCTGATCGGCAAATCCTTCGTGGTGGACGGTGCCATTGAAAACATCCGTCTGCGCAAGGTGTGCACCATCATGACCGCGAACCCGCAGCCCATTCTGGACTTCATCATCCATAATATGAACCGCTCTGCCACGGTGGAAAAGGCCTACGGCGCCTACACCCACCACGAGCTCAGCGTGCTGGTGACCGTACTCACCCGCCGTCAGGCTTTACAGCTGCGCAACTTCCTGCGGGAGAACGACCCCCACAGCTTTATCACCATCGTCAACTCCAGCGAGATCATCGGTAAGGGCTTCCGCTCCTTCAACTGAGGATTTTGTATTGACGAACTGCACAAAAAACGATATACTATACTTCGGCGGTGCAGTTGTGCCGCCGGATTCCGGGGTGTTGCGCAGTTGGTAGCGCGCCTGCTTTGGGAGCAGGAGGCCGCGAGTTCGAGTCTCGCCACTCCGACCACAAGAAAAGCCACGATGAACCGTTTATAAATGCGGTTTTGTCGTGGCTTTATTTGTTTTCTAAATTCTGAAATCCGGCTAGAATGTGCCTTGTTTGTGCCTTATCGCCCCAAAAAGTGCTTTACTCGGCGGCCAGATGCGCACATTTTCAGCGGCAAACAGGCAATAAAAAAGAGGACGTGCCGCCGTCCTCTCAAGTGCTGCTCTCAGGCTGTCAGCACAGCCCGGAAAGTGCTTTGTACCTCCTGCATCGCCAGCCGATACTGTGATTACGTTTCCGATGCACTGCGCAAACGCGAACTTGTCGGGGCGAGGCCCCTCCATCTTGCTGACGCAAGACCGTTCCGTCGCTTAAAAGCCCCACTGGGGCTTTCATTGCTCCGCTGCGCTGCGCAAACGCGAACTTTTGAGAACACGTCACTTTCGGCAGAGTGCAAGAAAACACGCGGGAAACTTTGGCAAAAAGAGAGAGGGTTGGACGGTGCCGGCCCTCTTGACAAGGAAAAACACAAGGCTCTTTATTATAATAAAGCTATAAGAACATAATAAAGGCAATTATTTGAAATTTTTGAAAAAACGGAAATCATTTTGATGATATGGGACGTTTTAATAGACAGGA
>ENA-OUPO01000652-OUPO01000652.1-human-gut-metagenome-genome-assembly--contig:-NODE-652-length-13365-cov-11.5755_pt1 | contig 13365 bp, 9 predicted proteins | sample MGYA00237940_ERZ548809 | MGnify/ENA primary metagenome ERZ548809 (study PRJEB26490, sample SAMN05194695) | human gut metagenome | biome: terrestrial biome; feature: human-associated habitat; material...
CTTTCCAAGGGTGAGATCGACTCCAAAAAAGTCCGTGTAGAGTTCTCCTTGGAGGGCATGGACACTTCAGGATTGCAAAAGGGTGCGACCTACCCTGAAATCAAAGCCCGTGTATTGGAACAAACTGGACTGAAGGTATCTTCCCTGTATATCTCGCAGGTCAAGCAGAAATGCGGTCTGGAGGTACGAGAGAACCATCACAAGGCGAAGTCCGAAAATACTACGAAGCAGCCCCAGTGCCCGAAGGAGAAAGCGGATGCGATTGTGGATGCGTTGCGGCATTTTCAGATGATTTGATAAGTTGAAGCAACCTGCTGATGCTGAACAGGAGGCATCGAATGTCAAAATTAAACATTGATCAAAAAAGCGTGCGGGCACTTTTCAGTGAGAAGAAAGCTGATTTCCTCATTCCGGATTATCAAAGGCCTTACGCCTGGGGAGAAAAGGAATGCCAGACTCTTTGGGACGACCTGTTCTTATTTGCATTTCCTGATAATGACTGCGACAAATTCAACAGTGACAGCGATGAGTATTTTCTCGGCCCCATCGTCACATTTAAAAATGATGACGGTAAAATGGAGATTATTGACGGACAACAGCGCCTTACGACATTGATGCTGTTACTTCGAGCTTTCTATGAAAAATATGGAAGCATGAAGAACGATAAAGCCGTAAAGACCAGCAAGTTCATTGAGCAGTGCATCTGGAAAACCGATGAGTTTGGTGACCCGGACAAGTCAGCATTGAAAATCGACTCAGAAGTCGCCACCGACAAGGAAAAGGGCGAATTTCTGAATATCCTGAAATCAGGAACCGTGTCTGATTGCGAAAAGAGCAGCTACGCCAATAACTATCGCTTTTTTCAGCAAAAGATCGTAGACTTTCTGAATACTTACCCAGACTGGTTTTCCTTCTTTCCGATTCGGATCATGAACAACTGTATTTTGCTCCCGATCGAAGCAGAATCTCAGGACACCGCTTTGCGAATCTTCTCGACATTGAACGACCGCGGAAAGCCACTGTCTGATGCAGATATCTTCAAGGCGCAATTTTACAAGTATTACTCTGCCAAAGGCGAGCGGGAAGTCTTTATCCAAAAGTGGAAGGACCTCGAGGTGCTGTGTGATTCTATTTTCCATCCTATTACAGGCACCCCGATGGATGAGCTTTTCACACGGTATATGTACTATGAACGTGCAAAGCAAGGCATCAAATCCTCGACAACGGAGGCACTGCGTAAATTCTATGAACGGAATGCTTACAGCTTGCTAAAAAATGACCAGACTTTTGAAAATCTGATCGATCTTGCAAATTTCTGGAATGATGTGCAGAATCAAAATGTTGAGCGCTTCTCTGACCGAATTCTTCGCAGGCTCTTTGTTCTGAACTACGCTCCCAACGGTATGTGGACCTATTTTGTTTCGGTCTATTACATGGCCAATCGGGATTCCGATGGTCTACTGAACGACGATCGTTTCTATAGCTTTCTTAACAAAATCACCGCATTCATCTGGGCATATGCCGTTACAAATCCGGGCGTAAATGCACTGCGCACTCCCATTTTTGCAGAAATGATCAACATTGTAACCGGGCAACCTGTTCGGTTTTCTGACTATTTGTTTGATACGCAGAAATTGCAGAATGCTTTTGACAACTATACCTTCAGCAACAACCGCGCGATCACAAAGGCCATGCTGACATGGTGGGCATTCCAGAACTCCTGTCAGGAGCTCTTATCCCTTGAAAGTGTACTTGAGATTGAGCACATCTACGCACGCAATCGCCAGGAAAAGGAGCACTCGCTTTCCAATCCGAGAAATATTGAAAGCCTTGGCAACAAGGTGTTGTTGGAAAAGCGCATCAATATCCGCGCTTCTGATTATCGCTTCAGCGATAAGGTCAAGTACTATACCGGTTTTGAGAACAACCGGAAGCAGAAAAAAGAGGGTACAAAAATCAAGGAGCTTACTGATCTTGCTGCGAATGCCACAGATTTTACCGAATCTGACATTGTAGAGAGAAACGCCAAAATCATCCTCAGCTTTGTCACCTTCATGCGCAACAACGATCTTCTATGTGAAGATTAAATCCTTCTATGATCGATGCCCGTCTGATTTTCAGGCGGGCATTTTCTTTTGCCGGAATATGGTGTTTCCACTTTTATCGTGGTACAATAGATGCAAGAATCATTTTTCAGGAAAAGCATCCTGCTATCCGATTTATAGGACATCAATCGTTGTAAAATCAGGATGTCCACCCATCACAGAAAATAAGGAGCAACGTATGCCAAACGATAAAATTGCCGCCGTAGGTGCCAATATTGCCGAAAAAGCCGCCATGATCTGGAACGTGGCCGATATGCTGCGGGGGCCGTTCAAGCCCCACGAGTACGGTCTGGTCATCCTGCCTATGACCGTGGTAAAGCGGTTCCATGACTGCCTGCTGCCCACCCATCAAGCCGTGCTTGACACCTACGAAAAGGTGAAAAAGCTACAGGTCATCGACGGCTTTTTGCAGAAGGCCTCCGGCTACCAGTTCTATAACACCAGCCGTTTCACCTTCGAGACTTTGCTGGCAGACCCGGATAACATTGAGTCCAACTTCCGGGATTACCTGTCCGGCTTCTCCGCCAACGCACAGGACGTGCTGGCAAAGTTCGACTTTGACAACATCATCAAGCGGATGGTAGAGAGCAACACCCTCTACCTCGTCATCAAGGAGTTCGGCTCTGAGAAGGGCTATCTTGGCCCGGACAAGATCAGCGCCGTGGATTGCGGCTACATCTTTGAGGACCTGGTGCGGCGGTTCTCCGAGAGCTTTGGCGAGGAAGCCGGAGCCCACTTTACCAGCCGGGATATCATCTACCTGATGACCGACCTGCTGCTGTCCGAAGCCGACCTCGACACCAGCAGTATGACCGTTTACGATATGGCCATGGGCACCAGTCAGATGCTGAGCTGCATGGAAGAACGCATCCACGAGCTGAACAGCGACATTGAAGTGACCTGCTTCGGGCAGGAGTTCAACCCCTCCACCTTTGCCATCGCCAAGGCAGACATGATGATCCGGGGCGGCGACCCCAACAATATGCGGTTCGGTGATACTCTGTCGGAGGATCAGTTTCCCGGATTCACCTTCCAGTACATCATCTCCAACCCGCCCTTCGGCATCGACTGGAAGCGGGAGCAGAAGGCAGTGGAAGCCGAGGCCGCGCGGGGCGAGATGGGGCGTTTTGCCCCCGGTCTGCCCAAGATCAGCGATGGTCAGCAGCTTTTTGTGCTGAACGGCCTTGCCAAGCTGGCAAACAAGGGCAAGATGGCCATTATCCAGAACGGATCTCCCCTGTTCAGCGGCGATGCTGGCAGCGGGCCCAGCAACATCCGGCAGTATATTCTGGAAAACGACTGGCTGGACTGCATCATCCAGCTTTCCACCGATATGTTTATGAACACCGGCATCTCCACCTACATCTGGGTGCTCAGCAAGGATAAGCCTGCCCACCGTGCAGGCAAGGTGCAGCTTATTGACGCCAGCCACTGCTTTGAGCCCCGCCGCAAGAGCATCGGCACCAAGCGCAACGACATCACCGACACCTGCCGGGAGCTGATCGTCACCGCCTACAGCGAGTTTGCCAACGGCAAGGTGTACGGCGACAAAAACGGCATCTATTGCGAGAGCAAGGTGTTTGAGAGCGTGGAGTTCGGCTACAACAAGATCGTGGTGGAGCGCCCCCAGCGGGACGAGGCAGGCAACATCCTCCTGAAGCGTGGCAAGCCTGTGCCGGACACCAGCCTCCGGGACACTGAAAACGTGCCACTGGTGCAGGATATTGACGCCTACTTTGCCCGGGAAGTTCTGCCCTACGCCCCCGATGCCTGGATCGACCACAGCAAGACCAAGGTGGGCTACGAGATCCCCATGACCCGCTATTTCTACGAGTATCAGGCACCGGAAGCCGTGGAGGATATCGTAGCGCGCATCACCGCACTGGAACAGGATATCTCCGCCGGGCTGGCAGAGCTGTTTCATAAGGAGGGATAATTCATGGATAAAAATGAACGAAAAAGCATGATTAAAGTTCGTGGTGGATTTAGTGACAAAACCGGCATCAATCCTTGTAATACCCAAATGCAGATAACGGAATTCGACAAAAGGACTCGGACATTTATCAGCAATAAACTTTACGATTTTCTGCAAATAACATTTAATAACGAATGCGAAACTCGTAACATAAAATATGGTCCCAGCGACCAAAATCTTTCAAATATTTTCTGTAAAAATCTAATGCAAAATGTTTTTGCAGATTCAAATCATTTACCTCTTGGCTATCATTATGATTGGGAAAGGTTTTATTCCCGAATCGAAGCGGTCTTGATGGATGCTCCCTACAATGAAGTTTTAGACTTGCTTGGGTATATTTGCAATTGGCTTATTTTATCCACTAACAATTGCTTTGATGTTTTTCAAAAATGGTTTAATGAGCTTTTTCAAAATGAATATGTGGGCTATCGCTTCATATCTGGCGAGATTGTCCCTATTACAGACAAATCCGAGGTAAAAGAAATTGAGCAGGCTTGTCATACTCCCTTTGAAGGTGCCCGCACTCAGCTTCAAAAGGCACTTTGTTTCTTGTCCGATAGAGAACATCCTGATTACAAAAACTGTGTAAAAGAAAGCATTAGTGCTGTCGAATCTGTCTGCAAGGTTATTTCTGGCAACGAAAAGGCTACATTAAAAGATGCACTCAATGGTTTAATTTCCAACGGTATGAACATCCACGGCAGCTTAAAGTCTGCTATTTTAGCCTTATATGGCTACGCTTCCGATGAAGGCGGCATTCGTCACGCCGAACGCGAAGCCGAAAGCATCGTTACTTTTGAAGAAGCCAAATTCATGATGGTTACCTGTAGTGCAATCGTCAACTATCTAGTTGCAGAATACGGAAAGCATGGTGCTGAAAATGCGTAAAATGAAAGACAGCGGCATTGAATGGATCGGGGAAATTCCAGAGAGGTGGGAGGTTGTATCGGTAAAGCGTCTTTGCACCATGCAAGCCGGAAAGAACTTAACATCCGAACAAATTGCCCCTGAAGGAACATACCCTGTTTATGGTGGTAATGGTATTCGAGGTTTTTTCTCCGATTATAATTGTGATGGAAAATTTTTAATAGTTGGGCGTCAAGGCGCTCTATGTGGAAATGTTCATAAGGTTGATGGAAAGGTATGGGCAACCGAACACGCTGTTATTACTAATCCGACGAATTATGTAGATATTGATTTTCTATATTACCTTCTAATCGGAATGGACTTAAATCAATACGTCTCATCAACTGCCGCACAACCCGGCCTCGCAGTTGGCACACTGCTGAATTTGAAAACGTGTTATCCATGTTCTACATTGGAACAAACACAAATTTCTAATTATCTTAATGCAAAATATTCTGAGATTGACACCATGCTTTCCAAAACTCGCTCTAGCATTGAGGAATACAAAAAGCTCAAACAGGCGGTTATTACGCAGGCTGTTACCAAAGGCGTGCGTGGTGAGCGGGAGATGAAGGATAGCAGCATTGAGTGGATTGGGAAAATCCCGAGAGAGTGGAACATTACAAAAATCAAATCGGGTGTAACAAAAATTGGCAGCGGCAAAACGCCTTCGGGTGGTGCTGAGACATATACTGATTCTGGTGTGATTTTTCTTCGTAGTCAAAATGTTTATGATTGCACATTAAATCTCGAATCTCCTACTTATATTTCACCTGAGGTTGATGCTGCTATGAAATCGACCCGTGTTTTACCTGACGATGTTCTATTGAATATCACCGGCGGTTCTATTGGACGGTGTAGTATTGTTCCCAAAACACTTGGCCTAGCTAACGTTAATCAGCACGTCTGTATTATCCGTACAAATTCTCTAATCTTTCTTCCAAAGTATGTGCAGTATTTTTGGGTTTCCGCTTTGGGACATTTAGCTATTGACTTGTATCAAACTGGTGGAAATCGTGAGGGCATGAGTGCTGACGCTATCCGCAACACACCTATTCCTTATGCGCCATCGAAAGAGCAAAAAGAAATCGCCGACTACCTTGATGCCAAGTGCGCCGAGATTGACGTGCTGATTGCAAAGAAAGAGCAGCTGGTAAAAGAACTGGAAAGCTATAAGAAAAGTTTGATTTATGAGGTTGTAACGGGAAAGAGGGAGGTGTAAAATATGAGTGTGGCTCACTATACTGCAAATTCGCTAGCAGAATTCGTTGACCTAGTTTGTAAAATTAAAGCTCCACTACGCAAAGATGGATTGCGATTCAATGAAATCCCTTTGTTTCGTGGACATGCCGACAATTCCTATCAGTTAATTCCAGCTATCGCTCGTCCAATAGAATCCTTCAGTAGCGATAGCCTGATTCACGAAGAACGCAATCTTATAGAAATGGCAAAATTCAAACTTCCCGATGTTTTCCGAGAAGATATGCAGCCGTTAGAACTATTAGCGCTTCTTCAGCATTATGGTGTTCCCACTCGTCTGCTGGATGTTACAGAAAACGCCTTAGTTGCACTCTATTTTGCGTGTTGCTCTAAAAACAATGACAACGACTCAGATGGTGAAGTCATCATTTTCAAGAACAACGAGCTTGAAGTCGCCAACTACCCAATAATCAACGCCATTGCGGATAGTTATCGTTTTGCAACAAGCAGTCAAACATTTCACGATTTCTATCGCAACCTTATGTGTCAGCCATATTTTGCTGAGCAAAAGCACTCCAAAGGAACTCGCTTTGATTCTTTGGATGATGCCGCAAAATGGCTTTACAAAGTTTTTTCCGAACCGCACTTTGTTTATGCTCCCATCAGAAGTCAACGTCAAAGGGCTCAACAAGGTCGCTATCTTGTCTTTTCCAATCTTTTTATTCCTTCGCCTTTCAATAATTCTGCTGGAACGCCTGAGTCCAATTGGATTTTCAAAGAAGAAATTGAACCGATCAAAAAAGGAAACGATTCTATCATTTTAGCACGAATTACAATTCCAAATGGTTCAAAACTACAGATTCTTTTTGATTTGGAAAGTTTTGGTATCAGCAAAGAGGTTCTCTTCTGTGATGATATTGGAACCGTTTGCAGTAGTATCACAAATTCTTATCAACGAAAAGCACGCTATATGTTTAACCCCTTACCATAGAAAAATTGAATCGAATCGGTTTACTAAAAAAAGGAGGGCAATAATATGAATTCGTTCTATAATATGTGGAACTACGATTATATTCAACAACAGGCACAAGCAAATCATTTTAATCAGATCAAAAAAGTGCAAGACGCTGCAAAATCCTTAAAAGATTTTTTAGACAATTGCGATCAAATCGAGCCAGCTTATCAAAATGCCGCCAGTGCAGAATTTTGTGCAATTCTTGCCGAATATCTTAGAAAACACAACGGATAAAACCGGAGGAATATGCTATGATTACCACCGAAAAGCAGTTTGAAAAATCCTTCTGCCTTTATTGCACACTTTCATTGACGCACCTATAATTATGCGTTACAATATGTATTGTAATTTATGCCAAGTTAAGGAGGACACACTGAATGGCCGACTTCATCTCAAAATTGCAGATCAACGCATTTCGTGGCGTAAAAGATTTAGCTCTCGACAACCTCTCCACGGTTAACGTTCTGGTCGGTGCCAACAACTGCGGCAAAACTAGCGTACTGGAAGCAATTTCCTTTTTAGCTTGTCCTTACTATACCAGTCGCATTGCCGCGCTCGCGTCCATGCGACATATTTTCAGTTATGTACCCATCAATCAGTCCATCGCCGATGACATTTCAACCCTTTTTTTTAAGGAACGCAACATACACGGCACCGATTTTTATACCATGAGTCTCCAAGCCGTCTATGGTCATCACGAACTTCATTATCATACTACCGGACAGTTAGTTGATTTCTTTACAGATGTCAACCACACTACTCGTCAATTTTCCGTCAATGGTTCTTGTCAAGCCAATAATGGAAATCAACCAGTTTCTTATACCGTTATAAATGGTCAACAAATTCCTTCAGAGCTTGATTCACGCGGAATGTTTACTAATTATAAGCTCTACTATTTGCCCTCTATTGCTCCATATTATACACTTTTACCTTCTCTTCTTTCTGCCATTCTTTCGTCTTATAATAAACTTGAACTTTTAAATTTGATTGCCGACTTTGGTGAATCAGTCTCAGACATTAGCATGGTTAACAATGAAATTTACCTAACTTCGGAGCGTTCTGGTGTTTTACCTCTTTATAGCTACGGAAGTGGTTTGCAGAAAGCCATTCTTTTGTCCATGGTTTTGTTAGTTTCTCGTGACGGCGTTCTTCTGATTGACGAAATCGACGACACGATCAATATTTCTGCTTTTAAAACCGTCTTTCCATGGTTCTTAAAGAAATGCGAAGAGCTCAACATCCAAGCCTTTATTACAACACATAGCGCGGAAGCCATTGACGCTATTTTGGAAAGCAAAAAAGGGAACGAAGATGATATCCGTGTGATTACTTTGCGGAAAACTCCCAAAACACATAAAACGATTGCCAAAGTTCGTACTGGAAGTGAAGCACTTTCCGACCGTGAAAACTTTAAAATGGAGCTGCGCGTATGAGAAGTGTAATTGTGTGTGAGGGCCGTGACGATCTATGGTTTATTTCTTACTACTTGCACAAGGTTCTAAGTTGGGATGAATGTGATGCTTCTTTATGGTGCAAGTCATATAGCCTTTCAGCAAAATCCGGTCAAAAAGTTTTTTATATGACTTCTCCTGATGAAAAGCATCAAGTTGCTATTTTTTCTTCCGGCGGACAGAATAGACTGGATTGCCTTCCAAAAGAATGGTTGACTCTTAACGAAAAGAATCCTTCTTCTGCAATTGATGCAATTATTATTTTTCGGGATTGTGATGACCGGTCTCCGGATGAACTTGCTCGCTCGATGAATGATTGGTTTGCAGACTGCACCACATGGCTTCCAAGTCATTTTGTTTTAAACAATAATGAACCTGTACTTCTCAGGAATGAAATTGACGAGGTCGATGTATCCACTACGATTTTACCCGTCATTATTCCATTTGATGAAGCTGGTGCTATTGAAACTCTTCTTTTACAAGCAATTGAAGATTCCAGCGATGATGGAAAGCGTATTGCACAGTCTTCCCGTGAGTACATTCGTCAATTCGAGGTTGCGCCACTTTCACAATATCTGAACAAACAGCGGTTACGAACAAAGGCAAAATATTCTGCCGCTGTAGCTATCACAAATCCTGATCATTCCACGGGAACTTTCATGGACTTTATGCTTTCCACCCAGTGGGAGCAAAGCGCATCCATCAAAACCCACATGGAGAAAGTTGTTCAGTTGATTACTGGGCAATTAGACCTAACACATACGAGGTAAAAGTCATGCCCCTCATCACCACCGAAAAGCAGTTTGAATCGGACATTGCGGCGGCGCTGCTCTCCCCTGCCGGGGGCTACACCCGCAATGGGGATTGCTACGACCCCAAGCTGGGGCTGTTTGTGGATACCCTGATCCGCTTTGTGCAAAAGACCCAGCCCAACGAGTGGGCATTTTTTGAAAAGCAGAACCCGGTAAACCCGGTGCGGAAATTCTGTACTGCCTTTAACAATGCCTGCGATGCGGACGGGCTGCTTTCGGTGCTGCGGTATGGGTTCAAGCACCGGGGACGGCGGTTCCGGGTGTGCTATTTTCAGCCGGAGTCCGCGCTGAACCAAAAGGACGCCCAGCGCTACGCCCAAAACGAGATCACCTGCAACCGGCAGTGGTTCTACTCCGACACCACCCACAACTCGGTGGACATGGTGCTGGCGGTAAACGGCATCCCGGTGTTCGCCTTTGAGCTGAAGAACCAGTTCACCGGGCAGACCGTGGAGAACGCCAAGCAGCAGTGGATGCACGACCGGGACCCCCGGGAGGTGTGTTTCCAGTTCAATAAGCGCATTCTGGGCTACTTTTGCGTAGACCTGACCGAGGTGTGGATGGCTACCCGGCTGGCAGGCAAGGACACCCGCTTTCTGCCCTTCAATCAGGGCTCCAACGGTGCCGGGCGGGACGGCGGCGCAGGCAACCCGCCCAACCCCGACGGCTACCCTACCGCCTACCTCTGGGAAGAGGTGTTCCAGAAGGACAGCATGATGGACATCCTGCAAAAGTTCATGAGCCTGCAGGAGGGCAAAACCCTCATTTTTCCCCGGTATCACCAACTGGACGTGGTGCGCAAGCTGGTGGCAGACGTGCGGCAGAAGGGTGCCGGGCAGCACTATCTTATCCAGCACAGCGCCGGGTCGGGCAAGTCCAACTCCATTGCATGGACGGCGTACCGGCTGGCTTCCCTGTTCAACACCGAGAACAAGCCGGTGTTTGCCAGTGTCATCGTGGTGACTGACCGCACCGTGTTGGACGCACAACTGCAGGAGACCATCTCCGGCTTTGACCATACGCTGGGCGCAGTGGAGGCCATCGGCGAGGACAAAAACTCCGGCGACCTGCGGGATGCCATCAACAACGGCGCACGCATTATCATCACCACCCTGCAGAAGTTCCCGGTCATCTACACCGAGGTGAACAGGACCGCCGGGAAGAACTATGCCGTCATCATCGACGAGGCGCACTCCTCCCAGACCGGCACCTCTGCCTTAAAGCTGAAAGCTGCCCTTGCCGACACCGAAGATGCGCTGCGGGAATATGCCGAGCTGGAAGGCAAAGCGGAGGACGAGATCGACCCGGAGGATGCGCTGGTGAAGGAGCTGACCTCCCACGGGCGGCACAAGAACCTGTCCTTCTTTGCCTTTACCGCCACCCCAAAAGCCGCCACGCTGGAACTGTTCGGCACCGAATACCCGGACGGCAGCCACCATCCCTTCCACATTTACAGTATGCGGCAGGCCATTGAGGAAGGGTTCATTCTGGATGTGCTGCAAAATTACATGACCTATTCCACCTGCTTCAAGATCGCCAAGACCATCCCGGACAACCCCGACCTGCCTGCCAGCCGGGCGGCGAAGCTCATCCGCAAGTATGAAGAGCTGCACCCCTACAACATCAGCCAGAAGGCAAAGATCATTGTAGAGACCTTCCGGGAGACCACCAGCCATAAAATCGGCGGGCGGGGCAAGATGATGGTGGTCACCTCCTCCCGATTGGCGGCGGTGCGGTACTTCCACGAGGTCAAGCGCTACATTGCGGAGCAGGGCTATGATGATGTGCAGATCTTAGCGGCATTTTCCGGTGCCGTGCCGGACGGCGGCGTGGAGTACACGGAGCAGTCTTTGAACGTCCGCGCTGACGGCAGCCACATTGCGGAGAGCCAGACCAAAAAGGAGTTCCACAACAACTTCAATGTGCTCATCGTGGCTGAAAAATACCAGACCGGCTTTGACGAACCGCTGCTCCATACCATGATCGTGGACAAAAAGCTGAAGGGCGTCAAGGCGGTGCAGACCCTCTCCCGCCTGAACCGTACCTGTCCCGGCAAAACCGACACCTTTGTGCTGGATTTCGTGAACAAGGCAGAGGACATCCGGGAGGCATTTCAGCCCTTTTATCAGGAGACTTTTCTGGAGCAGGAGGTCAACACCGACCTCATTTACAAGACCCAGAAGGAGCTGCGGAGCTTTGCCGTTTATTCCGATGCAGACGTGGAAGCCTTTGCCAAGGAGTATTTCCGCAGCACCAAGCAGGATAAAAACGCCGTGGGCCGCATGAGCAGCGTCTTGAAGCCGGTGGCAGACCGCTACAACCAGAAAACGCAGACCGAGCGGTACCAGTTCCGCCGCCTGCTGCGCAGCCTTGTCAAGTGGTACGGCTACGTTTCACAGGTGGCACGAATGTTCGATGAAGAGTTGCACAAGGAGAACGTATTCTGCGCTTACCTGCTCAAGCTGCTGCCGCCGGACGAGGTCTCTCCGCTGGACTTGGAGGGCAAATTGCAGCTGGAGTATTACAAGCTGCAAAAGACCTTTGCCGGTGCCATCGAGTTGGAACACGCCAAAGGCGTCTACGAGCCGGTCACCCAGAAGGGTGCTCTCGGCCACGACCCCAAGGAGCCGCTGGACGAGATCATTCTGAAGATCAACGAGAAGTTCAAGGGTGAGTTCACCAATGCCGACCGGGTGCTGCTTACTGCCCTGCATGACCGTCTGCTGGCTGACCCGAAGCTGGCAAAACTGGCGCGCAGCTCCGACCCGCAGATCTTTACCGAGAGCATCTTTCCCAAGGCCTTTGACACTGCCGCACAGGACAGCTATCTTGAAGCGCAGGACACCTTCTCTTCCCTGTTTGAAGATACCAGCAAGTACAAGGCTATTATGTCGGCATTGGCAGAGTGGCTGTATGAGGAATTCCGCAAGAAGTAAAGCAGTTTTCCCTTTTTATTTGCTTAAAACAGCCTGCATCCCCCGGATGCAGTTCAAGGGTTTGGGTGTTCCCCAACAAGCGTTTTGCAACGCAAATGGTGTTTGTATAGACAGACACATTGCTTGCAGATGCAGACGTTGTATATACGTCTGCCCTGCTTGTGAGCGCTATGAAGCCTCTCAACGCGACTTCCAAATTTGAAAATTATTTTGCAATCAGGACCGTCCGTTTTCAAGTTCAACTTGAAGCGGGCGGTTATTTTTCTGCACAAAAATTTTCGAGTTTGCAACCGCAGCAAACAGGGCGAGTTGGTACCGCCTCGCAATTTTTGAATCAGATTTTTCAAATCTGACTTCAAAAACGATTGTTGGGCTTCGCCCAAACCCGATATTCAGCACAAAATTGCGCCGGCTGCACGTTTCCGCTGATACCGAATAAGCAAATTTTCTTGGAGAAAAAATTGTTTCAGAAGAATCAGCGTTGATTCATCCAATATTACATCAAACCGGACCTATTACTTCCGGTTTTGAAAGTAAAAAGCGGAACTAATAGGTCCTAAAAAATCGAGTGACTTTATGGTATGCTCTATCCAGAACATTTTCCAAGAAGCGGAAGCATTCCTTCCGGTTTTTCCTTGGGTTTCTCCTAAAATACACTGAAAACCGGAAGGAATGCTTCCTAAAAATTTCTGCTTCATTGTGATATGCTTTCTACAGCTCCTCATCGAACCTTGAAAACCGCATGACCGTCTGCATGGGATACCCGGCGATGACCAGAAGGAGAGCCGGAAAACGCCGCCGAGAGGGGGCAGGAAGTCCATGCAGAGAGAACGGCATCCAAAATTTGAAATTACGTTGATACGCAAAACCAGAACCAATAGTTCCGATTTTTGCCTTGAAATTCACTTCGTATTTTTTAAAAACCGGAACTACCAGTTCCTAAAAATAAAATTTACGATGTGATA
>ENA-OUPO01000653-OUPO01000653.1-human-gut-metagenome-genome-assembly--contig:-NODE-653-length-13364-cov-51.9052_pt1 | contig 13364 bp, 11 predicted proteins | sample MGYA00237940_ERZ548809 | MGnify/ENA primary metagenome ERZ548809 (study PRJEB26490, sample SAMN05194695) | human gut metagenome | biome: terrestrial biome; feature: human-associated habitat; material...
CATCCAGTATTATCTGCGCTTTTGGCTTAGCAGCTGCCGCACCTCGCTCGCCGTATCGGCACTTAGAATTATGCGGTGTTGCCTTAAAAATTGTGGAAAATCCAGCTTAAAGTATCGTATCTTATCCCCCGCGGCCCCGGTTTTGCACCGGCAGGCTGCGGGGATTTTGTTTTGCGCAAAAAATCCCGGAAATAGCAGCCAACCACTGGCATAAACCGCATAAATATGATATAGTATTAAAGTGTAGTGTTATGCCATAGTGCCGGTTCCGGCGGTGATGTGCCCCGGAACCGGCTGAAAACGAAAAGGGAGCATACCTGACAATATGGAACAACAAGCAAACAAGATCCGCGTGGCCCTGCTGTTTGGCAGCTGTTCAAGCGAGCATGAGGTCAGCTGTGTTTCGGCTGCGGCATGGGCAGACGCCCTTGCCACCATGCCGGACCGATATGAAGTGATTCTGGTGGGCATTACCAAACAGGGCCGCTGGCTGAAATACAGCGGCTCTACCGAGGGCATGCGCAGCGGCAGCTGGGAGCAGGATGCTTCCTGCGTGCCCTGCGTGCTCAGCCCGGACCGCAGCGACCATGGCCTGCTGGTGCACAGCGCCAACGGCTATGAACTGCTGCCGGTGGATGTGGTCGCCCCCATCCTGCACGGCAAAAACGGCGAGGACGGCACGATTCAGGGCCTGCTGGAGCTGGCTGCCATCCCCTATGTGGGCTGCGGCGTTCTGGCATCCGCTGCCTGCATGGACAAAGCCGTTGCCAATACCATCATGGACGCCTATCATGTGCCCCACTGCCACTGGTGCAGCGCCGTCCGAGCCGAAGCGGAAACCCAGCGCAGCGCCCTGTTGACCCGTGTGGAAAACCGCCTGCCCTACCCCATCTTTGTCAAACCGGCCAATGCGGGTTCCAGCGTGGGCATTACCAAGGCCCACAACCGTGCAGAGCTGAACACCGCCATTGACACCGCCCTGCGCGAAGATGACAAAGTGGTGTTTGAAGAGTTTATTGATGGGCAGGAAGTGGAATGTGCCGCCATTGGCAACCCGGATAACCCGCAGGAAGTGCGCACCACCCGCCCCGGCGAGATTTTGGCCGGCGCAGAGTTTTATACCTATGATGACAAGTATAAAAATGGTATATCCAAGACGGTGATTCCCGCCCACCTGCCGGACCAGAAGCTGGACGAAGTCAAAACGCTGGCCGCCCGCGCTTACCTGGCTTTGGGCTGCGCCGGTCTTGCCCGGTGCGATTTCTTTGTAGAGCACGGCACAGGACGCGTGCTTTGCAATGAGCTGAACACCCTGCCGGGCTTTACCCCCATCAGCATGTACCCCAAGCTGATGGAAAACGAGGGCTACAGCTTTGCCGCCCTGGTTGATAAGCTGATCGGCCTTGCACTGAGCAAAAAGCGAGGTGCTTACTGATGGATACTCGTCCCATCGGCGTATTTGACAGCGGCCTTGGCGGGCTGACCGCCGTGCGCCAGCTGCGCCGCCTGCTGCCGGGCGAAGATATTGTGTATTTTGGCGATACCGGCCGCGTGCCTTACGGTTCCCGCGGGCACGATGTGATCGTGCGGTACGCCCAGCAGGATATCCGGTTCCTGCTTTCCCAGAATGTCAAGTTCATTATGGCGGCCTGCGGCACAGTATCTTCCACCTATCCTTCGGCGGAAGCTGCCCAGCTGCCGGTACCCTACACCGGCGTGATCGGTGCGGCAGCCCGCGCAGCTGCTGCCGCCACCAAAAACAAACGCATCGGCGTGATCGGCACAGCGGCCACCATCCGCAGCGATTCTTATGCCACCCAGCTGAAAGATCTGGTGCCGGGGGTTCAGATTTTTGCCCGCGCCTGCCCCCTGTTTGTACCGCTGGTTGAAAACGGTTATGTGAACGGCGACAAAGTGACCCAGCTGATGATTGAGGAATACCTGACCCCCGTGCGGGATTCCGGCATTGACACCCTGATCCTTGGCTGCACCCACTACCCGCTGCTGAAAAAAATGATCGGCGATTTTGTGGGCGACAGCGTAACGCTGATTGACCCCGGCAAGCTGACCGCCATTGCCACCGCCACCGCGCTGGATGACCTTGGGATTTCCAGCGGGCGCAGCACCGGCGGCACCACCCGCTTTTTTGTCAGCGATACCCCGGACGGCTTCGCCAAGCAGGAGCGGCTGTTCATGGGCAGCGAAGCGGGCGGCCCGGTGGAACAGATCGCCATTGAAACGTATTAAGGAATTAAACTATTATGGCAAAACCTGTTGAAGAAAATTACCTCATCACCATCAAAGGCACCATGGAGCAGAACGGCGAAAACGACACCGTGGAGCTGATGACCCGCGGCAACTTTGTGCAGCGCGGCAACAGCTACTACATCGTGTATGCTGAAACCGAAGCCACCGGTTACGCCGGATGTACCACCACGGTGCGCGTCAGCCAGGATGCCCGACTGGTCAGCATGACCCGCTTTGGCAAAACATCCAGCCAGCTGATTATTGAAAAAGGCATCCGCCACCTGTGCCATTACGAAACCGGGTACGGTTCCATCAGCCTTGGCGTGGCCGCTGATGTGATTGAGCACAACCTGCTGCCGGATGGCGGCGAGCTGCAGTTCAGCTACACGCTGGATTCCGGCGCCGAAACCTTAATCAGCCGCAATTCCGTGCTTATCACAGTAGAGCCGCTGAAAAAGCAGGAAACTGAAGTTGAATAAATTTTTAGTTAGGAGTTAGGAAGTAGGAGTTAGGAGTTTTTGGTGCGGCTTGCGCCGCAATTTTGAAACAGTCAAAAGCCTAATATTCAAAATCATGCGCGCAAGCGCATACCAAAAACTCCTAACTCCTAACTCCTCCCTCCTAACTTCCAAACTGGAGGTACAACGTGAATTACAAATACTATAACCCCCGCAAGGCTGCGCTGGATACGGCGCGTGAGCTGCTGACCGGCGCGCTGAATGCTGCTGTGGCGGACGGTTCCCTGCCGGAAGCCCCGCTGCCGGAATTTATTGTTGAGATTCCCGCCGATGTCAAAAACGGTGATATTGCATCCAACGCCGCCATGGCTGGTGCCCGTGCGTTCCACAAGGCTCCGCGCCAGATTGCACAGGCCATTGTGGACCACCTGAACCTGGAGGGCAGCCTGTTCGACCGTGTAGAGATCGCAGGCCCCGGCTTCATCAACCTGTTCCTGGGTGCCCACTGGTTTACCAGCGTGCTGCAGGCCGCTGCCACCGAGCCGGAATACGGCCGCACGGACGGCGGTGCAGGCAAGCGCTACAACGTTGAATTTGTTTCCGCCAACCCCACCGGCCCCATGCACATGGGCAACGCCCGCGGCGGTGCTCTGGGCGACTGCCTGGCTGCCTGCCTGGACTGGGCCGGTTATGATGTGACCCGCGAGTTCTACATCAACGATGCAGGCAACCAGATCCAGAAGTTCGGCAAGAGCCTGGCCATCCGCTACCTGCAGCTGTACAAAGGCGAAGAGGCCGTTCCCCTGCCGGAAGAATGCTACCAGGGCGCTGACATTATTGCTCGCGCCAAAGAGTTTGCTGAAATTCACGGCGATTCCTATGTCGATAAGGACTTTGAAGAGCTGAAAGATGCCCTGATTGCCGATGCCCTGCCCAAGAACATTGCCGGGCTGCAGCGCGACCTGGGCAAGTACCGCATCACCTATGATGTCTGGTTCCACGAAAGCGACCTGCACAAGAGCGGCGCTGTGGATGACGTCATCAAAATCTTGATGGACAAGGGTGCCTGCTACAAGGCCGAGGACGGTGCCATCATGTACCGCAGCGCCCAGTATGCTTCCAAGTACGGCGTTGTAAACCGCAAGAAGGACGAAAACGCCGACGGCGAAGAGGAAGCCAAAGACGAAGTTCTGGTACGCGCCAACGGCATTCCCACCTATTTTGCCGCCGACATCGCCTACCATTACAACAAGCTGGCCGTGCGCGGTTTTGACCGTGCCATCGACATTTGGGGTGCCGACCACCACGGCCATGTAGCCCGCATGAAGGGTGCCATGGACGCCGTTGGCCTGGACGGAACCAAGCTGGATGTTGTGCTGATGCAGATGGTCAACCTGATGCGCGACGGCAAACCGGTGCGTATGAGCAAGCGTACCGGCAAGGCCATCACCCTGACCGACCTGCTGGACGAAGTGCCCATTGATTCCGCACGTTTCTTCTTCAACCAGCGCGAAAGCTCCTCCACTCTGGATTTCGACCTTGACCTGGCTGTGCGCAACGACAGTGAAAACCCGGTCTACTATGTCCAGTACGCCCACGCCCGCATCTGCTCCGTGCTGAAAAAGCTGGAAGCCGCCGGTGTGACCTTTGAGGGTGCCGATGCCCTGGATGCCAGCCTGCTGACTGACCCCAGCGAGCAGGCTCTGCTGCGTCTGCTTTCCGCTTTCCCGGCTGAGATTGCTGCCGCAGCAGAAAAGTATGACCCGGCCCGCATTACCCGTTATGTTATCGACATTGCCACGGCGTTCCACCGCTTCTACAATGCCTGCCGCATTCTGGAAGCTGACCCTGCCGTTCGCCAGTGCCGCATGGCCCTGTGCCTGGCCGTGCGCAGCGTGATCCGCAACGTGCTGACCATGTTCAAGGTTACGGTGCCGGAGAGCATGTGAATTAGTTAGGAGTTAGGAGTTGAATTAGAAATTAGGAATTGGGGCTGCCTGATTACTAAATGCTTATTGTGATGATTTCTGGGGCTGACTTCTTTTAGCTTCTTTTCTCTATTACTTTAACGATTCTTCAATACAAACGCAAAAGCGTGGGCCTGCCAACCGGCAGGCCCACGCTTTTGCACACCCAACATATTTATTATACCACATTTGTCAAGGCAATATCTATCCATAACATGCACGAATAATTCATATTTTGTTTGGGATATCTGCGAATAGACAAATTCCTTAGGGTATTGTATAGTATAGTCACAGAAAGAAAACAGCCGGAGATAAGGAGCTAAAAGCTCCAAGCAAAAGCCACTTTCAATAGCATCGGAACAAGGCACGGCGGTTTTCCCGACAGCTTCAAGCAGATTTCGCAAAGGCTTCCAGTAAGAGGTCTAAATGGGAACACTTGAAGAACTCCGGGAGAGCAGGGACCGGGAGGCTACCGAAGGACTTGAAAGTAAGATGGCAAAGCCGGCAGGATTCGTAAGGAAGGAGGCTCAAGTCCAATGGCTAATTTCAAAGATCCCATTCATCACCGGCGGGCCTGGGCCTGCTGAAAGCAAACGAACCTCATTAACAGCCGCAGGTCATTACCTGTAAAAGATATAAAAGTTAAGATGCAAGGTTCGTAGCTTGCTTAAAATGCAGTGCTCAGGAAATCCCGTCAGAAAAAGTTCCCCGCGTTTACATAGATTAGATGAAGAGCTGACGACAGGATTCTAAATAGAAAATTACAGGTTCAAAACCTGGTACGCAAAAGCGTAAATAGAAACCCAGAATCACCGGTGATTGTTATGAAAGATTTAACTCCGCCGAACAAATAATGCTTCACCTGATCTGGCTGGTGCAAGCGCACCGCCCCCAAAAGGAGAAACTCCGATGTACTAGAGCAAAGAGGAATCAACCTCTGGCATCAAATTCAGGTACCCTGCACAAAATTATTGAAGTTCACTTCCCCGTTCCACAGATGCACCAAGAATCGTTTTCCTTGCAAAATGTTTCCAGGCAGCAAATAACGAACCAAAGGGAATCAGAAATTTCAAGCAAACGCAAAATCATCGAACAACAGCGAATGAAACCCGTTTCCGATTTGCAAAACAAAGAAAACCAGGTTTAAAAACATTCGATCAAAGTTAAAGGATGAGGTTGCCATGAAAATGTGCAAACGGTCCGAAAAATAATACAATCGGGTATGAGGCTATGACTCCAATCAAGTAAGTTCGCTCCAGCGCCATAAGGGTAGAAGGCGCTGGAGCTTTTTTGTTGTGTTGTGCCGGATGTTTCCGGTCTGCTTATCTCCTCTCGTTTACTTTTGTCTGCATCATTTTTGTTTTGCTACCGCGCTCTAACGCAGCAAATCACTCTAAACACGGCTCCCCCCTCCGCCCACAACATTGCACTGTGCGGCGGAGAGTTTTTATGTTTGCGAGCTTTTGTGGAGTATTACGGTACCGGTATTCCATCGCAATTTCGGTTTTCTGAATTTTATTGTTGACATTTCTGTAATATTGCGTTATGATAGCCACAAGGTCCAGAATTTTACAGAATACTGGAATGATAGGTTTTTCGCTATCTTTTTATTGTTCTGTATAATGCCCAAATCGGCGGCTGCCGGGCTGTGTTTTACGTTTAGGATTTCTTTTCCCAATATCGTTCACCTGCCTTAAAGTGTATTTGAAAACAAGAAAAAGATGGATATTTCGCAAACACAAGCAGGATTTAAGGCAAAATCCCACGATGTTTTTAGAAATAGACTAAATTTTTGACTTTTCAGATACACCCTAGGATTCCGGTATTTCCGCTGTAAGTTTTGTTTGGCGTTCCCTTGGCAGAGGGTACACCAAAATTCTCTTGTTCACCTTTTTTCTTCGTGAAGTGTGCAGCAGCGCTTCACCATTTTTTAGCTATTGTAATTACAGATTTCTGTTACATTAAAGGAGGCTTTATGGAACAACTTACGATTGATACCGGCCTGCGCGAATACGCGGTCAATGGCGGGCCGGAGCACGGCGGCGGAGTGCTGCGCTTTAACCCCAGCGACCCCAATGTTTACAGCCGTTTTTGCACCCTGCAAAATCAGCTGCAAGAGCTGGAACAGCAGGTGCAGGCACAAAGCCCCACTGGGACCGATGCCATACAGCTGCTGGCCCAGGCGGATCAGCGCGCCAAGGGGCTGCTGGCGGAAGTATTTGGCCCCGGCAATGATTTTGACGCCATGCTGGGCGGCACCAATCTGCTGGCGGTTGCCGGCAACGGCGAGCGGGTCATCACCAATCTGTTTGCGGCATTGCAGCCTATTCTGGAAGCCGGTGCCCGCCAGTGCGCGGATGCCAAAGCCACGCTGGCCGTGCAGCAGGCCCAGGCAGCGCGCGCCGCGCGCGGGGTGCAGGTATGAGCAGCTGGCGGCTGCCCACCCGGCTGGAGGTTGGCGGGAAAGCATATCCGATTCATTCGGATTACCGCGATATTCTGGATATTCTGCATCGGTTGAACGATGCCAGCGAGCCGGAATTCATCCGCTGGCGGGTGGCCCTGGCCCTATTTTATGAGGGTGATCTGCCGCGCCGCGACTACTCGGAGGCCATGCAGAAGTTGGCAGATTTTTTGAACTGCGGGCAAACGCTGCCCCGCTCCCCTGCCCCGCCGCTGTTGGACTGGGAACAGGACGCCCCGCTGATTGCCGCCGACATCAACAAAGCCGCCGGGTGCGAAGTGCGCGCCCTGCCTTATCTGCACTGGTGGACCTTTATGGCCTGGTTCAATAGCATTGGGGACGGCCAGCTGGCCGCCCTGCTGCGGGTGCGCAGCAAGCTGCGCCACGGCCAAAAATTGCAGCCGTGGGAACAGGACTACTATCGCAAAAACAAAGCCATGGTTGACCTGCGCCCCCGCCTGACCCCGGCAGAGATAGCGGAACGCCAACGGCTGCAGCGGCTGCTGGCCAATAAACCCTCATAAGGAGGTAGATGCTTTTGCCAAAATCCTATGCAGGCAGCCTTCAGGTTGCCCTGCCCACACAAACCACTACCCGCACCGCGCAGCAGCCGCTGAACGGCCTGCGCACTGCCCTGAAAAAAATAAGCCGCAGTGTAAACGCTGCGTTCTCCGCCGTGCCGGTGGCAAAGTTTGAGCAGCAAACCGCCGCAGCAGCAGTCAGCGCCAACAAAGCCGCCAAAGCCCAGGCCAAACTTGCCAGTGGCACCACCAAAGCAGCCAAGGCCGCCAAACGCAGCGTTGCGGAATTTGATGAGCTGGACCGGCTGCAGGCTTCTCTTGCCGAAAGTGCCGGAGCTGCGGCGGCTTCCACCACCCGCAAAAGCAGCAGCGCTGCAACAGTCAAAGCCGCAGATGCCGAACCGCCGCAGTTAAGTCCGCCGGCTCTATTAACCCAGCAGCTGCAAAATTTCTGGGCTACATTACAGGCTGTGCTTGCCCCCGCCGCCGCGCTGTGGGATGCAGCCTGGCAGCAGATGAAAACTGCTGCCCTGACCGTTTGGCAGGATCTTTGGGGCGGCGTTCAGCTGGCCTGGGCTGAGTACGGCCAGCCCATTGCCCAGAGTGCCGCCCTGGCGCTGGAAAACCTGCAAGGCATTTTTACCACCCTGTGGCAGAACGTTTTGCAGCCGATCCTTACTAACCTGATGCAGATTTTATCTACCCTCTGGTCCTCCCACCTCAAACCCCTGTGGGACGACATTCTTTTGCTGGTAGCAAGCGTTGCCAACTGCCTGCTGGACCTGTGGAACAACCTGCTGGCCCCGGTGGCCAAGTGGATCATCGCCACATTCGGTCCCGCGTTTGCTGAGGTATTCAACGCCATTGCGGACGTTGTTGGCGTGGCCGTTGGGGCTATTGCGGATGCCATCGATCTGGCCGTTGTTGTGCTGCGCGGGCTGACGGACTTTTTAAGCGCCGTGTTCCGCGGCAACTGGGATGCTGCCTGGCAGGCCATCGGCAACACAGTCAACACCGTCTGGGATAAGATGACGAACGCCATCAAGACCGCCGTCAATGGCATCATCGGCTTCATCAATCGGATGATCTCCGCCGTTGTCACCGGCATAAACACGGTCATCAACGCGCTGAACGGGTTATCGTTCGACCTGCCGGACATATTCGGCGGCGGGCATGTCGGGTTCAACATCAGCACCCTGACCGCCCCGCAGATTCCCTACCTGGCGCAGGGCGCGGTTATTCCGGCGAACCGGGAGTTCCTGGCTGTACTGGGCGACCAGAGCCACGGCACCAACGTAGAAGCTCCGCTGGACACCATCAAGCAGGCTGTGGCCGAGGTCATGGAAGATTTGCAGGCGGGCCAGATGGCGGGCTTTGAAGCCGTTGTTGCCGTGCTGCGGGAGATCCTCTCCGCTGTGTACGGCATTGAACTGACCGACGAGGACGTAGGCCGCGCCGTACAGCGCTGGCAGCGCAAACAGCTGATTGCCACAGGAGGTGTGTAACGTGACCTTAACCAACCTGTTCCAGATCGATGGCAAATCCCTGTACGCACCGGACTGCGACATTGAACCGAGCTATTCCGACCTAGATTCCAGCGATTCCGGCCGCGATGAAGCCGGGTACATGCACCGCGAAGTGGTGCGGGAAAAGGTTGCTACCTGGCCCATTGCCTACAGCTGCCTGACGGATGATGAATACAAGTACACCATCGGGCTGTTTGCAGGCAAGGCGACCTTCCAGTTCACCCATCCCAAAGCCGGATCTTCCACCGAGACCGAAACCACCACCTGCTACTGCAGCAAATACGGCATCGCCTGGCATAACGCCAAGACGAAACAGTGGAAGAATTTGAAGTTTAACATTATTGAATGCTGATTGAGAGTTAGGAGGTAGGAAGTAGGAGTTAGGAGTTAAAACAGGCCTAAGGTCCAGCTCTGTAGGGAACGGTCTTGACCGTTCCGGGGCTTTGCGGTAGATGATGCCATAACAGGATTTACCGCAAGGCGACGGGCGCACACTGTGCGCTCCTACGGGACTGCAGCCTAATTTTCAACCCGTGCGCGCACGCGCACTCCATGAACTCCTAACTCCTCACTCCTACCTCCTAACTAAAACCAAAGGAGGTGTATATTTGCTCCAACCAATTCTCACTCTCACAAGCGGCACCGAGTTAAAGGGCGGCTCCCCCGGCAGTGCGGTCAAAAGCTTGACGCTGCACACTGCGGTAAACGCCGGGCAGGAATTCGCCATCGGCTCTGCTTATTCGGATTACATCGAGGCCGAGATCTGGGCAGACCCGGGCGGCAGCCTGCAAATTACTGCCGGGGATGCCCTGACCTATTACCGGCAGGACGATGCCGGGAACCGAACCAAGGTGGGCGTTTTCTATGCTGAAAAGCCCACCCGCACCAAGCGCAACAGCTACAAGGTCACGGCCTACGACACCATGTCCAAGCTGGATGCGGACTTTTCCGGCTGGCTGCGGGCCAATCAGGCACAGTTCCCCAAAACTATCTGGCAGCTGGTTCAGCTGGCCTGCCAGTGGGCGGGGGTTACGCTGGCCAGCAGCAGCCTGCCCATCAATGGCAGCTACAGCGTGCAGGCGTTCTATGCGGATGATTTAACCTGCCGACAGATTATCTCCTGGGCAGCGGAAGCGGCAGGCTGTTACGCCCACATGAATGCAGACGGCAAGCTGCAATTCCTGACCTACACAGACAAGCGCAGCACTGTTAAAATCACCCCGGACGGTGCCAGCAACAGCACCGCCTATTATGCTGACAGCCTGAGCTATGAGGACTACACGGTCAAGGCCATTGAGAAAGTCCAGATCCGGCAGTCGGACAGTGACGTGGGGGTCATCTACCCCGACAGCACCACTGCCACCAACACCTATGCAGTGCAGGGCAATCTGCTGCTGACAACCGGCACCGAAGCCAACCTGAAAAGCGTTGTCCAAAACCTGTACAACGTGCTGAAAAACGTGACCTACACCCCCTGCAAAGTATCGGTGCCCAGCAGTTCCAACCTTGCCTGCGGGCAGATCGTGCACGTTAAGGACGCACGCGGGCGGGAGTTTGATACCTACCTGATGAGCGCCACAATCTCATCCGGCAAAGCCAGCTTTGAGAGCGTGGGCAGCGCCAGCCGGGAAAGTTCCAGCGCCGTGAACATCCAGAGTTACAAAAACCTGACCGGCAAAATGCTGGAGATCAAGACCAGTGTTGACGGCCTGGAAGTAAAGGCCAGCGACCTGACCGGAAAGTATACCGACCTGAAAGCAACGGTGGACGGGCTTTCCTCTGAGGTGAAAAAAGACACCAAAATCACCGGCGGCGGCAACCTGATCCTGGGCAGTGAGAGCTTCAAGAACGCCAACTATGTCGGCATTGACAGTAGCGTGGCGTATGGCGATGATGGCAGCGCAACAATTACCAATGCGAACACAAGCCGCGGGTTCGAGTTCAACGCAGTTAGCGCTCATATCACCAAAGGCGTTACCCTATGTCTGTCCGTTATGTACAAACTCATTTCCGGCACCGATGCGCTGCGGCTTGGCATTGTGTTTACGAACGATGACGGACAACGTTACATTGCCTTCATAAAAACCGCTGACCAGCTCGAAATTAAGCAGACAAACGGCTGGGTGCTGCGGTATGGTACATGGACCCCCCGCGAAAACGGCGTTTTGAAAACTGTCGAGTTCGACAGCAATGGCAACTGCACCAACAAGTTTTCGCTGCTGCACCCCATGCTGCAATACGGCAACGCGCCCACCGCGTGGAACGCCAGCTCCGGCGACTATCTGACCCAGGAAAGCGCAAAAAGCCTGTTTTCCCAGACCGCTGACGAGATCAAAACCGAAGTCACCAAGTCAGTGACTGAAACGGTAACGGCCAACGTGAAGGACGCCGCTACCAGCGCTGCCAATGATGCCGTTGACACCAAATTGCAGAATTACGCCACCACAGCAACGGTGGAAAGCCTGAAAAAGGATGTCTCCAGCATCAGCCAAAAGGCGGATAGCATCAGCACCAAAGTCAGCAGTCTGGAAGAAACGACAACAACCATTTCAAACGACCTGGACAGCACAAAGCGGGAATTCAAAACCGTTAAAGAATCAGTATCCGCGATTGACCAGAAAGCTGACAGCATTACTCAGACGGTAACGCAGCGGATCACCGGCGGCAACAATATTATTGCGGGCACCGACGACTGGAACAACGCGACCCTGGATGCAGGCGGCAATGACCTAAAAAAGAAAGGGACATACACGCTCAGCGGTGAATCCGTCCGAGTGACCAATAAGGCGCAGAACACTCGCTTTCACTTTGGCGCGGACAAAACGCTGATGATTGCCAAGGGCATGACCTATTGTGCATCGGTACTGTACAAGCTCAACTCCGGCACGGACAGCCTGTTTTTGCAGTTCGAGACCAAGAACAGCAGCGGCACAAAAAGTTATTACGGCTCCGCGTTCAAGCAGGCCCAGCAGGACATTGAGCTGGACAACGGCTGGAAGCTGCGCTGGGCGGCGTTCACGGCGACCGCGGACGGCTATGCAGACGGTCTGTTTGTGAGTACCGCGAACGATAACGCCACCGTTACCAACGATCTGACCATCATGCACCCCATGGTGCAGATGGGCAACGCCCCCACTGCCTGGACGGCCAGCAGCGGCGATTACCTGACTACCACCGAAACAAAAACCGAGATCAAGCAGACGGTGGGCGAAATTAAGCTGACGGCCAGCACAAGCGGAACCAGCAGCACCATCAAGCTGACGGCGGGTGGAACGGAGATTACCAGCGCACAGATCAACCTATCCGGCGTGGTGACATTTTCGGATTTGAGTACCTGGAACCAGGACAAGACCATTATCAACGGTGGCAACATTACCACCGGGCAGATTCACAATAAGGCGCGCACAACCACTTATGACCTGGACAATGCCTGGATTCGTATGGGCAAAGATGCTGGCACTCGTGTGGACATTGACACGGGGCGCATCCGCTGGTACTGGGAAAACAACCTGACCGGTGTGTTAAGCAGCCGGTACGGCAAATCTTATATTGGTGATAACTCCCGCTACACGTTTTTAGGCTGGTTCTCCACCGGCGACCCCAGCTTTGATTATTCCACCGGCGGGGCCACCAGCGAGTTTGTGGGCATTGCCATTGACCAGGTAGATAAGGTCATCCACTGCAATGCCAGCAAGTTTGAAATCCCCGGCAGAATTGAATGCGGTTCTTTGAGCGTGAACGGGAGGGAGATTTAATGCAGAAATTCATGCAGATTTTGGCCACGTTGGCTTTGCTGTTGGTGCTTGCATTGGTCATCCCGCTTACGCTGACAGCCTGCGGCGGCACGCGAACCGAAGATACAAGCTATCCGCGCCCGGAATATTCCGGCTCCCCGATGGCAGAAAGGGTGATGAAATGACCACAACCGCAAAAATTGAAGAGCTCCAAAAATCCGTCATCAACGCCATCAACAACAGCTGCCTGCACCCCGCTGTGGTGCGGCTGGTGCTGCTGAACGTGATCTCGATGGTGGAAGCCAGCGAGAGAGAGGTAAACAAAAGAGAAAAAGAGACAGAATCCTGAAAATCTGTTTTTTGTTCCCGCATAATCCACACAAAATATAAGGCAATACCGCATAATTCTAAGTGCCGATACGGCGAGCGAGGTGCGGCAGATGCCAA
>ENA-OUPO01000655-OUPO01000655.1-human-gut-metagenome-genome-assembly--contig:-NODE-655-length-13355-cov-3.72496_pt1 | contig 13355 bp, 8 predicted proteins | sample MGYA00237940_ERZ548809 | MGnify/ENA primary metagenome ERZ548809 (study PRJEB26490, sample SAMN05194695) | human gut metagenome | biome: terrestrial biome; feature: human-associated habitat; material...
CCTTTAGCGCAGCCCGCAAGGGCTTCACCCAGCGCGGCAACATTTGCATCATTACCAACGGCAATCGGCAGACCTATCTTTTGAGCCAGATATTCTTCCATTGCAAAATCATGCCAGTCCAGATTGTTGGAATACAGCACGGTTCCGCCGTCCACAGTTCCCGGGCATCCGACACCAACACCTGCAACGTCCTTTCCCTCCGCCAGCTGCAGGCACAGCGCTGCAATGTCATCGCAGACAGCTTCCGCCGGGCGCGGCAGGTTTGTGGGGGTGTTGGCTTCGCACAGAATTTCACCCTCGCTGTTCACAAGTGCGGCCTTGATGTTTGTGCCGCCAAGATCTACGCCCAGATACAACATACGCCGTTTCTCCTTCCTTGCTTTACTCTACGGTCAGGTCGGCGCGCAGCAGAATATTCTCTGCATTGTCGCCAAGCTGGAGTTCAAATTTTCCGGGTTCTACCCGCCATACATAATCAGAGCCAAGGGTACGCAGCTGCTTTGGCCCGATGGTCAGTTCCACCCGACGGCTTTCACCGGGTGCAAGCGTCAGACGGCGGAAAGCTGCCAGCTGGCGCTCCGGCTTTACGACGGAGCTGAACATATCCCGCACATACAGCTGCGGCACGGCATCGCCGGTGTACTTGCCGGTATTGGTGACCGTGACACTGACAGTGACCGTGTCCTGCGGGTCGATCACGCTGCGGCTCAGGGCCATATCGCGGTAAGCAAATGTTGTGTAGGTCAGACCGTAGCCAAACGGATACAGCGGCAGCCAGTCCATCTCCACATAGCGTTTTCCGCCGCCGGGTCGCCGGCTGTAATGGCAGGGGATCTGCCCGACACTGCGCGGGAATGTGATGGGAAGCCGTCCACCCGGGGCTGCATCGCCAAACAGTGTTTTTGCAATAGCGGTGCCGCCCTGCTCACCGGGGAACCACGCCTCCAGAATGGCAGGCAGATGATCGTTTTCCCAATTCGCCGTAACGGGGCGTCCGCTTTGCAGCACCAGCACCACAGGGGTTCCGGTTGCATAAACAGCCTGTACCAGCTCAAGCTGTCTGCCGGGCAGGTTCAGGTCGGTGCGGTCAAAGTTCTCGCCGCTGGTCTCCTCGTTGTCGCCCATGCAAAGGATGGCGACATCCGCTTTGCGTGCGGCTTCCACTGCGGCGGGGAAATTTTCCCGCCCGGCGCTGTACCCGAAAATCACGCGGGCGCCCCGCCGGTCATTGACAAACTCAATGCGGATTTTATAAGTGCGTCCGGCCTCAAAGTGGAAATCCAGTGCCTGGTCAGCGCTTTTATCTTTGCCCCAGCCATCAATCAGCAGTTTGTCATCCACGTACAGGCGCATACTGTCCTGCGTGCTCAGACCGATACAACCATCCATAGTTTTCGGCATGATGACCGAACCTGTCCATGCTACGCTGAAGCAGTTGGCATCAAGCTCCGGATGGGGCAGTGCAAAAATCCAGTTGAAGTTGACGGTGCGATCCGTGCGAACCTGCACCGGTTCGCCCTGCGGCACAGGTCCGTTATAATAGCGACCTGTCAGACCGGCTTCGCCGTTTTCATCGCGCAGCATGGACGGATCAAACGGGTGCAGCGCCTGCCCCAAAAAGTTGCAGCCGCGCTCATAAAGCACCTCGGTTTCAGGGCTGACTGCAGCACGGATTCCGTCCAGCACAGAAACCCCGCCTTTACGGCCGCGTGTTTCGGTATAGTCGCCATAAGAAACCGTATCAGCTGCCGGACCGATGACTGCCACGCTGCGCAGGTCTTTTCTGATCGGCAGCAAGCCGTCATTCTTGAGCAATACGATGGATTTTTCCGCTATTTTTTCCGCGGTGGTCAGGTGTTCCGGGCAGCGCAGGATTTTATCGGCGCGTTTTTCATCCGTATAAGGATTTTCAAACAACCCCAGTGCAAATTTCATACGCAGCACACGCCGACACGCCGTATCCAGCACCGACATCTTCATGGAACCGCTTTCAATCAGGTGGGCAATCGCTTTCTGCCAGACATCATGCGGAAAGTCGTAAAGCTGCAAGTCCACGCCGGCTTCCAGCCCAAGGCGGATGGCCTCCTCCGGCGTTTCGGCAATAAAGTGCCAGTCATACAGGCGGGAAACCGCCGTCAGGTCGCTGCGGACAAACCCCGGCATACCAAACTGCCCGCGCAGGACATCCGTTAAAAGCTCATGGTCCATGGATACCGGAATACTGTCGATGGAGTTGTAGCTGCACATAGCGTCGCACGCTTTGCCGTCTGCAAAAGCCGCTTCAAAGACAGGCAGACAGTCGCTGAATACATCGTGCCGACCCATGGTGCAGGGGGCGCAGTTCAGTCCCCCCACAGGGTTGCCGTAGCCGACGTAGTGCTTGGGTTCGGCAGCCACGGTGTCCGGTGTCGTCAGGTCTGTCCCCTGCATACCCAATACGGTTTCGCGTGCAAACTCAGCACAAAGGTATGTGTCCTCACCATAGGATTCTTCCGCGCGACCATACCGTGGATCACGAATCAGATCCATGACGGGGCTGTATGTTTCGTGAATCCCGCAAGCCCGGGACTCTGCCGCAATGGCGTGTCCCATCTCGCGCCCGAGTTCAGGCTCAAAGCTTGCCGCCAGACCAATTTGCTGCGGAAAACTGGTTGCGTTGTTTGTCATCAGCCCATGCAGTGCTTCCTCGCTAAAAAGGTATGGGATGCCAAGACGTGTGTTTTCTATGGCATACCGCTGCACAACATTGGCTTGGGCAGCAGTCATACCGCGCAGTTGCACACTGCCGACACTATTGTGCTGCATCAGTGCATCAAACCGCTGCATATCCACGGCTGTAACCTTGCCGTTTTCGTCCTGCGTTGTAAAATCGCCGGAATAATACTGATCTGTCTGCAGGATCTTTTCTTCAAGGGTCATCCGGCTCATCAGGTCGCTAATGCGCTCTTCTGTCGAAAGATCCGGGTTCTGGTATGGGTACATCTTTTTTCTCCCTTTATGTTACAGAGGGCAATTTTCGCCCATTTATAATCAGGTTGGCAAAACCGCCGATGCCTGCCACAAAAAACAGCAGCGAAATTGAGCTGTCCCCCATAGATTTTTCCAGCATGGGCTGGATGGCGGTTCCCACTGCGGCCGATGTGCAGGTGGCAATGCTGCTCATGGCAGCCGTTACGCCAAAGTAAGCGGTTTTGCCGCTTTCAGGACTCAATGCAAATTGCAGGTTTGTGCTTGCCAGTGATGCGCCGCCTGCACAGCCCGCCGCAACGACAATCAGAACCGGCGCAACCAAATGTGCAAAGGAAGGGCGCACAAAGGACCAGCCCAGCGTGCAGGAAAGATTCAGGAATGCAGTAAGCCAAATAACGCAGTTCCACGCAGTGCGGTCGGCCAGCCGCCCCCACACCCAGCTGCCTGCCATGCCCACAACAGCGGACACGACACCCACCGATGTGATGAAGGTGTGGCTGAGCCCCAGCACCCGCAGCTCATACACGGAAAGGAACGGAGAAGCAAAGCCGCCAGTCAGCCCGCCGATGATGCAGTAAAAAAGCAATGGACGGTAAGCAGGGTCGCGCACTGGGCGCAGAATATCCGCCGGGCGCATTTTGGAGGTGAATTTTACCGGGTTCTCTCTTACCGAAGCAAGCAGAACGGCATCCACCACAGTAAGCGACAGGCTGACAATACCGATGATAAGAAAGCCGGTATAGCCCTGCCCCTGTTCCAGATAATAATCCAGTACGCGACCAAGTGCAAGTGTTGCCGCGCTGGAAACGCAGGTTCCGATAATGCTCTTGACGGCGTAGAACTGACCGCGCCCGCCTTGGGGGGCGATGCCCAAAACCATGTGTTCCAGCCCCGGCGTAACAAGCCCCGCAGAGAAAAAGCCGATGGTATAAAGTACCAGTACCACAGCGCGGGCATGACCGGGGTCCGGCAGAGCCAGCGGTACCAGCAGAATGCTGCTGATGGAAAGCCTGAACACCACGCACATAAGCCATATAGCCAGTTTGCGGTGGTGCATCCGTTCAAACACAAAGGGCGAGAAAAACTGCAGTACGCACCCGAAAGACGGTATCATGGCCGCTGCGGCGCATAAGGATACGGACGCCCCAAGGCTGCTCAGATACCCGGCCAGAAAGTTGCCGGTGGCAACGGCATAAATCACACCGGCCACTGCGCCTTCGGCAATAATACGATGTCGTCCGGCTTGCAGCTCATCTTCGGACGGCGTATGCGCAGGAAAAACAGCTGATAAAGCCAGCCCATGGCTTACCTCCCGGCAGGCGCCTCCACGGTTCCGTAAGCGCGTCCGCGGAGAAGATCCGCGTAACGGCAGATTAGGTTTGTCAGAACCGACAGGCTGCTTTCTTTGCTGACCTGACGCCACTGCGCACGGTAGCGCTGCAGCCAGTCTTCCAGCGCAGCTGCCATGGCATCTGCTTCGGGGCCGTGCGGGCAGCCTGCATTGAGCCATGCGCCAATACGGTTCCACAGCACAATGATGTCTGCCGTCTGGCAGAGTACCTGTACAATCTGCTTTTTGCCGGCAGGAAGGTTTACCGCGGCTGCAAGGATATCTGCCTTTGCCTTTTCTACGGCGCGGTTGGCATCGTCAATCCTTGTAAAGTCCACCTCGGAAAGGATCTCGGCGCGGGTTTTCTCATCACATTCTATCCAGTTGACGGTATTCCGCCAGTCAAAAACTTCATAATCCTGCAGCTTTGCCATCAGACCGGCAAATTGCCCGGTGGTATCGCCGTAATACAGGCGGGAAACCGCTTCGTTCAGCTCGTCAAATTCCACAGGCTCTGCATTCCAACCGAACGCTGCGCCGTACAGGATGCCCGGAATCGTCAGGCGCGGGTCATTGACATGACCATAATCGCCCCAGTCCGTGTTCAAAAGGCCGATGGCGTTGTACTTGTGTGCATGGTGGCACATGGTACGGATATTCAGGTAAGAATTGTACATCAGAGGCATCCAACGGTTCCAGCCACAGACGCCGGGGCAGGCGTACTGCGTAATCCCGCTGGCGGCAATATCCCGGATCTCATTTTCCCGCTGATGCGGCAGATAGCCCCAGTTCAGGCAGATGGTTTCCTTGGGCAGCTCGGCACAGCTTTCCGGGAAGCGCCACATGATGTCCCCCCAGAACTGCGGTGTTACCCCCTGCGCAACAAGATATTCGCACAGCGCCTTCACATGGCTGAGATACAGGCTGCGCTCGCCCTGCTCCTCGGCAAGAGCCTTGCTGCGTCCCTTGCCCAAATCAAACGTTTCGTCATCACAGATATTGAATTTGCTGCTGCGGAAAAGCGGGCGGTATTCGTCAATCAGCCCTTTTACAAACCCCAGCGCATCGGGATTGGATACGTTCAGGGTATGGTGATTCCCTGCATAGGTATAACTGAACGGAATCTTTTCCGAGTCAGGCAGCTCGCAGAGGTCGCAACAGGTTTTTGTGCTGAGAATACGGTACATATGCCCGAAGGTAGACAAGGAAGGAACGAGTTCAATGTGCCGGGCTGCGCAGTAATCATCCAGCTCCATGATCTCCTGCGCGGTCAGCGGCGTATCCTCACGCCATGCTTCGCTCAGGTCACGGAAAAGATAGGTGTGCTCAATATAAAGCTGCCATTGGTTGATCTTGTAGCGGCAGAGAATATCTGCCACCTGTTTCAGGTAGTCCAGCTTCGGGACACGTCCGCGGGAGCAGTCCTGATAATAGCCTCTGTTGGCAAGATCGGGCCAGTCCTCAATTTCCAGTGCGGGCAGTACGGCTCCGTGCTGTTCAATATACTGGCACAGTGTCTGCACACCGTTGCAGAGTGCTTCATCGCTGCCGGCTTTCAGCGTGATGCATTCCGGCATAATGCTCAGCGTGTAACGGTTTTGCGGCAGGGCGGTATCCACCGTAAGTACGGCGTCACCTGCCCGGGGCTTACCGCGGGTGAACGGCACTTCCAGCCCGGCGTACTCCCGCAGGCAGCCCTGCAGCATCTGTGCATAAAGCAACGCGGCGGGTTCGGTCTGCCACAGGGTGATTCGGCTCTGATTGTCCAGCATATGAACCCCTGCAGGGTGTTCGATCTTATGTGGATTCGGAATAAACTCCATCATCATTTCCTCCAAAAAAAGGCACGGGCGGCGGGCGCATTGCCAACCGCCCGTGCAGAATGTTCGGACTTTGTTATTTAACGGATACGAATTGTCTTGATTTCATACGGCTTTACCGTAAAGGTAATCTTGCCGTCTTTGACTTCAACCGGCTCGCCGTCGGGCTGTTCCAGACAGTTGCAGCTTTCTGCCGCATGGAAGGGAAGGTTCCAGTCCAGGGTGACATTTGTCAGGCTGTTCTCGCACTCATACATACGCACAATGGCACCATCGCCATCCTCGGCGCGTTTGATGGTTTCCAGCACCACATTGGGTGCATCCAGTCCGGCAAGGCTGAAGCTTTCGCCCGGCTTTCCGCCCTGCACAGCCAACGCGGGCTGGTTCAGGAAGAACGCCTGCGGCACCGTGCCGGCTGCCTGCCATTTTTCGGCGTGCGGATAAATGGCGTATGTGAAATGGTGAACTTCCTGATCCGTGGTAGGATTCGGCTCAATGCCGGACTTAATCAGGGTCAGCCCAATCACAGAATCCTTGACGGAATGACCGTACTTGCAGTCGTTCAGCATACTGACGCCGTAATGTCCTTCGCTCAGGTCCATCCACTTCTGACCGCAGCTTTCAAAGCGTGCGCGATCCCAGCTGGTGTTGGCGTGCGTCTTGCGGGTCAGGTTGCCATACTGGATTTCAAACGTAGCTTCGTCAGTATGGACATTTACCGGGAAGTGAACCTTCAGCAGGCTCTGGTGTTCGTGCCAGTCCACGGTTGTAACAAACTCAATCCGGCGCTGCTTTGCATAGAAATGGATATCCTGCACCAGGGTGGAGTTGCTGTAATTGCGTTCGATGTGCAGTGTGGCGCGCACGGGACCGTTCTCCGTCCATGTGAAGTCCTGCAGGTCGGTGACATCCCAGAACTTTTCGGTATAGAAAATATCGATATCCCAGTTGTCATAATAGATGGGCTTATCCTCATATACGCGGAAGAGGTTGCCTGCCTGACCGGGCTTGAGCACTTCGCGGCGGTTCTCTTTGTCAAAGATGCCGGTCATCTGACCGTGTTCATCAAAGGTGACAGTATAGAACGGGGTGTCAATCTTATGTCCATCGGTCGCAATTTCAAAAGGCGCAGCCGAAACCTGTGCCGGTACGACCGCAAACGTTTTGCTGCCCTTGGCAGGCAGGTTGTTCAGGAACGCCACGGCACCATCGGCTGTTTTTTGTACGGGATAGATATTGCCGGCCTCGTCCTGCAAAGCCTCTGCCTTGCAGTCATCCAGTTCAACCACATCGCTGCGGACAAAGCCGGTAGTGTTGTACACGGTAACGCCTTCCCCGGCGGGGGTCAGTGCATCCAGGCGCTCCTCGCGCAGTGCCGTGATTTCGGCTTCCATCTCGGCATACTCTTTTTTGGTGACTTCGTATACTTCGTGGATGGAGGAACCGGGCAGAATATCATGGAACTGATTGATGAGGATTCCATGCCACAGCTTGTCGATTTCTGCCTCTGGGTATGCGACCTTGGCTTGTGCCAGCAGGCTGAGCAGTTCCAAGTCCATCATGTGCAGCTCAATCTTACGGTTGGAACGCTTGTTGCGCGCCATGGAGGTGTATGTGCCGCGGTGATACTCAAAGTAGAGTTCACCTTCCCATGTGGGCAGGCGGCGGTTGTCCTTCACACGCTCAGCCAGCTCATCAAAGTAGGTGCGTGCAAATGCCTGACGCACTTTGGGCAGTCCCTCGATGCCCTTTTCCATACGGGTGGAGGTTTCCAGCATGGCGCGGGTCGGACCGCCGCCGCCGTCACCGTAACCGTAGGAAATCAGGATATCATTGTTGATGTCCTTCTGCTGGTAGCGGTGCCAGCCGCCGATCAGCGCATCGGGATGCAGGATGCCGTTGTAAGTCGTGAAGAAGTCATTCTCGCTCTGACCGACCCCCAGCGTTGTGACAAGGTGGGTCAGGATTTCGGTGCCGTCAATGCCGCGCCACTTGAAGGTGTCGTAAGGCATTTTGTTGAACTGGTTCCATGCCAGTTTTGTGGTCATGAAATAATCAATGCCGCACTTTGCCATAATCTGCGGCAGTGCGCCCGAATAGCCGAATACGTCCGGCAGCCAGAGGATGCGGTTGTCCACACCGAACTCTTCCTTGAAGAAACGCTTGCCGTACAGGAACTGACGCACCAGACTTTCTCCGCTGGTCAGGTTGCAGTCTGCTTCAACCCACATACCGCCTTCGGGTTCCCAGCGTCCCTCTGTCACGCGCTGTTTGATCTGCTCATACAGCTCGGGGTAGCGCTGCTTCAGGAAGTAATACAGCTGCGGCTGGCTGGACATAAACTTGTAGTTGGGGTATTCGTCCATCAGTTTCAGCACAGTTGCAAAACTGCGGCACACTTTTTCCCGGGTCTGTGCAACAGTCCACCACCATGCCACGTCAATGTGCGTGTGACCAATGCAGCTTGCAATGACTTCCTCATGACCGGCAAGGTCGGTATAAAGTGCTTTTGCCAGATACCGGCGGGCAGCAGCAATGCTTTGATAGAAACTCTCGTTATAAGGTGTGCGCAGGTCGATCAGATTGACAGCCTCGTTCAGCACGTTTTCCAGATCGCGGCGGGCTTTGCCGTCCTCTTCCAACCGGGGAAAAGCCTCCAGCGGCACAACCATATCGTAGTAAAGACCCTCAATTTCGGGGTCGATTTCCCGCAGGTCTACAATCAGGTTGAATTCGGTATGCAGGATTCCGGTGTAGGACTGCAGTTCCAGCCGGTACTTCTGACCGCCACGGGCGCAGCGATCCAGCAGGATGTCGCGGTGGTTCATATCCACGCCCTGTGTCACCTTGCCGTCCACAAACAGCAGGAACTGCGGGTTTTTGGCATCGTCCCACTCATCAATCTGGGTGCAAACGTGCATCCACAGCGGTTTTCCGTCCATTTCCTGCGGCACAGCCACATCCGCGCGGAACCAGTAATGCTTGTCCGGTCCGTACCAATGCATGGTGCGGCTGTCAAAGGGTTCAAACGGTGCAGGGTCTGCATCGGCATCTTCCGGGCGCAGGAAGTTGCCCGGCTTTATGAGCCAGTCGCTCGTTTCAAACTTCTGTTTTACAGAAAGCTTTTTCAGCTCATTGCAGATACCTGTGACGCGCTTGTCAAGAAAATCAATGGTGCGCATAGGTCTTTCCTTTCCCTCATAACGAGGCTTCCAGCAATTCAAAGCTGGCTGTTTTTTGCATTTTTGTTTGCGTTAGTGGAACGTATCTACACCGAAATCGTGGTATCAGCAAAATGTTATCCTGTGGCATCTCTTTGCCCCTTTAACATCAGAAAGAGTTCTTCTTGATATAGTCCAATACACGATCCACAGTGGTGAACGCCAGACCGGTCACGGTATCGGCACAGCCGTAGTACATCGCAATACGACCGGTTGCGGCATCCGTCAGGGTGGCGCAGGGGAAGGTTACATTCGGCACGTCGCCTACACACTCATACAGCTCGTGAGGAGCCAGCAGGTAATCCTTGCCGCGGTATTTTACCTTCCACGGCTCGTCAATATCCAGCAGCGCAGCACCAATGCGGTACACATAGCCGTTGCAGGTGTTGATGACACCGTGGTAAATCAGCAGCCAGCCTTCATCGGTTTCAATGGGGATGGGACCGGGACCGATCTTCATGCTCTGCCATGCGGATTCATCGCCCTTGACAGCGCCCATCATGAAGCGGTGGCGTCCCCAGTATACCATATCCTCGCTCTGGCTGACAAAGATATCGCCGAAGGGGGTATGCCCGGTGTCGCTCGGGCGGCTCATCATCATATAGCGGCCCTGAATCTTACGCGGGAAAAGTACACCGTTACGGTTGTAAGGCAAGAACGCATTCTCCATCTGATGGAACGTCTTGAAATCATCCGTCCATGCAATGCCGATGGTGGGTCCGTGGTAGCCGTTGCACCAGGTCACATAGTATTTGCCGTCCATATAGCATACACGGGGGTCATAGCGGTATTCACGGGTTGTGACTTCCGGGTCATCCCCTACCAGATGAATCGGGGTATCCTCAATATCCCAGTGCAGACCGTCCTTGCTGAAGCCTGCGAAAATATCCATGCTGATGGACAGGCTGTCGCAGCGGAATACGCCGGCAAAGCCATCCTTGAAAGGCACAACGGCGCTGTTGAACACGCTGTTGGAACGGGCGTTGCCGTCACGACCGATGATGGGGTTTGCATCATAGCGCCAGAAAGGGGTGCGGGTGTTTGCAGGCGGTTCCTGCCACGGAATATTGGGCAGTGCGCTGCCGATGATTTTAGCCATACTTGATTCTCCTTGTGTACTTAAAATAAATCGGGAGCGGGAACTCAGCGTTCCGCTCCCGAAGGTTTCCCTGCCTGCAGGGATAGTATTTGGATTTTTTAAAGATTACTTATTGGTAGCCATGAAAGCGTCAACCTGGCTCTGTGCCTCAGCAACGATCTTGTCAAAGCCGGCAGCGCGCAGTTCTTTCATCATCTGGGGAACCATGACTTCGGGATCAGCAGTACCGGTCAGCAGCTCGCCCTTGTAACGCTCTGCAATCTGGATGCAGTTTGCCAGTTCATCAGCGATGGAGGTGGTGTCGAGAGTGAAACCAAGCAGGACAGAAGGCTCAGCCTTTTCGTTCAGCTCTTTAACTTCGTCGAACTGGTTGAAATCGAAATCGTCGGTCGGGGTGATAGCGAAGAAGCTGCCCTGGGTGTAACCGGCCATAGACCAATCCGCGTTGTTCTTATGGACGAAGGTTTTGCTGTCATCGGTGTAATCCCAGTTGTCGCCCTGAACGCCGTAGTAGAACAGGTCACGGACGTAGGTGTCGGTGTTTACCAGCTGCAGGAATTGCAGTGCTTTTTCGGGATAGGCGCAGTTAGCGGAGATGCAGTTCATAGAGCCGCGGACAGTTTCATTGGAAACGATGGTCGGGCCCCACTTCTGGGCAACGCACTCAACGCCGAGCTGCGGACCCCAGGAAGTGATTGCCGCACCGGACCAGCCCTGTGCAATGGAGCAAGCCTTGTAGTTTGCATCTTCGGGACGGGTTGCAGCGTCAGAGTTGATGATACCTTCGTTGTACCACTCATGGAAGGTTTTCAAAATCTGCTTCATGTCATCCTGCTCAACAGTAGCAACAACCTTACCCTCGCTGTCATCATAGCGCACACCCAGGGGATACAGACCGGCGCCAAGCTGGTCATACATATAGGACTGGTAGCCGCCGCCGTTTTTGTTCAGAGGGAAGGAAGCCTCGCCGTCAGTGTCCTTGATAGCCTTCAGGGGCGCAGTCAGTTCATCCAGGTCGGTGATGCCCAGCTCCTTGGTATAGTCATAGCCGGCAGCCTCGACCTTTGCCTTATCCCAGACAACGTACTCGCTCTGAGAAGAATCCTTGTAGGTAGGCACACCATAAACACGTCCGCCCACTTCGCAGGCTTTCCAATAATCTTCCGGAACGGAAGCGTACAGTTCAGGAGCCGCTTCCTTGACCATATCGGTGATATCCAGGAAAGCACCGGTATTGACGTCGTTGTTATAGGTGTTGACGTTGGTGAACAGGATGTCGTATTCACCGCTGGTGTTCACAATAACATTGCGGCGGGTGTCCCAGTCGCCCCAGGAGATAACCTCCATGTCGATGTTGACGCCGATCTTATCTTCCAGATACGGGTTAATCTGTGCCAGCCATGCATCGTAGTTAGAAGGCATGCCAGAACCAACGGCCACCCATTTCAGGGTGACGACGTCCTTGGAGGGAGCAGCCGTAGGAGCAGCCGTAGAGGTGCTGCTGCCATCGGTGCCGGTGGAGGCAGAAGAGGAACTGCCGCCGCAGGCTGCCATGCTGAGGGCCATGGAACCGGCCATGCCCAGCGCAAGCACTTTGTTGAACTTTTTCATCTGTTTTTCTCCTTTGCTTGTGTAAAGTTGTGTATCTTCATTCCCCTTATAGGGGAACAGAACCAAATGTGGTGGGAAAATTGAATGGGCTTATTTGTTAGCATCGATGTTCTTATACAGTGTTTTTCTTTTTCAGAGTCTTTCTCTTAGCCCTTAACCGCACCAACCGTCAGACCGGAAATAAAGTACTTCTGGAAGAACGGATACGCGCACGCAATGGGAATGACGATAATGATTGCGATTGCCATACGAACGGATTCGGACGGCATCGAGTTACGGTACTGCTGCAGACTCAGACCTGCGCTGGGGTTATTGGCGATGTACTCCAGGTTCTTCATCATGTTGTTCAGCAGTGCCTGCAAGGATACCAGCTTGGAATCCGAAATATACAGGGCAGACTGGAACCAGTCATTCCAGTAGCCAAACGTCAGGAACAGTGCAATGGTGGCAAATACTGGCTTGGAGATGGGCACCACAATACGCCAGAAAATTTTCATCTGGGATGCGCCGTCAATCTTTGCCGACTCAATGATGGAATCCGGTACCGTTGTTCGGAAGAAGGTCTTGCAGATAATAACATTGAAGCTGCTCATCGCCAGCGGCAGAATCAGACACCAGATGGTGTTGTTCAAACGCAGCATATTGGCAACAACCACATAGTTTGCAACCATGCCGCCATTGAAAATCATCGGGATGAACACCATCCAAGTGAAGAAGCCTTTGAGTTTATAGTTCGGGCGGGAAAGCACATAGCCAATCATTGTGGTCAGCAGCACACCCAGCACCGTACCCATAACCGTGACCACCACGGAAATTATGAGTGAATTAAAAATCGTTCCGCGTTCATTCCAAAGGAAATTGTACGCCGCCGTGGAATATGTATCCGGGAAAAGCCTGTACCCGTACTTTGTGATAGAATCCGTGGAGGAAACGGAAATCATAAAGACGTAGAACACCGGAAACAGACAGACGAAGGAAAGCAGTACAAACAGAATGTTAAAGCAGGCATTCGTTGTTGGCTTAATCTGGTTTAAGCGGAACTTCGCACGAGCTTCCTCTTTTTCCAGCTTTTTTTCTTCGGCCTTTATCTTATGCTTTTCTGCCAGAGTCATTTGTGTGTTCTCCCTTCATCAAATAATCGCGCTTTCTTCATCAATCTTGGAAACGATGAAGTTGGCAACCAGAACGGTCGCGCAGCAGCATGCAGCCTGGAACAAACCTGCGGCAGCAGTTCTGCCGATTGTCACATTGCTCTGCAAAGCCTGGTAGACATAGGTGTCAAATGTGCTGGCAACGTTGTACAG
>ENA-OUPO01000659-OUPO01000659.1-human-gut-metagenome-genome-assembly--contig:-NODE-659-length-13285-cov-16.3005_pt1 | contig 13285 bp, 6 predicted proteins | sample MGYA00237940_ERZ548809 | MGnify/ENA primary metagenome ERZ548809 (study PRJEB26490, sample SAMN05194695) | human gut metagenome | biome: terrestrial biome; feature: human-associated habitat; material...
TACCGTTTACCGAAAGTTCTGTAGGAATTGCATTTGACATATAATCGCCTCATATCATAATTTAATTTAAAATATACAATGTAATTATACCATCTAAAAAATGTAAAATTTCTGACTGCCTTGCAGCCGTCTGTATAAAAAGAGATTTTTAAGATACTCGCCAAGTTTTTCAAAATCAATCGCCCTGAAAGAAATACGGCACAGCGGTTTTTATGCCCTCTGTGCCGTATTTGCGATGTTTCCGTGATGGATCGTTAATTGTTACTTATCTCTGATTATTTGACGGAATGCCTTTTCCTCTTATCAAATACCGTTACACCTGTCAGAACACCGCCGCTGACAAACAGCAGTGCGATCCACAGCATGAGGTTGCTTGTATCACCGGTCGGGGGAGACTTCGGCAACTTAGCCGTTACGGTGTCGGCCTCGGCGATTTCCTTAGTGCCGTCCTTGTCACTGTAATACTTATTACATCCGCTACAGTACCAATACTCGATATTGCCCTCGGAATCCTCGGTCGCCGCCTTGGTCGGGAAATGCTTTAAGTCGGTGTGGTTCTTCGGGTCAAGCTTACCGTAGGATTTGCCGCAGACTTCGCATACTGCCTTATCCTTGCAGGTGGCCTTACCACCGATGTGGTTTGTGATCACCTTTCCACAGTAATCGCAGACATGATCATTATCCGCATCCTCATGGTTGGAGATTGTCTTTCCGCAGAGGTCACAGATGTGATCTTTGTCCGCGTCCTCATGGTTGGAGATTGTCTTTCCGCAGAGTTCGCAGACGTGGTCTTTGCTTGCATCTTCGTGGTTGGAAATCACTTTGCCACAGTGATCGCAGATGTGATCTTTGTCTGCGTCCTCGTGGTTGGAGATTGTCTTTCCGCAGAGGTCACAGATGTGATCTTTGTCCGCGTCCTCGTGGTTGGAGAATACCTTTCCGCAATAGTCACAGATGTGATCTTTGTCCGCGTCCTCGTGGTTGGAGATTACCTTTTCGCAATAGTCGCAGATATGGTTGTTGTCCGCATCCTCATGATTGGAAATCACTTTGCCACAGTGATCGCAGACGTGATCCTTATCCGCGTCCTCATGGTTGGAAATCACTTTGCCACAGAGGTCACAGACGTGATCCTGATTCGCATCCTCATGGTTGGAGATTATATTTCCGCAAATGTCGCATATGTGGTTTTTATCCTCATCGACGCAATTACCCGTTTCGACACCTTCCGTACAGCCGTCTGCCGTGCATTGGCGGGTGTGTGTGCCGTCACCGTTTGATGTCCATTCGCCGTAGGTATGCCCGTCGTTGACCGTTACGGTCATTTCGGCGGTGTTGCCCGCCTTGTCGGTGACAACGATTTTCTGCTCGCCGTCCGCCGGAGCAAGGGTAAAGCTGCCGGTTGTGTCAAGCGTGACCGTCGTGCCGTTTACGGTAACGGTATCCACATATTTCTCGGTGATCGTGACCGTCTGCGCCTCGCAGTAGGTCTTGCCGTCCTCAATGCCGGTGATAACCGGGCTTGTGCCGTCAAGCACAATGCCGTCCGAGCAGATGTAGTCCGTATTGCCTGCATTATCGGTCAGTCTGACATAGATAATATATTTGTTATCGGGGTCAATGCCGAACGGTGCGGTGTACGCTGTGAAGGCCATGCCGTCAAGCTCCGTTTTTGTCAGTTCCTTATCTGACAGCAGATATTCAACCGTAACCGACTCGCCGCTGTTGTCGGCGGCGTTTATCGTCACTGTTTGCGTGTCCTTAAAGAACAGACCGAAGGTGATATTGTTGAGGAACGCTTTCCAACTGTTCTCTTTGATTTTAATTTCGCCCGTGGGCTTTTCGCTGTCTTTCCACTGCGCGGTGACAGTTATATTCTCCGCAGGCATGGTTGTGGGAATCGCTTTATCCCAGCCGATAAAGGTGTAGCCCTCTCTTGTCGGGTCGGCAGGGGCGGTAATATTCGTGCCGTAGTCCTGCGTGATCGGAGCAATCTCGCTGCCGCCTGCGGTGTCAAAGGTGATTGTGTACCGATTGATTTCCCACTGTGCCGTGACAGTCATATTCTCGGCAGGCATGGTTTCGGGGATTTCCTTATCCCATCCCTTAAAGGTGTAGCCCTCTCTTGTCGGATTGTCAGGGGCGGTAATTTCTGTACCGTAATCCTGTGTAATGGGTGCAATCTCACTTCCGCCGTTGGTATCAAAGGCTATTGTATACTGATTGATTTCCCATTGTGCTTTAACCGTTATATTCTCCGCCGGCATGGTTTTGGGAATTTCCTTATCCCAACCCTTAAAGGTATAACCTTTTCTTGTCGGGTCAGCAGGGGCGGTAATTGCTGTACCGTAATCCTGCGTGATAGGTGCAATCTCACTTCCGCCGTTGGTATCAAAGGTTATTGCGTACTGATTGATTTCCCATTGTGCTTTAACCGTCATATTCTCCGCAGGCATGGTTTTGGGAATTTCCCTGTCCCAGCCGATAAAGGTGTAGCCCTCTCTTGTCGGATTGTCAGGGGCGGTAATATTCGTGCCGTAGTCCTGCGTAATGGGTGCAATCTCGCTGCCGCCTGCGGTGTCAAAGGTGATTGTGTACCGATTGATTTCCCACTGTGCCGTGACAGTAATATTCTCGGCGGGCATGGTTTTGGGAATTTCCCTGTCCCAGCCGATAAAGGTGTAGCCCTCTCTTATCGGGTCGGCAGGGGAGGTAATTGGTGTGCCGTAGTCCTGCGTTATGGTAATATCCGCTTCGCCGTTTTCGGGCTTGACTGTGACGGTATATTGATTGATTTCCCACTTCGCCCAATATTCCTTGTTGCCCGTTTCGGTGTCGCCGATTGCCGTAACAGGAGAGCCGGTCAGATTTTCGTTGTAATACCAGCCCTTGAAGGTGTACCCGGTGCGCGTCACATCTGTCGGGAGTGTTGCACCCACGCCGTAGGTGTATTCGGTGACATTGCCGTTGTTGATCGTGCCGCCGTTTGCGTGCAGGGTTACGGTATAGGTCGGGGCTGTCCACTGCACCGTCAGTTCCGTCACATCAGCAGGAACGCTGTCGCCGGGTTCGTAGGATTTGCCATTGCCGTCAAGCCACATGAAGTAGCTGCCTGTATTTCCGTCCGGGCGGGTCAGGCCGTCGGACGCAGGGGCGGTAAATGCGCTGCCGTTTTTCACGATGATGTGAATAGCATCGGAGCTGCCGCCCAGCTTGCCGCCGCCAAGGTTGAGGGTAACGGCTTTCAGCCCGTCAGCGCCCAGCGTGCCGGGGTTCGGGACTTCAAGGACGGGGCGGAAGCCGAAGGTCTGGTAAGAGGTATTGTAGCTGGTCCAGAAACGGGCCGAACGCTTCCACCCGCGAACCGCACGGAACGACGCCGAAATTCTTATAGTAGTATCTTGTCCACACGAAAGCATCTTCCCCCAGTTTTTGATATATCCGTCGTCCTTATCCAGTATCTTATCCCATTCGTTGCTTTTGGGCGTGCCGCGTTCTGAATCACCTGAGCCTGTATAACTACTTCCCACGGACGGCGCACGCAGCGTATAGTCCACGCTGCCGGCGACATAGTCCTTGCCGAAAATCAGACTCGCAGTATCTAAGTCATTCCAGCTTACCGTATGCGTTACGACATAGTCCGCCACAAACAGGCTGTGGGGATATTTTTTCTGCTGTGCATATTCCTCGGTGGTTGCCATCTCCGACATGAGCTTGTAGGCGTCCACCGTCCCTGCGTAGGTAAAAGGCACATAGTGCAGGGTATTATCCGGCAGAGCATCGTTCACCGTGCCGGGAATACCCATTGCCGAGAGGTCAAAGTAATAGGTGCCGCCGGGGGTGAGGGAAAACTGTTCTGATAAAGCAAACTGCGCCGTGAGCTTGGTAACGTCCGCCGGAACAATGGCACCGGGCGCGTAGAGCTTACCGTCGCTGCCAAGCCACATAAAGTAGCTGCCTGTATTTCCGTCCGGGCGGGTCAGACCGTCGGACGCAGGCGCGGTAAACTCGCTGCCGGTTTTCACGATGATTTGAATATCCTCGGAGCTATTACCCAGCGTGCCGCCGCCAAGGTCAAGGGTAACGACCTTCAGTCCGTCAGAATCCAGTGTGTCAGGGTTCAGGACTTCAAGGACGGGGCGGAAACCGACGTACGGAAAGGAGTACGAAGCACTGCCGTTGTTCCAGCGGCGGGCCGAATCGCACCCGCGAACCGCACGGTGCGACGAGTCGTATCTTGTTGTGTCCTGCCCCCACGAATATATGTCGTTCCAGTTTTTGACATAGCCGCTGTTCTTGTCCAGCACCGCGTCCCACTCATTGCTTTGGGGCGTACCGCGCTCTGAATCGTCTGAACCGGTAAACCCACTTCCACAAGACGGTGCGCGCAGGGTATAGTCCACGCCGCCGCTGGCATAATCTTTGCCGAAAATCAGACTTTTCGTATTTAAGTCATCCCAGCTTACCGTATGCGTTACGACATAGTCCGCAATGAATAGGCTGTGGGGATATTTATTCTTCTGAGCATACTCCTCGGTGGTTGCCATTTCCGATGTGAGCTTATAAGCGTTGACCGTGCCTGCATAGGTAAAAGGCACATAATGAAGTGTGCTGTCCGGCAGATTGCTGTTTACCGTTCCGGGGATGTTCATCGCCGAAAGGTCAAAATAGTATCTGCCACCGGGGGTGAGGGTAAACTGCTCGTCAGGCTGACTTTCCACCGTCAGCGTGACATCCGCAAAAGCACTTGCAAGGTCGGTCTTGCAGTCACCGTTATACTGCTCGCTGAAGACCTTCATGGTATAGTCGCCCGGTGCAATGTCAGACGGGATTTTGATTTCAACCGTTCCGCTTTCGGCAGTAGGCTGTGCTACTCTGCCGTAATACTGTGCGCCATTGTTATCCGCCAGGATGACAGAGATATATTCATTTTTCCCTGTGGTCGCCCCTTTGTAATTCAGCGTAACGGTATCGTCGGGGGCGGCGCTGACAGTTTTTTCCGTTACGGCAAAATTGCGTCTACTATCTAAAAGCGTCAGTTTCCATTCGTTTCCGCTGTATTTGGAAACTTCGGTCAGCCCTCCGTCAGGCTTTCCGCCCACAGCGGCAGATGCAAAAAGGACAGAGTTCAGATTTAAGTTAAAAGCGGGACGAACAGTCCGATGATTATTGAAAATGAGCATAGTGTACCCAGAGTATTCGACAGAACCATCACTACGCACGACGGCGACATTATATTTATTGGAGCCGGGGGAGCGCAGCCACCAAGCGGTTGTCACCCAATTCGGATGTGCAGGATTCAAGGCACGCAGATCGTTGTTTACAACAATAGCCTCTTTTGCGGAAAGTGGCCAGAATACAGCGTTATCCACCTGCCCTCCCGCTACACAGTCGGTATTCTCTCCGTCGTAACTTCCGCTTGTAAGCGCCCGTTTCTTTACGGCAGCATTTTCTTCTGTCGTCAGCTTTTCCGCAAGCGCATCTATTGTGGCTTTCAAATTACTCGGTGCGTATTCGTTGTTTAATATGGTATCGGCAAATGGTATAACTCCCATAGCGCCTGCCGCGAGCAGGGTAATATCCCCTTGTGCGCTTGTAACACCGCTTCCGTCATAGCCGATAACTCGCCATGCAGCGGGATTATTTTCATGGTTTTGCCCGAAATACACAGTCGGTGCGGTCGCTGTGTTTACATTTTTACTTAACACACTTAGTGCATCTGTACCAAGCTGTATCGCAGCAGAGTCCTCTGCCCCAACCTCCTCGGCGAATACGCTTATCGGCGTAAGGCAGAGCGTCATGCATAAAGTCAGCAAGATACTAAGTATTCGTTTTTTCATATTCTGTTACCTCCGTTTTGCAATCTCAAACTATACTTTTTTCTTTTTCAGTACAATGTATAAGATTAAGCCGAGGTTGCCAAGCAGCGCAACTCCTGCAACAGAGCCTATTGCAACCAAAGCAGGTGAAGCTGCGGGTTCGGATATGTTTCCTTCGGATATGTTTCCGAAGCCTGCGGGAACGGCTACATCTGCCACCGCTTTCACACCGGTGTCTTTCTCACCAATCCACCAGTTGCCGTTTTCACCGATAAATGGGGTAAGACCGTCCTTGCCGTCCGCACCGACAACTTTACCAAGATTGACTACCTCGCCGTCGGTATAGGTGATAACAAGCTCGCCGTCTGCGTTGATCTCCGCTTTGGCTATTCCTATGCCGTCCTTACCGTCTTTGCCGTCAGAGCCGTTTGCACCATTTGTTCCGTTTGTTCCATTTGTTCCGTCCTTGCCGGTGTCGCCCTTAACGCCTTTGCCGCCCTTATCTCCGTCCTTACCGTCAACACCGTCTTTTCCGTCGGCACCATCCTGTCCGTCAGTGCCGGTGTCGCCTTTGTCGCCCTTTTGTCCGGCCTCACCTGTATCACCCTTCTCTCCGGTGGCTTTCACACCGAGGGATACCCATGTCTGTCCGTCGTCGTAGGAGATATACCAGAAGTTATCATCACCTATTTTAAGCTTCGGCGTTACACCGTCTTTTCCGTCCTGACCGGGTGCACCTGTTTCTCCCTTGTCGCCTTGTTGTCCGGTTTCACCGGTATCACCCTTCTCTCCGGTGGCTTTCACACCGAGGGATACCCATGTCTGTCCGTCGTCATAGGAGATATACCAGAAGTTATCATCACCTATTTTTAGCTTAGGCGTTACACCGTCTTTTCCGTCCTGACCGGGTGTACCTGTTTCGCCCTTGTCACCTTTGTCGCCTTTATCGCCCTTGTCGCCTTGTTGTCCGGTTTCACCGGTATCACCCTTTTCTCCGGTGGCTTTCACACCGAGGGATACCCATGTCTGTCCGTCATCATAGGAGATATACCAGAAGTTATCATCACCTATTTTAAGCTTTGGCGTTACACCGTCTTTTCCGTCCTGACCGGGCGCACCTGTCTCTCCCGTGTCACCCTTGTCGCCTTTGTCACCCTTGTCACCTTTATCGCCTTTATCGCCCGTCAGCTCCGACAAGGCAATCAAATTATTCCAGGCAGAATCATCACTGTACTTCCACTGTATAAATCCATTATATACATTCAGTTCAATTTGTTTTCCATCTGCGCCGTCATTTCCCTTCAACTCGGAAAGTGATACAAGAACACGGTAAGCGTCATCACTTTCACCCTCATATCTCCACTGGATACTGTTGCCGTCACTGCGTAATTCTATTTCTCTGCCGTCCGATCCCGTAAAGGTTGAGAAGGTTTTGGTATTGGATAATGCCGATACCGTTCCGTTATTGCCGACAGAGGAAACCGCAAAGGTGTAGGTGGTATCCTCTTCCAGAGTATCGTATGTATATTCAAAGGTCGTGTCTGACAGCGGAGCATCAGTCACACGCACAAAATCGCCGTCATCCATACGCATCCAGATATGATACCCTGTATAGGGGCGTCTGCTGTCTGCAGTCGGTGCCTTCCAGGTGATTTTTGCACTTTGATTGTCTGTTACGGATACGCCTGTAAGTGTAGGTACGGGCGGTGCGGCACGAAGATTGGTCAGCACATATCCGAACACAGGAATCTTCTGATCTCCTGCCGTCCATGTGCGCATACCGAAATCCCAGGTAAAGCCGTATTGGCTCGAAACATCGTAGCCGATTCCGTAGGAGGCAAGGAGCGAACGGCGGTCGATGTTGTTTACCGTACCGCTGGCGCCGCTGCTTTCCGTCGTGGTGTAGACCGTACCTGTTGCTTTGCTGTAGCTCAAATCGATTACAAAACCCATATTGAATGCGTCTACGCCCCATGTGCTTTTCATCGAAGCGGAGAAGCCGTGAGCCATCTCAACTCCCTCGGCATGCTCAGATGTGGTAGTCCAGTCGTTCGTGATACTGCTTGCACCGAAGCCAAGCTCATATTTTTGCTTACTCAGCGACTCAAATTTCGAAACATAGTCGGCGGTAGTAGCGGTATTCGACCAATAGGCGAACGGGTCGCCCTCGGCGTTTTCCGGCAGTACATGGCTGTTCAGTATCGGCAAAGCCTTTGCCTTTCCCGCTGCAATGTCTTTCTTGTAGGTTTCGTTGTACAGTACCGCAAACTCATCGTAATACTCCCGGTCGAGCATGGTGTAAACCGGTTGCCCGGGGATCATCAGGGCAATGGTATTTCGCTCGCTGAGGTCAAAATCGCCCTTTTGCGGGTCATAAAGCGAGTAATAATAGGTTGTTGCCGGCACGCGGTACAGCACCACAGAATCGTTGCCTCCGGCATTGAATGAGGCACTGTATTCCTTAGAAAGGGTATCCTCGGTGCTCTTTGTAAAATCCATGGTGTATCCGAGGGTCGCCTCGTATCTCCACACCTTCAGATCTCCCTGCGCGACGATGGACGCACCGAAGGAGGTGTTGTGCGATGAGGATTTCGTGTCCGAATAGCCTGAGGAGAAGGTGTAGGTGGTTGAGCCGTCGGAGAAATCAAGATCATAGTCACCGAGCTCCGAGAAATACGGAGCCGCCTGGAGCACCGCCTGCACCTGTGCATCGGAATATCCGTAGCCCTTGCCCTCATAGCGAGCAAACAGACCGTCTTTATTCACATCCGCCGCAAGCAGTATGCAGTTATACGGCATATCCCATGCTAGGTCGGCATCGTGGCAGAGCTTGGAAAACTCGTCCTTTTCGGCTGTCACTGTATACTTGCCGGCGACCGACAGCGTGCCGCTGCCGAAATCCTCGCCGTAGAAAACATCGGTGAACAGGTCGAATTTACGCGCCGAACCGCTTCCCTTTTGCCTTTCGGCGGCAAGCGCGATCACCTGCTCGCGGCCTTCCGTGTTGTGGTCAAAATTGCCTGCGATGACATCCTGATACCACCACCATCTCGCGCTTGAATTCTTTTCGCGCGCGGTGTCGCGCAGAAGATTAAGCGCGCCGTTCTGCTGAACCTCATACAGTCCGCCTGCGATCCATACCTGCTCCGGCGTACCTCTGCCGTTGATCGCAACGCTTGTCATAGCGGGCTTCGGCTTCACGCCCAGATCATTTGTTCCGTTTGCGGTATAACCGCTCATGGTGGTTTTCTGCACATTCGTTATTGACTTGTTCTGACCGTAATAAACGGCAAAGCCCATGTTTTCGTTGTCGGTTTTCTTGTCCCAGATAAAGCCCTTCTTCTTTTCTTCCCTGACTTCACGGAAATATCCGGCAATTATGATTTCCTGCCAGCCGTCGCCGTCGATGTCTCCCGCGGCAAGGTTTCCGTAGCGGATATGATCGTAGTAACGGCTGCCGTCCGCTTTTTCATCCTCGCGGTTCAGGGTCATCAGGGACTTTTGATCCACTCTTTTGAGGTTTCCGTTTTCGGCTTTGTATACCGAGAGCTTTGAAACAGCCTTACGGAAGGAATCGCCGGAAATCTCCTTGTCCCTGCCTTCGATCTTATCCGGCTCGGCAATGCCTGCGTACACGATAAGCTCATCGCAGCCGTCACGGTCAATATCCGCCGAGACAAGCGACTTCGTGATCTGGTCGCGCTCATACAGAGTCGTGTTCCAGCCGTCGAAATAGGCATTGCCGCTGCCCTTGGATTTGACAAACGATTTTCTTGAAAGTCCCTGCTCTCCGGCAATTCCCGTGCCGGCGATTCCCCATAAATCATCATTGCCGACGTAGGTGATAACGGCGGTCATCTTTCCGTCACCATCATAGTCGCCCGCCGTGACATTGAAATAGTGGCGGAATTCCTGGTATTCCAGCTCGCCGTAACCGGGTTTCTTGCACGCCCACATCGGAGCGTCGGCAATTTTCTGAAGCTCGGAGCGCTTGTTGTTTACAAGGTTTTGTACCCAGTAGCAGATCTTCGCAGTGTTCTTGGAATTATCCATATCGCAAAGACCGACAAAGATGGCATGATCGTTTCTGCCCGTGCCGAGTGGGTCGTAAGCTGTTCCAACAGCAAATGCAACATTATCGACAGCAGAAACCCGATGGGCACTCGGTGTACATTCGGCAATGTTGATACCGAAATTCCACTTACTGTATACCTTGGTATGATCCTGCGCCGCCTGCCCCTCTGCGTTGCGATAGCTGTAAATGATCGGCTCATACCATGGGGTGATGGCAAAGGGCTGACCCTTTTTTGTGCCGTACGGGTTGCTTTCATCCTCTGCCCATCCGACCGGTGGGGTTGTGTCGGGTGTGAGCAGTGTGCCGTATGCACTCGAGTCGGATGCCGATACTCCCAGAGTGGCATAGCTCATAAAAGGTAAAGCAACACACATCACCATACATAGGGTGAGCAGGGTACAGAGTATTCGTTTTTTCATTTTCCGTTTCCTCCCTTCAAATATTGTGAACGGTATTTATCCGCAAACAGAGCGACACCCTGTTTTAAGACCTCCATTTGGGTTTTTAAATAATATTCATCCTCAAACATAGCATAGTGTACACAGGCACGAACAAATATAAAAATCAACGGTGTAATCACCGTGTATGGAATACCGATTTTCGGCTCCAACCGCTTGGCATATTCGGTATAGCGCTCATTCACTCCCTCAAAGAATTTCTTGCCGTGCTCAATATATTTCGGATGAGTATAGACCTGATACATCAGCCGATATTTTTTGCCGTGCTTCTTTGCGGTCCAATACGGAACCTCTCTCACAAATCGGACAACATCATTCGGGTCGGTGGGCGCCATTTCCATGAAATCGTCCTCGACCTTTTCCATACAGTAGGCCGTTGACTCAATAATCAGTTCATCCACATTATTGAAATAGGAATACAGATTTCCCGTTGTACACCCACACGCTGCCGCCAAAGCCTTGATACCCGTACCGGTCAGCCCGTTTTCAGCATAACATTCAAAGCATTTTTCCATCATTTCCCGCTTACGCTCGTTGTGTTGTTCCTCTGTTGTTCTCATAATGTTCGCTTCCTTTTGATAACTAATCAATTAATTAACTATAGTATAACACACGACTACGGTAATTTCAACAATTTATTAAAAAAATTTTGCAAAATATTAAAATTTTATCGTATCTGTCGCAAACTTTACGGCTATAGCCGTACCCTTTTCCGAACTTTCTTCCACACGGACTTTACCATTGTGCAATGTGACGATTTTCCACACCAAAGAAAGTCCCAAGCCTACGCTACCGTATTCCCTGCTTCGAGATTTATCCACACGAAAGAAGGGCTGAAAAATACTTTCTCTGTATTGTTCGGGGATGCCGTAGCCGGTATCCGCAACCGTAATAACAAGCTGATTGTCTTTGTGCGTTACGGTAATATTCACTGTACCGTCAAAACGGTTGTAGCGTATAGCGTTTTCGGTCAGATTATATAACAAACGGTAAATCAGCGTGTCACTGCCTGTCATAACAGCATCACCCGTGCTTTCAAGTGTAACATTGTTCTTCTCTGCAAGGGGCGCAAGGTCAGTGAAAATCTCTTCTACCATAGGTCCTATCTCTATGCGGTCGGCACACGATACTGTACGAAGCTTACTCATTTCCAACAAGGTTTTTGTCATTTGCGTCATTCGTTCGGTCTGCTCACATAACAATCGGAGAAACTCAGCCGTTTCCGGCAATACCTCGGGATGCTCTGCCGAAAAAAGTTCAAGCTGTGCCTGCATCAGCGAAAGCGGCGTACGCAACTCGTGCGCCGCGTTTCCCGTGAACTGTCGTTGAGCGGTAAATACCTCATCAAGACGGTCAAGCATCAGATTGAATGACTTGACAAATTGTCTCATTTCAGGCAAAACCTCTTCGGTTATCTTCATATCCGTCAAATTGTTAGGCTGAACCTTCTCAACCCGAGCTGTAAAAGTACGCAGAGGCTTCAGCGCATGCCCGCTTAAAAAATACGCAAGCACACCGCCTAACAATGTTGCCGCCGCCGTAATATACCAATTGGTAGCGATAAAGGATTCCTGTACTCCGTTAATTACAATAGTCAATTCACGATCAAGCTTTTCGTGTTCGGGATCGAAAAATTCGGGTTCTCCTTTGTCCGTATCTCCGTAACCTGTAACATAAGAACCTATGGAATCCATGTAACGGCTGCCGGAATAGCCGATAAGAACATTCATAAAAATGCAGGTAGCTCCGATAAGAAGTGCAGTCATCAAAGTTATGCGCCATTGCAAGGATAGCTTTTTCATTCTTTTTCTTCCTCCATAACATATCCTTCACCAATGCGATTGCGAATCGGGTCATAGCCGAGCGCCGCACGCAGTTTCTTTCGTAATGCAGAAATATGTACTCTTATTGAATTGCTGAAATTGTCAAAATTGATGTGATTGCTTTTTAGTTCATAATAGCAAAAGTCACGCTGCAAATTTGCAACATGACTTTTGTTTTAAGGAAAGCTATATATTAACTTATAAACTATTTAACGCAGATCATCAAATCTTATATTTTTCCAATGCTTTTTCATATTCTTCGCTGTCATCACCGTATATAACAACTTGCAATGGATTACTTAAATCAAGACTGTAAATGCCCAGTAAAGATTTTGCGTCAACTGTATAACGGTCTGAAACTAAATCAACATCATAATTACAGTTGGAAGTTAATTCAACAAATTCTCTGACCTGATCCACTTGTGTGAGTCTGATTTTTGCTATTTTCATATACTTGTCAACCTTTCTGACATATTTTAATTTCATCTAATGTGGGCAACGCAGGAATTGCACCTATTCTTGTTGCAGTCAGTCCACCCGCAGCATTTGCAAAAAGTATCTTATCATCAAGCACCATATCAGCAATCTCATCGGGTTTATAGTTTTTTAACTGCCACAACATTGCACCTACAAAAGCATCCCCGGCACCTGTGGTATCAACCGCATCGACCTTGTATGCAGGAAATACACAAAAATGATTTTTGTTGCGATAGCAAGCACCTTTTTCTCCGAGCGATACCAAAACTAATGACGCACCCATATTTAAAAGCTTTTTTGAGCCGATTTCAAGATTTGTTTCTCCTGTAACAAGATACATTTCTTCCTCAGACACTTTCAAAATATCCGCCATTGTAATCGCTCTTGAAATTTCATTTACCGCTTTTTCCCTATCACTCCACAAAAGAGATCTATAATTAGGATCAAAACTAATTATTTTTCCGAGTTTCTTTGCATAATTTACAGCATCATATGTCGCCTTCCTGCAAGGTTCATCTGTCAAAGATAATGAACCGAAGTGGAAAATTTTGCATTCATCAATAAGTTCTTTTTTCACTTCATCGGCATTAAGCATCATATCTGCTCCTGGATTTCGATAAAAAGAAAACGAAC
>ENA-OUPO01000673-OUPO01000673.1-human-gut-metagenome-genome-assembly--contig:-NODE-673-length-13023-cov-3.5229_pt1 | contig 13023 bp, 11 predicted proteins | sample MGYA00237940_ERZ548809 | MGnify/ENA primary metagenome ERZ548809 (study PRJEB26490, sample SAMN05194695) | human gut metagenome | biome: terrestrial biome; feature: human-associated habitat; material...
GCAGACTGAAAGCCAAGCGGCAGACCACACGAGATCATGCTCTTACAAATGCCAGGATCAATGCCGAGTTTGGACAGTGAAAGCCGCCACGCACCCGGTGCGTGCATCATACGAATCACGATCATCGCGGCGTTGGAGCAAATGGTCAGCGCCACCGCGATGCCGCAGCCCAGAGCCTCCATATGAAGCACGGCAACGAAGATGACATCCAGCACCGCATTAACAAGGCAGCCGGAAGCGATGATCACAGCGGGCCCGCGCGTGTCGCCCACGGCGCGCAGCAATGCCGTTCCCATATTGAGCAGCAGCGCTGCAACCATGGCGGCAAAATAGCAACGGGCATAGGCCACGCCCTCGGCCAATAGTTCATGCGGCGTGTTCATAAGCACCAGCATGGGCTCAACGAACACTATGCAAAGAATCGAGAAGGCGATGCCGCCCACCAGCGCGAGCGTCATGGCCGTATGGACCGATCGGCTCAGGCGCTCGTCATCGTGCTGGCCAAAATACTGACCGGTAATAACGGCACATCCAGCACCCACACCGACGCAAAAACCAATGCAGAGCTCCGTAAGCACCATCGTGGCCTGAATGCCACCCAGCGCGAGCTTGCCGCCAAACTGACCGACGATATAGGTACCGATAAGCGTGTATGCCTGCTGAAAGAACGAACTAAAGAAGATAGGGACGCACAGCGACAGCAGCTGTTGCCAAATGACACCCTGCGTTACATCGATAGCCGTAGATTTCTTAGCCACACGCCCTCCCCACTAGCGTACGTCATACAACAAAACGGAAATTTAAGACCAAAGCCAATACCAGCTTAGCACCGACCGATATCGGCCGAAACGCCACAAACCAGAGCCCGGTGCGAAATATCTGCCTAGTGATACAGCCCCGGCTGGTAGTGGTACTCGTTGCTCACATGCGGGCACAGCTGCCAAAAGGCGACAGCACTTGCCGCGGCCACGTTGAGCGAATCGACCCCATGCGCCATCGGAATACGCACGGCGCGATCACAGCCTGCAATGGTCTTGGCGCCCAAGCCAGCACCCTCGGTGCCCATAAAGATTGCCAGGCGGTCAATCTCCTGCAGCGCGGGATCGTCCAACGACACCGAATCATCCGTCAACGCCATGGCGGCACACAAAAAGCCGGCATCGTGCAGCGCCGCCAGCCCATCATGCGGCCATACGCGCGCCTCGCTGCCAATGCGCGTCCAGGGCACCTGGAACACCGTGCCCATGCTCACGCGGGCCGAGCGACGGTACAGCGGGTCACAGCACGTGGGGCTCACCAAAATGCCATCGACGTTCAGCGCAGCCGCCGAGCGGAAAATCGCGCCGACGTTGGTGTGGTCGACAATGCCCTCGAGCACGCACACGCGCACCGGGCGCTCCCCCGCCGCCTCGACGACGCCACCCAAGAACTCGGCTACCGGAATCTGTCGCGGGCGACGAAATGCCGCGAGCGCACCGCGCGTCACATTGAAGCCCGTCAGCTGCTCCATGAGCTCCATGGAGGCAACGAACACAGGAACCGGACCCGCGCCCTCGCGCACAACCAGGCGCTCAAACAGCGGCATCATCTGGTCGAGCCAGCGTTCGCCCAAAAGAAAGCTCACCGGCTCGTATCCGGCGCGCACTGCACGCTCGATGACCTTGGCGCTCTCGGCGATAAAGATGCCCTTCTGCGGTTCCAAAACGCAGCGCAGCTCACGCTCGGTCAGTCGCACGTAGGCATCAAGCCGCTCGTCCTCGAGCGAATCAATTCGCAGCACCTCAACGGCATCAGTCATAGCAGCCAGCCCGCACCCTTCTTTACAGCACCTATACAAATATCGGGGCAACGCCATGCGCCGCCCCGCCACTCATTCCAACCCGATAATACCGAAGGGATAATCGGGTTTACGCCTCACCGCGACGATACGTCACGAACTCATAATCGAGACCCTCGTCACCCTCGCCCGCGGCAATCGTGGCAACACCGCCACGCCGCGTAATCTCCCACGCGGGATCGGCATCCAGATCGGGAAAGTACGTATCCACGTCATGCACGCAATGGTCATGCGTAACCTCGGCTTCCACACAATACGGCAAAAACTGTCGATATACCTCGCCGCCGCCAATCACCCACGCAACGGGTTCATCGGCCACGGCGGCCAAGGCCTCGTCAACACTATGCACCACGTCGACGCCCTCGGCGGCAAAGCTCTCGTCGCGGGTGAGCACGATATTGCGACGGTTCTTAAGCGGACGCCCGCCGGGAAAACTCAGCAGCGTCTTGCGTCCCATAATGACCGGATGGCCCTTGGTGCACGCCACAAAATGACGCATGTCGGCGCGATTGGACACCACCATGTCACCCTCGCAACCAATGCCCCAATCGTCACACACGGCGACGATAGCAGATAGCTTACACGTCATGAGCACCACCTACACCGCAATGGGAATGTTCTTGACCTGCGGGCCGTGCTCATAGCCCTCGACGATCAGGTCATCGGTCGTAAACGCATAGAAGTCATGCACATCGGGGTTGAGCGTTACCTTGGGTGCCGCAAACTGCGGACGCTCGATAAGCTCGCGGACGATATCGACATGACGATCATAGATATGGGCGTCGGCGATCACGTGCAGCAGCTCACCGGGAATCATATCGACCGACTGCGCGACCATCATCAGCAAAATGGCGTACTGGCACACGTTCCAGTTGTTCGCGGCCAAAATGTCCTGGCTGCGCTGGTTGAGAATCATGTTGAGCGTCGGTTTGTCATCCTGTGGGCGCTGCGTGACGTTATAGGTCACGCTGTATGCGCACGGATACAGATGCATCTCGGACAGATCGCTAAACACATACGTGTTCGTCATAATGCGGCGGCTATACGGCGTGTGCTTAAGGTCGTACAGCACGCGGTCCATCTGGTCGAAGTCACCCTCGGCATAATGGCTCTTCTGACCAATCTGATAGCCGTAGGCCTTGCCGATGGAGCCGGTCTCGTCGGCCCACTCATCCCAAATATGGCTGTTGAGGTCATGCACGTTATTGGACTTCTTTTGATAAATCCACAGAATCTCGTCCATGGCGGACTTAAGCGCCGTACGACGCAGGGTGAGCGCGGGAAACTCCTCGCGCAGGTCGTAGCGCGCCATAACGCCAAAGTTTTTAATGGTATAGGCAGGGGTGCCGTCCTCCCACACCGGACGGACCTTTTGGCCCTCGGTAGTGGTGCCATGGTCTAAAATATCGCGGCACATGGTTACAAACTGTTGATCAGCTTTGCTCATTGACCCTCCTGTCAGTCGCCTATAAGCGATTTTTATTGTAGCCCAGGCATGCTCGACCCCACAGCCCTAACATAAGCCGTCATTTTCTGACATATGCCAGAAATACCTTGCGTCCCGCGACGAACGCGTTATTCTATTGTTGACATATGTCAGATAAGGAGTGTGCATGGCAGGAAGACGTGAAAAACTGCGCCGCGTCGGAATCATTCCCGAATACCGTGGCTTTACCCCCGATGGCCTGGCCAGCGGCGACGCCATCGACATGACCGTCGACGAGCTCGAGGTCCTGCGCCTGTGCGACCTGGAGGGCCTCAACCAAGAGGCGGTCGCCCAGCAGATGGGCATCGCCCGCGCCACAGTGGCGGCCATCTGCAGCCGCGCGCATCGCAAAGTCGCCAACGCGCTGGTCAACGGGCGGGCGCTCGTCATCGAGGGCGGCAATATCGCGTACTCCCCCATCACCACATCAGCGGCCGCATGGCCAGCAAAGGAGGTCGGCACCATGAGGGTGGCAACGACGTACGACAACGGCAACATCTTTATGCACTTTGGACGCAGCGAGCAGTTCAAGATCTACGACATTCAGGACGGCAAGGTGCTCAACGAGCAGGTCGTGGGCACCGGCGGCACCGGCCACGGCGCCCTTGCGGGCCTCCTTGCCAACGGCGGCGTGGACACGCTCATCTGCGGCGGCATCGGCGGCGGCGCCATCAACGCGCTCGCCAAGGCCGGCATCACCGTCTATGCCGGCGCCCAGGGCAGCTGTGATGCGTGTGTCGAAGCACTCATCAACGGCACGCTTGCACAGAACGGCGAGGCCACGTGTGGCTGCCACGGTCACGACCACGAGCACACCCACGAGCACGGCGAGTCCTGCGGTTGCCACGGCCATCACGAGCACGAGAGCCACGAGGGCTGCAGCTGTCACTAACGGCACACCACCGCAAACTCGGAGCGCATCGCCACGCGCAGCCCGACAATCAAATCCCACAACAAAGGCCACCCGGAAACTTCCGAGTGGCCTTCGCCATATCAAGCTGTAATTGCAGCCCTACTTTTTATTGCGCATCTGCGCTTCCATCTGGCGCAGCAGGTCCATATCGGACTTGGGGCCGCCCGTACCCAGGCCACCCATGCCACCCAGACCCATAGCGTCCAGGCCAGGGATATTGGGCATGCGCATCTTCTTGCCCTTCTTACCCTTTTTGCCCTTCTTGCCACCGGCCTGTGCCTGATTGGCCATCGTGCGCATGCGGCCCATCATCTTGTTCATCTCGCCCCACTGCTTCATAAGGCTGTTGACCTCGGTGGGGGTCACGCCGGCACCCTTAGCAATGCGGGCGCGGCGCTGGCCGTTGATGATGGAGGGACGCAGGCGCTCCTCCTTGGTCATCGACATGATGATGGCCTCGTTCTTATCGAAGATGCCCTCGTCCAGGTTGCCGCCCATCTGGTTGAGCGCACGTTGGCCACCGGGGAGCATACCCAGGATGCCCTTCATGCCGCCCATCTTCTTGACGGCCTTCATCTGGTCGAGCATGTCGTTCATAGTGAAGCCCTCGCGCAGCATGCGCTCGGCAGCCTCGAGCTGCTCGGCGTCGGCTGCCTCCTGGGCCTTCTCGATAATGCCGACGACGTCGCCCATGCCCAGAATGCGCTTGGCCATGCGGTCGGGATAGAACGGCTCCAGCGAATCGGGCTTTTCGCCCATGCTCACGAACTTGATGGGCTTGCCGGTCACCTGACGCACCGAAAGTGCGCCACCGCCACGGGCGTCGCCGTCAAGCTTGGAGATGATCACGCCGTCAAAGTCGGTGCGCTCGGCAAAGGTCGAGACCACGTTGACGATGTCCTGGCCGGTCATGGCATCGACGACCATCAGCACCTGGTCGGGCTTGACGGCCTTCTTGATGTCGACGGCCTCCTGCATCATCTGCTCATCGATCTGCAGACGACCGGCGGTATCGACGATGACCACGTCACGCAGGTGGTCGACGGCTTCCTGGATAGCGCCCTTGGCGATATCGACCGGGTGCGCGCCGTCGCCGCGGAAGACCGGCACGCCGATCTCGCCGCCGAGCGTGGCCAGCTGGTCGGCTGCGGCGGGACGGTAGACGTCGCACGCGGCGAGCAGCGGCGAGCGGCCCTGCTTCTTGAGCAGGTAGGCCAGCTTTACGGCCGCCGTGGTCTTACCGGAGCCCTGCAGGCCCACGAGCATGATGACGTTGGGAATACGGTTGCTAAAGACGAGCTTGCTCTCGGTGGAACCGAGCATCTCGGTGAGCTCGTCGAGTACGATCTTGACGACGTTTTGCGCCGGCGACAGCGACTCCATGACCTCGGCGGTCATGCAGCGCTCCTTGGTCTTGGCGACAAACTCCTTGACGACCTTGAAGTTGACGTCAGCCTCGAGCAGCGCCATGCGAATGTCGCGCATGGCCGAGGTGATATCGGCCTCGGTCAGCTTACCCTTGCCGCGCAGGCGGTCAAATGTGTCGTTGAGGCGATCGCTCAGGGAATCAAACACTAGCTACTCCTTAGTTGGACTCGCCCACCAGGGCGCGGCAGAAATCTTTGGCGTTAAACTCCTGCAGGTCATCGACCTGCTCACCCACGCCGATGCGCAGGATCGGAAGCTTGAGCTTTTCGGCCACGGCCATGGCGATGCCGCCCTTTGCCGTGCCGTCGAGCTTAGTCATGATAATACCGTCCAGGCCCAGCGCCTCGTTAAACTCGAGCGCCTGGTTCAGACCGTTCTGGCCGGTGGCAGCATCGATCACGAGCACGACCGAGACCGGCATGGGGCCGGCGGCCATATTGGCGGCGCGCTTGCGGGTCACGTTGACCACCTTGGCAAGCTCGCGCATGAGCTCGGGGCTCGTGTGCAGGCGGCCGGCGGTATCGATGAGCACCAGGTCGCTGCCGCGCTTATCGGCTTCGTCGAGCACGTCGTAGCACACGCTCGCCGGATCGGATCCGCGGTCGCGCTTGATGACCGGTACACCGGCGCGCTGGCCCCACACATCGAGCTGCTCGATGGCGGCGGCACGGAAGGTGTCGGCCGAACCGATCACGACGTTCTTGCCGCGGGCAGCCATAGCGCTCGCGATCTTGCCGACCGTGGTCGTCTTGCCGGCGCCGTTGATGCCGACAAACAGCACGCAGCTCGGCGTATCAGAGAACGGGTCGCGCTCAACAGGCACAAAGTGGCCTTCGAGCTGCTCGGCCAGGGCACGGCGGAGCTGAGGGGCGGTCTTGAGGTTCTTCTTGGCCGCGGCATCACGCAGGTCATCGGAGACCTGAATGGCAACCTCGGCACCCATGTCGCCCATGACGAGGGTGTCCTCAAGGTCCTCCCAAAAATCCTCGTCGACCTCGCCGCCAAAGTAGAAGACCTCATTGAGAGCCTCGCGGCTGCGCTCAAGTCCGCGCGAGAGAGCGTCAAAGAATCCCATTATGCATTCACGACCTTTCCGGTTTCGCGATCGAGTTTTTGCGAGACGACGCGGCTGACGCCGTCGGCTTGCATCGAGACGCCATAGAGAACGTCAGCGTCCTCCATAGTACGGCGCTGATGCGAGATTACCAAGAGCTGCGTATCGGAACGCAGCACATCGAGGGCGCCGATAAGCTTGGACAGGTTGGCGTCGTCGAGCGCCGCCTCGACCTCGTCCAGCACATAGAAAGGCACCGTGCGCGTGCGGTACACAGCAAAGAGCAAGGCGAGCGCCGTCAGGCTCTTCTCGCCGCCCGACATGAGCATCATCTTGGTGATGCGCTTGCCACGCGGCTGCGCCACGACCTCAATGCCCGTCTCGGCCGGATGCTCGGGATCGGTCATCTCAAGGTGAGCCTGACCGCCCGGGAACAGCATGGCGAAAATCTCGCGGAAGTTCGCGTCGACCTTCTCAAACGTCACCAGGAACGCCTTGCGCATCTTGCGGTCGATTGCCACGGTGATCTTGGTGAGCGCCTTGCGTGCACTCTCCAGATCGGCCAGCTGCTCCTCGATGTAGTCGGCACGGCGCTTGAGCTGCTCGTACTCCTCCATGGCAACCTGGTTCACAGGGCCCAGGTTGTTGATCTGGCGCACGAGCTGGTTGAGCTCGCGCTCGGCGGCGTCACGATCAGTGGGAGCCGGCAGCATGAGTGCCTCCTCGAGCACCGTGGTACCGTCGGCAGTGATGGCCTTGATGGCGGCCTCCACCTGCACCTCGAGCTTGCCGCGCGCCACTTTGAACTCGTTTTGCGTCGTGGTGGCAGCATCGACCCGCTCCTTGGCGCGGGCGACCTCGGCCTTGGCGTCCTCGATGGTCTTCTTGAGCGAAGCCGAGTCCGCCTCCTCGAGCGAGGCTTGATCGCGCAGGCGCGCCGCCCAATCCGAGGCGCGCTCCAGCAGGGCGGAATAGCGCTCATGCATAGGGTCGACACGCAGGCGCAGCAGCTCGAGCGAGCGCGAGGCCTGACGCGTCCCGCGGATACGGCGGTCGATACCCTCCAGGCGATGCTCAAGATCGGGCACGCGGCCCTTCAGCGAACGCAGACGCTCGCTCGTCTGGGCCAGGCGCACCTTGGCATCAGCGAGCTTACCGGCGGCCTCGGAGTCGTCGCGACGCACGCGATCGAGTTCGTCATTGGCCTCGGCAATCTGCAGGCCCAGATCGCTTGCCTGCGCACGGGCCTCATCGCGCGAGCGGGTAAGCTCGTCCACGCGCGGACGTGCGGCACGAACGGCCTCGGCAGCCTGCTCGCGGCGCTTGGAAATGCGCACGCGCTCGACCTCGGCATTGTTGGCACTCTGCTCCAGACGGCCGATCTCGGACAGCAGGGAGCGACGCTCGCCCTCAAGGCGGGCAATCTCACCGGCAGCATCGCCCTCGGCGGCTCGTGCCTCCTCAACGGCAGCGTTGGCATCGACGACCTGGTCCGACACATGCTCAAACACGGCGGCAAGATCGGGCTCCAGGCCTTCCAGCTCGCGAATACGCCGCTTGCGCTCCAGAACGCCCGAAGCCTCGCCGGCATCGAGCCCCACGCGCACCAGGCCGCCGCAGGCAACGCGGGCGCCATCGGGTGTCACATAGGTCACGCCATCAACGACTGGCGCGGACAGTGCGGCAGCCAGGTCATCGACCACGTAATAGCCGCCGAGCAATGCCTCGACAACCGGACCGTAGCCCGCGCGCACGGACAGACGGTCGACCAGACGGGTTCCGGCGGCGCCCTCGGCGGCGGCAGAACCGCTCACGCCGCGCGCCACCAGCAGCGCCTCGCCCGAGGCCTTCTTCTGGTCCAGGGCAGCGCGGCCGGCGCGCTCAAGCGCGGCAGCGTCTTCGAACAGCAGGGCATCGATATCACCGGCGAGCAGTTGCTCAACCAGGCCCTCGAGCTCACGCGGTGCCTCGAGCACATCGCCCAGACGGCCCGCAACTTCGTCGCCCAGTGCGCCCACCAGACGGCTCACGAGCGGCGAGCTGTCTGCCATGCGGGCATCGAGCTTCTTTTGGCTGGCGAGCTCCGAGCGCACCTCGGACAGCTTATTGCGTGCCTCGGTCTCGCGAGTACGCAGGTCCCTGAGGGCCGCGCGTGCCACCTCGGTGGCCTCGCGCGCATCGGTCTGGGCCTGACGGGCCTCCTCAAGGGCACCCTCAAGCTCCTCAGCACGGTCGCGGCGGCTCTCGAGCGATGCCGTGACCTCCTCGAGCTGCTCATCGATCTGCTCCAGGCGCGAGGCATACATGTTGTCCTCGACCTCGGCATTGGAAAGCGAATCCTTTACCTTGGCGAGCTCGAGCGCGGCGTTATCCGACACGCGCTGCACATCGCGCTGCTCGCGCGTCAGCTGCGAAATCTGCGCATCGAGCGCCACGCGGCGCTCGTGAAGCTCGGCGGCGGCAGGACCGGCGTCATCAACGTCCTCCTGGGCCTGCATATGCGCGCCGGTCACTTCCTCGAGCTGGGCGCGCGCGTCCTCGAGCTCCTCGACCACGCGACGGCGCTGATGTTCGGAGCCCGAGATCTGGCCGCGCATGTCAGACAGGCGCGACACCATGTTATGGCCTTTTTCCTCGAGCAGGCGCATGTCGGAGTTAATGCGGCCGACCACATCTTGCATATGGCGGCGCTGCTCGCCCAAATCGCCCACAAACAGGCCCTTTTCCTCGAGCATAACTTGGAGCTTCTCGAGCTCGCGCTCCTTTTCACCCAAGCGGTATTGCGCAAGCTCAAGCTCGGCGGCTCCCTCCTTAGAGCGGCTCTCCAGGTCGTTCCACTGCGATTGCAGCGAACGCAGCTCGTCGACGGCCAGCATCTGCGTAAGCTCGTTCGCGCGCGAGGACAGTTCTTTGTACTTGCGCGCGCGATCGACCTGACGCTCCAGCGGCCGCAGCTGACGGGCAATCTCCTTATTGATGTCGCGGGCACGGGTCAGGTGCTCGTCCATCGATTTAATCTTTTTGAGCGCACGTTCCTTGCGACGCTTGTGTTTGGAGATGCCGGCGGCCTCCTCAATGAGGGCACGGCGCTCCTCGGGGCGGCTCTGCAAAATGGCATCGAGCTTGCCCTGACTGATGATGGAATGCGTATCCTTGCCCAGGCCCGAGTCGTGCAGGATGTCCTGAATGTCCATCAGGCGGCACGGGCTCGAGTTGATGAGGTACTCGCTTTCGCCCGAGCGGTACATACGACGGGTGATGGCGACCTCGTCAAAGTCGACGGGCAGCATATGGTCCGAGTTATCGAGCACCAGCGTGACCTCGGCCACGCCCACCGGCTTGCGCGCCGACGAGCCCGAGAAAATGACGTCTTCCATGGCCTGGCCGCGCAGCTGCTTGGCGCTCTGCTCGCCCAGGACCCACAGAATCGAGTCGGAGATGTTCGATTTTCCCGAGCCGTTGGGACCGACGATGACGGTCAGGCCCGGCTCAAACGTCATATGGGCGCGGTCGGCAAACGACTTGAACCCTTTGAGCGTGAGGGACTTGAGATACACGGCTCCTCGCTTAAACAGGCTTCTTGTTGAGAATCACGCCGTTGGTGGTGTAGCCCATGCGGTCGAGCGCCTCGAGTGCAGCGGCTCCCTCGGCTTCCTTCTTGGAGGAACCGGTGCCGCGGCCCTGGCGGATACCGTCGATGAGCACCACGGCGGTAAAGGTCGGTGCGTGCGCCGGGCCCTCAGAGCCAACGAGCTTGTACGCCGGAGGCTCGTGGCCGTCGGCCTGCACGCACTCCTGCAAGAACGACTTAGGGTTCGCGGGGTGCTCGGCACGCTCGGAAGCCAGGTGCGGCTTGAGTGTACGGTGGATAAACTCCGCCGCCGCATCCCAGCCGGCATCCAGGTACAGAGCGCCCACGAGCGACTCGTAGACGTTCTCGAGCGCCGAGTGCAGACCGCGCGCGCCCGTGCCGGTCTCGGAGGCACCAAAGATGATGATGTCGTCGATGCCCAGCTCATGGGACACCTCGGACAGCGTGGCGCCCGAGACGAGCGACACCTTCAGGCGCGTAAGCTTGCCCTCGTCAAACTCCGGATAGGACTCAAAGAGCGAACGGGCGACGACGGCGCCCAAAATGGAATCGCCCAAAAACTCAAGGCGCTCATAGCTCGCAGAAACCGGCTGGCCCTCGACTGCAGAGGGGTGCGTGAGCGCCGCGCGCAGCAGCACCTTGTTATTGAACTCGTGGCCCAGGATTTCCTGGGCGCGCGCGAGTCGTTGAGATAAAGCCAAGACTTAGGCCTCCTTGGCGTTTTCAATAGCGTCGACAGCGTCGGCGACAGAGTTGAGCGAGAGCAGGGTCTCGTCATCGATCTCGAGGTCGAACTCGTCCTCGATGGCCGTCACCAGCTGCAGGCGCTCGAGCGAATCGGCATCGAGATCGTCAAAGGTAGTCTCGTCGCTAATGTCGGCGACATCGACGCCCAGAACGTCAGCGGCGACTTCGGCGATCTTATCGAAGATTTCGGAGCGGTCCATAGCGCTTCCTCTCGTATTGCGTGAACATCAACGAGCTGGCGCCGCAAGTGCAGCGCCAAGACACGGTTTTGATTCTACCCCACGACGAAGGCCGCGAGGCACATAACAGAGCTCTAACTCACTCCTACAAAACGATGCCGTCCATAGAGTTGGCGACGTTCTCGACCAGCCCGGCGCGCACGGCCTCCGCCGCGGCGAGCGTACCGTTTTTGACGGCCTCGACCGAGGTGGCACCGTGGCCGATCAGGACCACGCCACGCAGGCCCAGCAGAATGGCGCCGCCCTTAGCATCGCCCGAGAGCTTTGCCTTGATCTCGCGCATCTGCTTTTTGATAAGCAGCGCGGCGATCTTGGTGCCGAGCGAAGCCATAAAGGCACCCTTGAGCTCTTGCAGCAAAAACTTAGCGGCGCCCTCGGTCGCCTTGAGCGCGATGTTGCCCGACATGCCATCGGCAACGACGACGTCAAAGTTACCCGAGGTCAGGTCGGTACCCTCGCAGTTGCCCACAAAGCCGGGAACCGCGGCCTTCATGGCCGGGAAGCACGCCTTGGTAAAGTTGGAGCCCTTCTCATCCTCGGTGCCGTTGCCGAGCAGACCGACGCGGGGATGTTCAATGCCCAAGACGACGCGCGCATAGGCGCTACCCATCTGGGCAAAACGCACCATGTCGTCGACCTCGACATCGGGGTTGGCGCCCATGTCGCACAGGACCGTCAGGCCGCCGGCGCGGTTGGGCAGTGCATTGGTGAGGCACGGACGCACCGGCTGCTTCTTGCCCTCGGCCTGATACCTAAAGGGCGTCACGTAGGCGGTAGCGGCAGCGGTCATGGCACCGGTGGAGCCGGCAGAGAAGAACGCATCCGCGTTACCCTTCTTGATAGCGCGGCAGGCAAGCACGATCGAGGACTTGCGCTTGGTCATCACGGCTCGAATGGGATCGTCGTCCATGGCGATGACATCGGGCGCCTCCAAGGCCTCAACACGAGCGTGAGCCGCGGCAAAGGGGTTCACGATCTCTGCGGGACCGACGGCCAAGACCTCGATATCGGGATCCGCCGCAAGCGCCGCCTCGATACCGTCGAGGACAACCTGAGGCTTCTCGTCTCCACCCACAACGTCTACACAAACGCGAACGTTACTCATATACATGCTCCTTATACAAAAATGGCCGACTCATTGAGCCGGCCATTGTGGTTCCAGTTGGAACGGCATCGCATCCAGAGTATACAGTTACTCGGTAACGATAACCTCGCGGTCCTTGTAGAAACCGCAGCTGGGGCACACGTGGTGCGGGAGCTTGACAGCGCCGCAACGGGGGCACGTGGACTGAGCCGCAGCCGAGATCTTCATGTTGGCGGAACGGCGGGTGTGAGTGCGGATACGACCCTGCTTTTGTTTAGGTACGGGCATAGTGACCTTCCTTATGAACTATCCAGTGTGGCGATTACGCGCAAGTAGCGATACTACCACAGTTTTACTCGTCAAGCTTGAGATTCTTCAATGCTGCAAATGGATTTTCCGTGGCAGCGGCCCATTCGGCCTCTGCTTGAGCGGCGCAATCGCATTGCTCGACGTTGAGATTGATGCCGCAAGTGGGGCATAGGCCGCGACAATCGGGCTTGCACAGGACAACGAACGGCGTGTCCATGACGACCGCGTCGTTGATGGGCTCACCCAGATCGACGATGCGATCCTCGCCCAGCAGCTCGTAGCCGTCTTCGTAGGCCTCGGGATCCTCGGGCTCGTTAAAGAGATAGAATTCCTC